>JACXTT010004958.1_pt1 | contig 19527 bp, 14 predicted proteins | sample 9270951 | NCBI WGS metagenome assembly JACXTT01 (sample SAMN15532306, study PRJNA645909) | rock metagenome | isolation source: weathered quartz diorite | place: Puerto Rico | collected 2017-06-21 | reverse complement strand
GGGTGGACGTGTAGGTATGTTGTGGGATTAAGTGGTGTGGTCTCAGCCGAGAGGACGGCCGCGCCCATATTCAGGCCCAAAGTTGCCGGCAGGCTGGCATCCACCCAGGCCTGGCCCGGGGAAGGAATGGGGCGGGTCACACGGTCGGCGGCATCCGGCGCACTGGCAATGCGCAGCGAACCGCGTAGCGGGTAGCCGGCCTCTACCGCCTTCAGGGCCACCAGTTTGGCAACACCGCCCTGTGCGTCGCTGGCGCGGCCCATGGTGGGAAATCCCAGGGTCGTGACCACCGACAGACCCAACGCATGGGCCTTGGCAACAAAAGCTTCGGGAGTTGGGTTGTCGCTGGAGACCACTGCATCGCCACCCAGCAACTGGCGTGCGTCGCGCTGCAAGCCGCCTTTGAGTCGATCCGCAAAGAAGCCTACGGCAGTGAGGGCCGCAACCGCCAAGGTCACCGCCACGATTAGCAGGCGCAGGTCGCCCGAGCGCAAATCCCGCCACAGCGTGCGCCAGCCCAGAGTCCAAAACGAAATAGTCATGCCGCTACCTTACCGCATCCGGGCCAGACCTGCCGCCAAGAGGTCTGCCAACGGCAATTTCTCGACGACAGGCCATTGGCGTATTACCATCTGCAAAAAGTTGGAACAGCCCACGGAGCCGAAAGAAAGAGACATGGTATGCATCCCGATGTGACACACGAACCCTGGGCGTTCGTGTCCACCGAGCCCGCAGGCAAGCGCGAAATCCGACGTTCCCTGGCTGCTGTATGGGCTTCCCTTGCCGTCTTTGTACTGGCTGCGCCGTTCGCAAAAGTGGGCTTGCCGCAGGTAGCGGCCTTTGTTCCCATCTACGTGTCGACACTGGTGATCTGCGACCTGATTACTGCGGGGCTGCTGTTTGGCCAGTACAGCGTGCTGCGCTCCAAAGCCCTGCTGCTGCTGGCTGGCGGCTATTTGTTCACTGCGTCGATCACGACGGCTTATGCCCTTGTCTTTCCCGGCATGTTCTCTCCGAACGGGTTGTTTGGCGCGGGGCCGCAAACCACATCGGCCCTGTACATGCTGTGGCATGGCGGATTCCCGCTGTTTGTCATCGCCTACACCCACACCCAGCCCGCTGCGTCGGCAACGCGCCCTGGCCACGCCATTGCTGGCATGGTTGCGGCCGTGTTTGTGGCCGTGCTGGCATGCACCGCCTTTGCAACACAGTCGCAGACCTTTATTCCTGAGTTTCTGCATGGCAATGTCACCACCGACTTGGGCCATACGGTCTTGCTGGCCGTCTGGTTGCTGAGTTTTGTGGCGCTGGTCATCCTGTGGCGCAGACGCCCGCACACGGTGCTGGATGTCTGGCTGCTGGTGGTGCTGTGCGTGTGGCTGTTCGATATTGGCTTGGCGGCGCTGCTCAATTCCGGACGTTACGACCTGGGCTGGTATGTAGGTCGCATTTACGGCCTGATATCGGCCAGCTTTTTGCTGCTGGTGCTGCTGGTTGAGAATGGACGGCAATACGCACGTCTGGTGCAAATGTCGGTCGAACTGGGCCATGCCAACCGGGCGCTGGCGCAATTGTCCCGCCACGATGGTTTGACGACCCTGGCCAACCGACGCTTCTTTGACGAATACCTGGGCGAGCAAATGGCGCTGGCCCGGCGGCACAAGAGCAGCCTGGCGCTGGTCTTGTGCGATGTGGACCATTTCAAGGCGTACAACGACCGCCACGGCCACCCCGCTGGTGACGAGTGCCTGCGCCAGGTCGCGGCCGCCATGCAATCCTGTTGCCAACGCCCCACCGACATGGCTGCGCGCTATGGCGGCGAGGAGTTTGCTCTGGTGCTGCCCGACACTGATATGGCAGGAGCTGCCAAGGTGGCTGAAGCGGTCCGCGCGGCAGTCAGCGCCCTGAAAATTGCGCACGGCTACTCATCCGCCAGCGCCTGCGTGAGCATCAGTGGCGGCCTTGCTGTCATGCCCGGCGATGTTGAGTGCAGTGCAATCCAGTTGGTTGCCCAGGCAGACCAATGCCTGTACCAGGCAAAGGGCCAGGGGCGCAATCAAATGGTCAGCGTGCTCAGGTAGTCTTGCTGATGGTGATGGACGGGAACTTGGACGAAAAGTCCTTGTTGCGGGCCGCAATCGATACCGCCACCTTGCGGGCCACCGCCTTGTAGATGCTGGCAATCTCGCCCTCGGGGTCGGCCACCACGGTGGGCTTGCCGCTATCAGCCTGCAGACGTATCTGCAGGTTCAGCGGCAGGGCGCCCAAGTAGTCCATCTTGTAGTCCAGGGCCATGCGTTTGCCGCCGTCCGCCCCAAATATATGCTCCACATGGCCGCATTGGCTGCACACGTGTACGGCCATGTTTTCCACGATGCCCAGAATCGGAACGCCGACCTTCTCAAACATCTTGATGCCCTTTTTGGCATCCAGCAAGGCAATGTCCTGCGGCGTGGTGACAATGACCGCACCGGTCATGGGCACGCGCTGGCTCAAGGTGAGCTGGATGTCGCCCGTGCCGGGCGGCAGGTCGACGATCAAGTAGTCCAGATCCTTCCAGTTGGTCTGGCGCAGCAGCTGGTCCAGTGCCTGCGTGGCCATGGGGCCACGCCAGATCATGGCCTGGTCCTGGTCCACCAGAAAGCCAATGGACATGACCTGCACACCATAGTTCTCCATGGGCTCCATGGTCTTGCCGTCCGCGGACTCGGGGCGTCCCTCGATACCCATCATCATCGGCAGGCTGGGGCCGTAGATGTCCGCATCCAGCAGGCCCACGCGTGCACCTTCTGCGGCCAGCGCCAGCGCGAGATTGGCGGCCATGGTGCTCTTTCCCACGCCGCCTTTGCCCGAGGCCACGGCCACAATATTCTTGACGCCTGGCAACAACTGCACGCCACGCTGCACCGCGTGGGCCACGATATGGGAAGCCACATTGACAGAAACGTTGGTCACGCCGGGCACTGCCTTGGCCGCAGCCACCAGCGCTGCGCGCAGAGCCGCCACCTGGCTCTTGGCCGGGTAACCCAGCTCCACGTCAAACGCCACATCGCCATCGGCAACCGTCATATTCTTGATGGCCTTGCTGGTCACAAAGTCGCGGCCGGTATTCGGGTCAACCACAGCGGATATTGCGTCCTGGATTGCCTGCACAGTCACTGTCATTCGTTTACTCCTGAGAATACGCGTAGTCTAGCGAACCCCGCCAAGGTAGCGGTACGAACGCAAAATGCCCCGCGCTGGGCAGGTCGATTCGGGTTAACACTGTTGTGATCGCGCTAACGCTGGCTCGACAAGCGCGCGCCACATTCCATAATGCTTGTCATGCCCGCGCCAATTACCCATTCCCGACCCACTGGCCTGTTGTTGACGGGCGGCGGCGCCCGGGCGGCCTACCAGGTCGGGGTGCTGGAAGCCATAGCCGATATACGCCTGGCCTGCGGCGCGGGTGCCGAGCCCAACCCGTTTCCCATTATTTCCGGCACTTCGGCCGGCGCCATCAACGCAGCGGCCCTGGCCTGTGGCTCCGACAATTTCGACACCACCGTGCGCATGATCGCCAAGACCTGGCGCGGCTTCCACGCCGATCAGGTGTACAAGGCTGGCCACTTGGCCATGTTGCGCTCGGGCGCCACGTGGATGACCCTGCTGTCCCTGGGCTGGATTTTGGCCAAATGGCGTCGGGTCAGGCCGCGCTCCCTGCTGGACAACAGCCCCTTGGCCGAGCTGCTGACCCGGCTGGTGCCGCTGGAGCGCCTGCCAGAACTGATTCGCATGGGCCATATGCAGGCCTTGGCGGTGACGGCGTCCAGCTACAGCTCGGGCGAACACGTTACTTTTTTTGAGGGCAGCCCCGGCCTGCAACCCTGGGTGCGCAGCCAGCGCATCTCGGTGCCGGACAAGATCACCCATGCGCATCTACTGGCATCCAGTGCCATTCCCTTCGTCTTTCCGGCCACCGAACTGCACATCAACGGGCATGACGAGTATTTTGGCGATGGGTCCATGCGCCAGTCAGCGCCCTGCTCGCCAGCCATCCACCTGGGATCCGAGCGCATTCTGGTCGTGGGCGCCGGGCGCATGCATGAACCCAAGGACGAGGCACTGATACCGTCGCACAACAGCTACCCCTCCATTGCCCAGATTGCCGGCCACGCGCTGTCCAACATCTTTCTGGACGCCCTGGCGGTCGATGTCGAGCGTGCCCGGCGCATCAACCAGACCATACTGCTGGTGCCCGAAGAGGCGCGCAAGGCCAGCGCCCTGCGCCCGCTGGAACTGCTGGTCATTGCCCCCAGCCAGCGCCTGGACCTGGTCGCCTCCCGCCACATCGACGCCCTGCCCCATGCCGTGCGCACCATGCTGGGCGGTGTTGGCGTGTCGTCGCGCAAGGCCGACGTCAAAGGCTCGGCGCTGGCCAGCTACCTGCTGTTTGAAACCGGCTATACCTGCGAGCTGATGGCGCTGGGCTACGCCGATGCAGAACGCCAGCGGGCCGAGATTTGCGCATTTTTCGGCTGGGTGGACCCTAAAACACCGCATCTATCGGCTGCGCCTGTAGCCGCCACGCGCACAGAAAGACGCCAGGACCCGCTGCGCCTGCGCTAGTTACAGGGAAACATGCCCTGCGGGCGAGCGGCGAAGGGCAGCAAATTTCCGCCGGGCCGCCCCAAGGAAATTTAGCCCCCCCTCGGGGGCAGGGAGCTACACGCAGTGAGCGACCGTGGGGGCCACAAAATTCCGCCGGGCCGCCCCAAGGAAATTTAGCCCCCTCGGGGGGCAGCGACCCGCGAAGCGGCGGAGCGTGGGGGCAACATTCCAGTCCACAGACTAAAATCAGCAGTTGATTCTTGAAAGCTGCTGTCTGATGCCACGCCAACTCTTTGTCACCACTGCCCTGCCTTACGCCAATGCCCCGTTCCATATCGGGCACATGATGGAATACATCCAGGCCGATATCTGGGTGCGGTTCCAGCGCATGCATGGCAGCACGGTGCATTTTGTGTGTGCCGACGACGCGCACGGCGCGCCCATCATGATTGCCGCCGAAAAGGCCGGCAAGACGCCGCAGCAGTTCGTGGCCGACATTGCCGCCGGGCGCAAGCAGTACCTGGACGGCTTTCACATCAGTTTTGACAACTGGCACTCTACCGACGGGGCCGAAAACCACCAACTGGCGCAGCAGATCTACCGCGACCTGAAGGCCAACGGCCTGATCGCCACCAAGACCATCGAGCAGTTCTTTGACCCCGAAAAGAGCATGTTCCTGCCCGACCGCTTCATCAAGGGCCAGTGCCCCAAATGCGGCGCCAAAGACCAGTATGGCGACAACTGCGAGGTCTGCGGCGCGGTGTATGCACCCACCGACCTGATCAACCCCTACTCGGCACTCAGTGGCGCCACGCCCGTGCTGCGCACCTCCGAGCATTTCTTCTTCAAGATGTCGGATCCGCGCTGCGGCGAATTCCTGGACGGATGGACCAGCGAATATGGCCATCTGCAAAGCGAGGTCTACAACAAGATCAAGGAGTGGCTGGCCCCCAACGAGCAGGGCGTGCGCGAACTGGGCGACTGGGATATCAGCCGCGACGCACCGTACTTTGGTATTGAAATTCCGGACGCACCGGGCAAATACTTCTATGTGTGGCTGGACGCGCCCATTGGCTACCTGGCTTCGCTGCAAAACCATTTCGCCAAGCTGGAGGGCGACGCCGCCAAGGGCGCGGCGGCCTATGCGGCCTTTATGGCTGATCCGGCGACCGAGCAGTACCACTTCATCGGCAAGGACATCATCACCTTCCACACGCTGTTCTGGCCCGCCATGCTGCACTTCAGCGGACGCAAGACACCCAATGCGGTGTTTGTGCACGGCTTTTTGACCATCAACAGCGGCGAGAAGATGAGCAAGAGCCGCGGCACCGGCCTGAACCCGCTCAAATACCTGAGCCTGGGCATGAACCCCGAGTGGCTGCGCTACTACCTGGCCACCAAGTTGACGCCACGCAATGAAGACATTGAATTCAGCCCGGAAGATTTCATGGCCCGCGTCAACGCGGACCTGATTGGCAAATACGTCAATATCGCATCGCGCGCAGCGGGCTTTATCAGCAAACGCTTTGGCGGCAAGCTGGGCACCATTTCGCCCGACGGCGCTGGCCTGCTGGATACGCTACGCGAAGGCCAGGAGACCATTGCCCAGCAATACGAAGCGCGCGAATACGCCAAGGCACTGCGCGAAGTCATGCTGTTGGCCGACAAGGTCAATGCCTATGTGGACGCCAACAAACCCTGGGAGCTGGCCAAGAAAGAGGGCATGGACGCCCGCCTGCATGACGTCTGCACGGTCTGCATTGAGGCTTTCCGCATACTGACCATTTACCTCAAGCCCGTATTGCCAGCCTTGGCGGCCAACGTGGAGGCATTCTTGCAAAGCGGGCCGCTGTCGTTTGCAGTTGCGAATGCCGCATTGCAGGCAGGTCACGCCATTGGCGAGTACCAGCACCTGATGCAGCGCGTGGATATCAAACAACTGGACGCCTTGTTTGAAGCGCCGGCCCCGGCAGCAGTGGCGCAGCCAGCAGCGCCAGCCGCCGCACCCGGCGGTGAGGCCATTGCCCCCGTGATTGGCATTGAAGACTTTACCAAGGTCGATCTGCGCATCGCCGCCATCGTCAACTGCGAAGCCGTGGAAGGCTCCACCAAGCTGCTACGCCTGACGCTGGACGCCGGTGAGACCGACGAGGCCGGCCAGCCCAAGACCCGCAACGTGTTTAGCGGCATCGCCAGCGCCTACAAGCCGCAAGACCTGATCGGCAAGCTGACCGTTCTGGTCGCCAATCTGGCGCCCCGCAAAATGAAGTTCGGCGTGTCCGAAGGCATGGTGCTGGCGGCCAGCCATGCGGATGACAAGGCCAACCCGGGCCTCTACATCCTGAACCCTTGGCCGGGTGCCCAGCCGGGCATGCGCATCAGTTGAGGTGCATGTGTGCCTATAGGTGCATAAGCCCGGTAAAATGACCGCAAAAGGTTCAACAAGGTTCTCCCATGAGTTTTTTCCGCCGCCCCGATTACAAGTCCGAAGCCACGGTTTTCATTGAAAAACTCAAGAGCGATGAGCCGACCTTGAAAGCCCGCCAAAGCCAGGGGCTGGCCCTGCTGTGGAACAAGCTGGTAGACCGCGACGCCTGGGCAGGCTACCGCCGTGCCAAGGTGGCGCAAAAACCCTACGTCTACCAGACCAACGCCGATCAATAAGTTTTCGGCATAAGCTCCGTCTTTAGTGCACGCAGTGCTATTGTTTCAATAGCTTTGTCATGACGCAACCCGTCTCCTTTGAGCCGCCGGCTGAGCCCGGCGTCGTCGCGCTGCCGTCCGGCCAGCAGTTGGTGGACAGCGTCGCTGTTGCTCGCCTGTATGGCGAGCCCCTGTTTGCGATGCCGCAGGATTTGTACATCCCGCCGGACGCATTGGAAGTGTTTCTGGAGGCCTTTGAAGGCCCGTTGGACTTGCTGCTATACCTGATCCGCAAGCAGAATTTCAACATTCTGGACATCCCCATGCTCAGCGTGACCCGGCAGTACATGGTTTATGTGGACGAAATCCGTACCCGCAACCTGGAATTGGCGGCCGAGTACCTGCTGATGGCGGCCATGCTGATCGAAATCAAGTCGCGCATGCTGCTGCCACCTAAAAAGGTCGCCGATGGTCAGGAGGCCGAGGACCCCCGGGCCGAACTGGTGCGCCGCCTGATCGAATACGAGCAGATGAAGTTGGCAGCCGCCCGCCTGAACGCACTGCCGCAGTTTGGCCGCGATTTCTTGAAGGCCGAGATCACCATTGAGCAGTCGCTGCAACCCCGCTTCCCCGATGTCAGCATTGTGGACCTGCAGGAGGCCTGGCGCGACATTTTGAAGCGTGCCAAACTGGTCCAGCACCACAAGATTACGCGCGAAGAACTGTCCGTGCGAGAGCACATGGGTATGGTGCTCAAACGTCTGCAGGGGCGTCGATATGTCGGTTTTGAGGACCTGTTTGACCCAGTCCATGGTGCGCCCGTGCTGGTCGTGACCTTTATCGCCCTGCTGGAGCTGGCCAAAGAGACCTTGATTGAAATCACGCAAGCGGAAGCCTTTGCGCCCATCTACGTGCGACTGGCCTATTCCCCCACCTAAGAGATGGTCAATACGCTGCCCGCTTCGCGTGGGGCGCTGCCCCCCCTCAATTCGGCTGCACGATTGAAGTGCCTTCGATGAAAACCATTCACATTAGTTACTCGGCATGGGGCTCAGGCTACCTGGACACACGATGTTCGCAGCAGCAGGGTTGGGGTGCACGCCGCAGTGAGGTCAAGGAGGAGGCCGAAGGCCGGGGGACACGAACGGCGGGGTGCACCCCAACCCTGCTGCGAGCCCTGCACATGACCCGTGGCCAGGCTATACGCAGCACATCGTGCGCAATACGGTTAGTATTCGCCCGGTCTCGCTCAAAACCCCGTCACCGGAGTTCACAACATGACACAACAACAAACGCCTACCGATAGCAACGCAGCCGCCTTGCACGCCACACCCTATGGCACGCTGCCGCCGGCATCGCCTATGCCAAGCCGCAAGCCCATCAGCCTGCCGCGCATTCTGGAAATGCGCACGCGTGGCGAGAAAATCACGATGATCACGGCCTATGACGCAACCTTCGCCGCTGTGGCGGACGCTGCCGGCATTGACAGCATTCTGGTTGGCGACTCGCTGGGCATGGTCTGCCAGGGTTTGCACACCACGGTGGGCGTGTCGCTGGAGCACATGCGCTACCACACCGAAATGGTGGCACGTGGTCTGCGCCGCGCACAAGGTACCGCCTGGCTGATTGGTGACCTGCCGTTTGGTTCCTACCATGAGACCAAAGAACAAGCCATTCGCAGTGCATCGATCATGATGCAAGCCGGCGCCCACATGGTCAAGCTCGAAGGCGGTGGCTGGACCACCGATATGGTGCGCTTTCTGGTCGAACGCGGCATTCCAGTGTGCGCCCACTTGGGCCTGACGCCACAGACGGTGCACTCACTGGGTGGCTACCGCGTGCAAGGCAAAACGCAGGCCAGCGCCGAAACGCTGAAACGCCAAGCCCATGAACTGCAGGACGCAGGCGCCAGCATGCTGGTGCTGGAAATGGTGCCTGCACAATTGGCCACGGAGCTTACGGATGAACTGGTGCACTGCGCAACCATTGGCATCGGAGCGGGCAAAGGCACGGCCGGCCAGGTGCTGGTCATGCACGATATGCTGGGCCTCAACCTGGGCAAGAACGCCAAGTTTGTGCGCAATTTCATGGAAGACGCCACGAGCATTCGCGGCGCGTTCGAGGCCTATATTGCGGCCGTCAAGGACGGCAGCTTCCCGGACGACGCCCGCCACGGCTGGTAACCCACGCAGAGCAACAAACACACTTCACCATGAAAATCGTCCACACACTTGTTGACCTGCGCGCCCACTTGGAAAACTTTCGCCACCCCGCCGTGGTGCCCACCATGGGCAACCTGCACGCCGGCCACCTGGCGCTGGTGCGCCAGGCCAAGCCACTAGGCGACATAACCGTATCGACCATCTTCGTGAACCGCTTGCAATTCGCGCCGCACGAAGACTTCGACACCTACCCCCGCACGCTGGACGCTGATTGCCAGCAACTGGAAGCTGCTGGCTGCGACCTGGTGTTCGCCCCCAAAGAGGCGGAAATGTACCCGCAGCCGCAGACCTTCAAGGTGCACCCGCCCACCGAGTTGGCCGACATCCTGGAAGGCCACTTCCGCCCCGGCTTTTTCATCGGCGTGTGCACCGTGGTGCTGAAACTCTTGTCGTGCACCCAGGCCCGCACCGCACTGTTTGGCAAGAAGGACTACCAGCAGTTGATGGTCATCCGCAACATGGTCAAACAATTTGCCATGCCGGTGAACATCATTGGCGGCGAGACCCAGCGCAGCGACGACGGCCTGGCGCTGTCATCGCGCAATGGCTACCTGAGCACGGCCGAGCGTGCGCAAGCCGTACAACTATCAGCCACGTTAAAAAAGGTGGCCGAAGCCCTGCGCGCCAATACGGCGATAGATGCAGCCGGCATCAGCCGCCTGGAAGGACAAGCCATGCAAACGCTGAGCAATGCCGGCTGGCGGCCCGACTATGTGGCGGTGCGGCGTCAGGCGGATCTGCAGCCGGCGCAGGCCGGGGAAGCAATGGTGGTACTGGCTGCAGCCCGGTTGGGGGCTACGCGCCTGATCGATAACTTGGAAGTGTGATTGCCGACCGCCCGTAGGTCAGTCGCCGGCGCTACCGCATCAGGCCGGGGCCTGCCCATCACTTCTTGAAGTTAAGTTCGCCAACCGGGTCTTTTGGTGCATTGGTCTTGGGATCTATGACGGTGCCCATTGCTTTCTTGCCATTCGGCCCACCCGGTGCTGTTGCCCCTTGCCTGACATTGGGGTCAACAACGGCCCCTTTTGCAGAGTTGCCGTCCACTGGCTTGCCTGTATCGCCCCCCGCTTTGCGCTCGGGATTGGGTTTCTCCTCGATCACGATGCCCGCATGAACTGCGGAGCAAAGCACGGCCACCGTGCAAAGGGCCAGCAGCTTTGGAAAATAGATGGATCGCATGAGGTGCTCCTTGGTTTTCATCAACACGCCAATGAGTCGAGCACTGCGCTCTATTGGTTCACGCCCATGCCGCGCACAACCTGTACGGGGCTGGCGCGCTCGGTGCGGTATCCTTCAACTTCTTTCGACTGGAGGTCACCATGAAGCTGCCCCTTTCCTTTTTGCGACAGTCTTTGCGACTGAAGCAGGTCGCAATGGCCTCTGCCATTCTTGCTGTCGCAACAACGACTGGTATCGCCTTTTCCCAAGGATCGGGGCCTTCCGACGGCAAGGGCTCGAGTACCAAGGCACTTGCAAGCATCGATCTGTCGACTGAAATCGATGGTCTCTCGGGGCGTCAACTCCGGGCTCGCCTGGTGACGATAGAACCTGGCGGTCATACGGCCTTCCACAGCCACAAGGACAGGCCTACGATGGAATACGTCGTTCAAGGGAATGTCGTTGAAATACGCAACGGGGTTGAAGTCCCACACGGCCCCGGCGAAATGGTACCGGCTACGCACGATGTTTCACACTGGTGGGAAAACCGCGGCACGACGCCCGTCATATTGCTACCGGTCGACGTCTTCAAACCCTGAGCCTCGGCTAACCAACGACGTCAACCATTCCAGCACTTGGGCTAAGCGGCAAGCTTTTGACGGTTCAGCAACGGCACCCATCAAAGAAACTGCTCAGGAAGCTGCTTGATCTTCCATTCATGCGCCTTCACACACCTCAGAAGTGCCGTTATTACCGACAAAGGTGAAAGCATCCTCACTGAGCCACTGGCCAAAGTTTGAATTACCTGATGGAATGGCAATCTCTTTAAGTTGCGTGAGCGGCAAGTTCATTGGCTCACTGAAATCATAGATTTTGACGACGTAGGGGCAAGCCCAATAGCAGCCAACAATAGCTATCTTCCGTTTGCTGGGCGATGGATAGAACTCAGTCCAGATGAACGAGTCTTCAGAAGAGTAACTTTCGATTCTCCGGTGCGTCAGGTCTATGCAGGTTTGTCCTTCCAGGTCTTCAGAGCAGAGAAGATATTGCGTCCCACCGTGGTCCAACCAGCAATGGAAAAAGCTTTCGTCGTTTCGCTTGAATTGGGCAATCACCCCGCCCGTTTCACAGAGGCGAACAACTGCTTTCGTGATGCGCCAGTTGCTCGTGTCGTTAGCTTGATAAACATCCAGGTCAATCGCGTATTTCCCGCACGGCGACCGCAGCGATTCGTGCGAACCAGCAATGATGAGAGCGGCATCGAATGCGCCTTCAATTTGTGCCCGCACTTCGGCGATTCGGTTCCAGTGCATGCTCAAAATGTACCGCCGAGAATAGGGCAACGGACCCACCGATAGCGGGAAGTTTGCCCTGCAAGCGTCTGGACCAATATGCCAAACCTCTGCCCCCGGCAAGCTGCGGTAGAGCGTATTTGGTCACTCATGCGGCACCAACAGTCCCAAGTACAAATTGATTCCAAGCGATCAGCAGGAGCACTGAAGTTATGGCCCAAACAATGAAGGGGCCTCGGTTCAATCCAGGTTTCAAAACAGCAGTCGCTGGGTTGCTTGGTGAATAATAGACATCTACGGACAAGCCTTTCGTGTACTTTTCCTGCGCCATTTCTGCTACCCATTTCCACGAATAGCTAGCCACCCAACCGTCGTAAATTTGATGCCCCCGAAAGCTTTGGCCGTTGACTGTGTAGCGGTACTCGACACATAGTTTGTAGGAGACTGGATCGAGGCCATCCTCCTCGACTCTTGATTCGGTGATTGTCGCGTCAACCTTCGGCCAGGTTCGATTGCGCCAGCCTTTGACGGCGATCCGGAATCCCAATATCACAAAGAAGACACCAACGACGGCGAGAAAGCTAGCGATGCAGAGGTGAATGTTCATTTGGTTTGGCACACAGGTGTAAGTGCGCAAATCACTCCACACCACAGAACCTACAAAAACCGATCCAATATCTTGCGGCTCCGCACCCCCAGCGCCATATGGTCCCGCACCAGGAACTGGATGCCATGCGAATCTGCAATCAGCAGCGTACCATCCACACCAATGCGCCGAATATCCTCATCGCCTTTCAGCACAAACTCGGTATCGCCACGGTCGGTTTCGACCCGCCAGGTACAGGGCGTTGAAAAGCTGGTCACCGACACAATGCGTTTGATCTCCGGCATGAATTCGCGAGTGCCCAGTTCCTGGCGAATCAGCGTGCGCTCCGGCTCGCAGACGTGGTCCAATTCTTCAACCCATGCCACTTCCTTGCCATCGGTATTCACCAAAGAAATACCCACGTCAGGCGACTGAATGGGGAAGGCGCGCACCGGCACCACGCCCTCAAAGCGCTCACCGCCGTCGGTGGTCAACACCAGCTTGCCAAAGGCATCGCGCTGCAGCGCAAAGCCGCTGGAAGCTGTCACTACAGGGTCAGTGTTGGTGGAGGTCATGGGCGCGTTCATTCTGCATCATCCATATCAACATCCATATTGCGCGCCTGCGCCTGGTACAAATTGAAGTACGCGCCTTGCGCGGCCATCAGCACATCGTGCGAGCCCTCTTCCACCACACGGCCTTTGTCCAGCACTACGAGCCGGTCAGCCCGGTGCAGCGTCGACAGCCGGTGTGCAATGGCAATCGTCGTGCGGCCCTTCACCAAATTTTCAAGAGCGCGCTGGATTTCCTTCTCAGTCTCGGAGTCCACCGACGAGGTGGCCTCGTCCAAAATCAAGATGCGCGGGTCAATCAACAGCGCGCGTGCAATGGAAATGCGCTGGCGCTCGCCGCCCGACAGGCCCTGCCCGCGTTCACCCACCATAGAGTCGTAGCCCTGTGGCAGACGCAAGATGAATTCATGCGCATGCGCGGCACGGGCGGCCGCAATAATTTCGCTGCGCGTGGCGCTCGGCTTGCCATACGCAATGTTCTCGGCAATGGTGCCAAAGAACAGGAAAGGCTCCTGCAGCACCAGACCAATGTTTTGCCGATAGTCCGAAATGGCGTAAGAACGGATGTCCACACCATCGACCTTGATCGCCCCCTCAGACACATCGTAGAAGCGGCAGATCAAATTCACCAACGTACTTTTGCCTGAGCCGCTGTGGCCCACCAGGCCGATCATCTCGCCGGGCTCAATGTTTAGGCTGATGCCGCGGTTGACCTCGCGGTTGCCATAGCGAAAGCCCACATCGCGCACTTCAATGCGGCCCTGCACTTTGCCCACATGCACGGGCTGCGCGGGCTCGGGCACGCTGGAGACGTGGTCCAGAATGTCGAAAATGCGTTTGGCCGCCGACGCCGACTTTTGCGTGACCGACACAATGCGGCTCATGGAATCCAGCCGGCCATAAAAGCGGCTGATATAGGCAATGGCCATCAGCAGCATACCCACGGTGATGCGCCCCTTGGACACCTGCCAGATGCCAAAGGCCCAGACCACCAGCAAGCCGATCTCGGTCAGCAGCGACACGCTGGGCGAGAACAGCGACCAGATCTTGTTGATGCGGTCATTGACCAGCAGGTTGTGGTGGTTGGCTTCGCGAAAGCGCTTGGCCTCGCGCTGCTCCTGGGCAAAGGCCTTGACCACGCGGATGCCGGGAATGGTGTCGGCCAGCACATTGGTGACTTCGCCCCACACGCGGTCGATCTTCTCAAACCCGGTGCGCAGGCGGTAGCGCACGAAATGGATCATCCAGCCAATAAAGGGCAAAGGCACCAGCGTGATCAACGCCAGGTAGGGGTCCATGGTGAACAGGATCACGGCGGTCATGACGATCATCACCACGTCGCTGGCGAAGTCGGTCAGGTGCAGCGACAGATAGACGGCGATGCGGTCACTCTCGCTACCTACACGCGACAGCAGGTCACCCGTACGCTTGCCGCCAAAGTATTCCAGCGACAGGCGCAGCAGGTGCTCATAGGTGGTGGTGCGCAGGTCGGCCGCAATACGCTCGGAGATCAGTGCCAGCACATAGGTCTTGCCCCAGCTCAAGCCCCAGGCCAGCAGGCCCGCTCCCAACAGGGCGAGCAGATAAAAAGCGATGGTGCTGGCTGCCACTTGTTGGCCGTTTTGCAGCGGGATCAGCACCTTGTCGACCAAAGGCGCCGTCAAGTAGGGCGGCACTTGGTGGGCGGCCGTGCCCAGCAGCATCAGCACAAAGCCCAGCGCCAATTGGCCTTTGTAGGGTTTGGCAAAGCGCCACAGGCGAAACAGCGTCCAGGTGGAGGGCGGCGTGTGGACCACCTTGGTGCAAATGGGGCACTCTTCCTGGTCCGGCTCCAGCGGCGCCTTGCAACTGGGGCAGACGTTTTGCAGCACCTGCACCATGGGTTTGCCGGTCACGTGGCTTTGCAACTGGGCTTGGAACTGGTCCACCAGGCGAATGGCGTGCAGGTTTTGCGCCAGCGTAAAGCGCCAGGTTGCCAGCAGGCCCTTGCCATCGACCAGGTTCAGGTGGCCCACACCGGCATGGTCGTGGTGGCGCAGCTCCAGACCTTCGCGGTAGGCCCATTCCTGGTCCTGGGTGCCACCGGCGCCGCGGCTGAGCAAGCGCTGGCTGGTAACCACCACCAGACTGGACACAAAGTGAAGATTGGCATCCAGGTCAACCTCCAGCGCGGCCAGAACGTTCTCTCCAGGGTGCAACTGTGATTGCAGGCTGTCACGCCAACGGGCAGACACTTCACCCGGCAGTGGGCTGGCGGCAGAAACAACGAGAGTCATGTGGAACGGCAGATTTTTTCGATTTCAGGGAACCTGGCGCCAAGTGCAATCCGATTGCAGCAAACGCCATACTTTACGATACTCAGCTTGGAGCAGCAGCGCCCTATCCTATTGGGTGGGGGCGTTCAGCGAGAATATATAACGCGGTCAGCGCCACATTGGTGGACTGCCCAACCGAAAAAATAGCCATGACGGACCAGAAAAAGATCGACATCCTGCGGGTTACCCACCTGCGCGGCCCCAATATCTGGACCTACCGGCCCGTCATCGAAGCCTGGGTGGACATTGGCACGCTGGAGGACTTTCCCTCCAACCTGATAGACGGTTTCTATGAGCGGCTGACAGGTTTTCTGCCCAGCCTGGTGGAACACCATTGCAGCCCCGGCGTGCGCGGAGGCTTTTTGCAGCGCGTACGCGAGGGCACCTACGCCGCCCACATCGTCGAGCACGTAGCCTTGGAGCTGCAAAACCTGGCAGGAATGCGTACTGGCTTTGGCAAGGCGCGGCAAACCTCAAAACGCGGTGTGTACAAGATTGCCTTTCGCACCCGCCAGGAGCAGGTCGGGCGCGCCGCCCTGGTCGCTGCACGGGACCTGGTGGTGGCAGCCGCCAACAACACACCGTTTGACGTTGCCAGCGTCGTCGAACAACTGCACGAGCAAGTGGATGACCTGTGCCTGGGGCCCAGCACCTCCCACATTGTGGATGCTGCCACCGAGCGTCGCATTCCGTCCATTCGCCTGACCGAAGGCAACCTGGTGCAACTGGGCTATGGCATCAACCAGCGCCGCATCTGGACGGCGGAGACCGACCAAACCAGCGCCATTGCCGAAGAAATTGCCTGCGACAAAGACCTGACCAAGTCCTTGCTCAAGGCCTGCGGCGTGCCAGTGCCCGAAGGCGAACTGGTGCGTTCTGCGGAGCAGGCCTGGGAAGCCGCACAAGAGATTGGCGTGCCCGTGGTACTCAAGCCCTATGACGGCAACCATGGTCGGGGCGTTTCCCTGAACCTGATGACCCAGGCCGACGTGGAGGCCGCCTACGCGCTGGCCTTCCGCAAAGGCGGTGGCAGCAGTGTCATTGTGGAAAAATTCATTCCCGGCAATGAACACCGCATGCTGGTGGTGGGCAAAAAGGTTGTCGCCGCAGCGCGCGGCGAAGCTATTTGGGTCGTTGGCGACGGCGTGTCCAACATCGACCAGTTGACCGATGAACAAATCAACTCCGACCCCCGCCGCGGCAGTGGTGAAGACTTTCCGCTCAATGCTTTGCTGCCCAGCAAATCCGGCGAAATCATTCTGGAGCTGGAACGCGCAGGCCTGAAGCCCGAGAGCATCCCGCTCAAAGACCAGCAAGTGCTGATACAGCGCAATGGCAATGTCGCGTTTGACGTCACGGACCTGCTGCACCCCACCGTGGCTGCGGCTGCGGCCCTGGCGGCCCGCGTTGTCGGGCTGGATATTGCCGGCGTGGACATGGTACTGGACGACGTGACCAAGCCCATGACGGCCCAGCGCGCGTCGGTGATCGAGGTTAATGCCAGCCCCGGCCTGCTGGCGCACATCAAGCCGGCAGAGGGCGTAGGCCGCCCCGTGGGCAAGGCCATAGTGGAACACCTGTTTGGCGATGACCGCGATGGGCGCATCCCCATCGTCGGCATCACCGGCACGCAAAAGACCGGCCGCATCGCCCGCATGGTGGCCTGGCTGGCCCATATCAGCGGCAAGCACGTAGGGCTGGCCTGCAGCGAGGGCCTTTACCTGGACGGTCGCCAGGTCGAGGCCAAGGACTGTGCCCACTGGGACGCCGGCCAGCGTCTGCTGATCAACCGCTCGGTGCAAGCCGCCGTGTTTGAAAACCCCAGCCAGACCATACTGGGCGAAGGCCTGGCCTATGACAAATGCTCGGTCGGTGTGGTCACCGATGTGGGTTGGAACGAGTCGCTGGTGCCGTTTGACATTCTGGACGCCGAGCAGGCCTTCAAGGTGGCCCGCACCCAGGTGGACGTCATTTTGCCCAGCGGCACCGCCGTGCTGAATGCCGCCGACCCACAGGTGGTCGAGATGGCAGAGCTGTGCGACGGCAAAGTCATCTTTTATGGCATGGACCCGGCCCGCGACGCCATGGTGCAGCACCGCGCGGCTGGCGAGCGCGTGGTGTTTGTGCGCGACGACCAGATCGTGCTGGCCCATGGCGCACAAGAGATTGCCATGTTGCCGCTGGCATCGCTGAAGCCCGCCAAAGCTTCACAGCCTGAGATGGTCATGGCGGCAGTCGCCGCTGCCTGGGCACTGAATATTCCGCCCGAGTTGATCGGTGCGGGCCTGCGCACCTTTGAGTCCAACCCACGCAAAACACCGTACTGAAACCAAGAGACAGCCCATGGAAGTAACCCGTATCCGAGCCCTGCGTGGACCCAACTTGTGGAGCCACCACACGGCCATACAGTCCATCGTGTCTTGCACGCCCGCCGAGCGTGCCATTGGCAAGCTGGACGGTTTTGAAGCCCGTCTGCGTGCCCGTTTCCCGGAAATCGGCCCGTTCCAGCCCACCGGCCATGACGACTCGATCCCCCTGGTACACGTGCTGGAGTTGGCGGCTCTGGGCCTGCAGGCGCAGGCCGGCTGCCCGGTGACCTTCAGTTGCACCACACCCACCGTAGACACCGACGTCTACCAACTGGTCGTGGAGTACAGCGAAGAGGCCGTTGGCCGCCTGGCCATGGACATTGCACAAACGCTGTGCCAATCGGCCATGGACGATACGCCGTTTGACCTGGCTAGCGCGCTGGCGCAGTTGCGCGAATTGGACGAAGACGTGCGCTTGGGCCCCAGCACGGGCTGCATTGTCGACGCCGCCGTGGCCCGTGGCATACCGTTCAGCCGCATGACCGAAGGCAGCATGGTGCGCTTTGGCTGGGGCAGCAAACAGCGGCGCATCCAGGCGGCTGAAATGGACGTGACCAGCGCCATTTCCGAGGCCATTGCGCAGGACAAACAACTGACCAAGAAGTTGCTGGCCGCAGCCGGCGTGCCCGTGCCCGCTGGCCGCGACGTGACCGACGCGGAAGACGCCTGGGCCGCGGCCTGCGAAATTGGCCTGCCCGTTGTCGTCAAACCCAAAGACGGCAACCAGGGCAAGGGCGTCACGGTCAACATCACAAACAAGGAACAGTTGGTCAAGGCCTATGCCACGGCCACCGAATTTCGCGACAACATTCTGGTTGAGCGCTACATGCCCGGCAACGACTTCCGCCTGCTGGTGGTCGGTGACAAGCTGGTGGCCGCCGCGCGCCGCGACCCGCCCAAGGTTGTGGGCGACGGCGTGCACACCATCACAGAATTGGTGAACCAGGTCAATCTGGATCCGCGCCGCGGCTCGGGCCACTCCACATCCTTGACCAAGATTCGCATCGACGACATTGCCCATGCCTGCCTGGCCGCCCAGGGCTTCACTGCTGACGCGGTGCCCGCCAAGGGGCAACGCGTCAATCTGCGCAACAACGCCAATTTGTCGACCGGCGGCTCGGCCACCGACGTCACTGATGACGTGCACCCCGAAGTGGCCGCCCGCGCCGTAGCTGCGGCCCACATGGTGGGCTTGGATGTGTGCGGGGTAGACCTTGTCGCCGACAGCATACTGCACCCGATTGAAGAAGTGGGCGGCGGCATTGTGGAAGTCAACGCCGCGCCGGGTTTGCGCATGCACCTGAGCCCGTCCTTCGGCAAGGGCCGCGCGGTCGGCGAGGCCATCATCTCCAGCATGTTCAAGAACGGGCAGAACGGTCGTATTCCGATCGTGGCCGTAACCGGCACCAACGGCAAAACCACGACCGTGCGGTTGATTTCGCACATCCTGGCCTTCAACGGCATGTGTGTAGGCATGACCAATACCGATGGCGTGTACGTCGGCGGCCAGTGCATTGACACCGGCGACTGCAGCGGCCCTAAGAGCGCCCGCAGCGTGTTGATGCACCCTGACGTGGACGCGGCCGTGCTGGAAACCGCGCGCGGCGGCGTGCTGCGCGAGGGCTTGGCGTTTGACCGCTGTGATGTGGCCGTGGTCACCAATGTGGGTACGGGCGACCACCCTGGCCTGACCGCCGGCACCCAGGAGCAACGTTTTACCGGTCTCCAAGGTTTTCTACTACAAAAACAGGTCCCCCCCCCCGCTGGGCGTGTCCCA
>JACXTT010004957.1_pt1 | contig 19528 bp, 18 predicted proteins | sample 9270951 | NCBI WGS metagenome assembly JACXTT01 (sample SAMN15532306, study PRJNA645909) | rock metagenome | isolation source: weathered quartz diorite | place: Puerto Rico | collected 2017-06-21 | reverse complement strand
GGGCACCCGTGCCAGTATCAGCACCACATGCTCTGGCGGACTGGGACCGACGGCGGCCAACAAGTGGAACCAGGCCAGTGAGGTACGGCCCCGCCAGCAGGTCAATGGGCTGGTTGCAAATACGCAAACTCCACTGCAGCAGCGCGCGGCGCGGTGTGTCCGCAGCCGCATTCGCCAGCTGGGCCTGCAGTTGCAGGCGCAGGCATTCGCCCAGATTGCGCGCGCCCACCCCCACCGGCTCCAGGCTGTGCAGCAGACCCAGCGCCACCGTAAAGTGGTGCACCAGATCTTCCACCTGCTCTTCGTCTGTGTTGCCCGCCAGGCCGCGCGCCAGGTCTTCCAGCGGGTCTTCCAGGTAGCCGTCATCGTTGAGGGATTCGATCAGGAAGCGCAGGGCCGCGCTGTCAGCGGCGCCCAGGCGCAGCCCCAGCGCCTGGCGGTGCAGATGGGCCTGCAAGCTTTCCTGCGTGCGCGCCAGTTCGGTGGCATCCTTGTCTTCGCCATCGCCCAGGTTGTTGCTGCGTGCCTTGGCGTCTACGCCCCACTCGCTGTCGTCATGTGCGGTCTCGGAACTGCCATCGCCTTCCCAATCCGGGCCGTCGTCGGCTGACAAGGGCGTGACTTCATCGTCATTTTTGGCCTCAGCGCCCGTGGATGTTGCGTAATCAGCTATTGAATTAGGAGCAAATTCAACCTCCCGCTCGCCTTCGCTGACCGGCGTATCGGACTGTGCAAGGCCAAAATCCTCGCGCTCGGCCCGTTCTTCCGAAAGTTCCAGGAACGGGTTTTCGTCGAGCATCTGCTCGACTTCCTGGCTCAACTCCAGTGTGGAGAGCTGCAGCAGCCGGATCGATTGCTGGAGTTGTGGCGTCAGTGCCAGATGTTGGGAGACGCGGAGGGACAGACCCTGCTTCATCGGGTATCCAGGCTACATTTTGAAATGTTCACCGAGGTAGACCCTTCGCACATCGGCATTGTTCACGATCTCGGAGGGAGTACCTGCGGCCAGCACATGGCCGTCGCTGATGATGTAGGCGTGGTCGCAGATGCCCAGGGTTTCGCGCACGTTGTGGTCGGTGATCAGCACGCCGATGCCGCGCGCCTTGAGGAAGTTGATGATGCGCTGGATCTCGATCACGGCGATCGGGTCGATGCCGGCAAACGGTTCGTCCAGCAGGATGAAGCGCGGGCGCGTGGCCAGGGCCCGCGCAATCTCCACGCGGCGGCGCTCGCCACCCGAGAGGGCCAGGGCGGGCGACTCACGCAGGTGCTCCACGCGCAGTTCCTGCAGCAGCGCGGTCAGCCGGGCTTCAATCTCCGCGCTTTGCAGCGGCTCACCAGCCTCATCGCGCTGCAGTTCCAGCACGGCACGCACGTTGTCTTCGACATTGAGCTTGCGAAAGATCGACGCTTCCTGCGGCAGGTAGCCCAGCCCCAGGCGCGCACGGCGGTGGATGGGCATGTGTTCAATGGACTGACCGTCGATGGTGATGTCGCCCGCACTGGCACGCAGCAGGCCCACGATCATGTAGAACGAGGTGGTCTTGCCAGCGCCATTGGGCCCCAGCAGCCCGACCACTTCACCGGTGCGCACCGCCAGCGACACGTCCTTGACCACCTGGCGCTTGCCATAGGACTTTTGCAGGTGGTGGGCTTCCAGGCGGCCCAGGCCAGTGTCCGCCGCAGTATTGATGGCGCTGTCCGTAGGGGTAGGGCCGCTCACTGCGGTGCTCCGCCCAAGGTGGTCGTGGCCCGCAAGGCCGGTGCCGGGCCAGCGGCCGGCGCGGCGGCGCTGCCTTCCGGCTTGGGGGTCAGCATGGCGCGCACCCGGCCGCCAGGCGCACCGGCCGCCGGCTTGCCGGCATTGCCATCCACGGTGAACATGTCGGTGAGGTTGTCGTAGACGATCACGCCGCCGGTAATTTCATCACCCAGCGTGCTGCCACGGTAGCTGCGCAACTGGGCCTTCTTGGTGAATTTGACGGTGTCGGCCTTGCCATCGTACTCGATGGATTCGCCCTCGCCCTCGATGTATTCGTCCAGCCCTTCACGCTTCTGGCGAAAGTAGGCCGGCGTGGCGGCTGCACCCGTCACCAGGCCGAACTGGTAACCATCCGGGTCCTGGCGTACCTCGATCTGCGCACCGCGGATCACGATAGTGCCCTTGGTCAGCACCACGCGGCCACTGAACACGCTGACCTGCTTGACATCGTCGTAGCGCAGGGCGTCGGCCTCGATGTTCATGGGCTTGCCGCGGTCGGCCTTTTCGGCCAGCGCCACCGTGGCAGCGCCCGCCAAGGCGGCCACCAGGAACACGGAAAAATAGGGGATTTTCATAAAGGCACGAAACTTGCTCTAAAAACGCTCTGGCCATTGTACCGAGCGCACTGCAGGTTCCGGCCCGGCCGGCGAAATAAGCCGGCCGCGCAGGCCGGACAGGTTCAGCCGTCGGCGTTGATCTTGGTGACCAGTTCCTGCAGCACCGCAGCGGCGCGGTCATTCTCGACCTGGCAGGTGCCCGCGTTGTCATGCCCCCCACCGCCGTAGGTCAGCATCAGGTCACCGATACGGGTCTTGGAGCTGCGGTTGGTGATGGACTTGCCGGTGGCAAACACCGTATTCTGCTTCAGCACACCCCACATCACATGGATGGAGATATTGGTCTCGGGGAACATGGCGTAGACCATGAAGCGGTTCACCGCAAAAATGATCTCCTCATTGCGCAGGTCCAGCACCAGCAGGTTGCCGTGCACCGTGGCACAGCGCTCGATCTGATCGCGCGCCTGCGCCGTGTGGTCGAAATACAGGTCGATGCGCTCAATCACATCGGGCAGTTGCAGGATTTCGTCAATCGTGTGGTCGTGGCAGTACTTGATCAGGTCCATCATCAGCTGGTAGTTGCTGACGCGGAATTCGCGGAAACGCCCCAGGCCGGTACGCGAATCCATCAGAAAGTTGAGCAGCACCCAGTCGGTGGGCTCGAGGATTTCTTCGCGGCTGAACTGGGCCGAATCGCCCTTGTCCACCGCATCCATCATGTCGTTGAACCGGGCCGGAAAGGTGGCAGCGCCACCGTAGTGGTCGTACACCACGCGGGCCGCAGAGGCCACGTCGGGATGGATGATGTGGTTGGGCCGCTCGCCCGTGTTGCGCACGGTCTCCGAGGCATGGTGGTCGAATGCGATGTGCACGCCCGGCACGTAGGGCAGGTTGGTGGTGATATCACGGTCGGAGACCTCCACCTTGCCATCCTGCATGTCCTTGGGGTGGACGAACTTGATATCGTCAATCAGGTCCAGCTCATTGAGCAGGACCGCACACACCAGACCATCAAAATCACTGCGGGTTACAAGCCTGAATTTCTGGTGTGACATGAGGCGGTCTCCTGGTCCGGGGTGAATGGAAAAAACATTCTAGCCCCGCCGCATGACAACGCGCCCCCATGGGCCGCATATTTCAGCGCCCAGCGCGCACTTCAGCCACCAGGGTCTCGACCACCTGCAGGGCACGCTCCATGCTACGTGCCATGGACCCATCGGTGTAGAAACGTCCAGCCACGCCCAATGCGGGCACGCCCTCGACCTTGTAGGCGTTTTGCAACTGGGTGGCGCGGGTGGTCTTGCTCACCACCGTAAAGGAGTTGTACTGCTCCAGGAACTTGGCCTTGTCCACACCTTGCTTGGCCACCCACTCGACGATCTGCTCGCCCTTGGTGATGTTGATTTTCTCCGCATGGATGGCCGCAAACACCTTGGCATGCAGCTTGTCCACCAGGCCCATGGCCTCCAGTGCGTAGTAGAGGCGCTGTTGCGGCGCAAAGCTGTCATTGAAGGCCACCGGCACGCGGCGAAAGGCCACATCCTTGGGCAGCTTCTTGATCCAGGTTTCCAGCGTGGGCTCAAACGCATTGCAATGCGGGCAGCTGTACCAGAAGAACTCCACCACCTCGACCTTGCCCGCAGGCGCCTCGACCGCAGCGCGCGGGTCGACCACCTGGTAATCGGTGCCAGCCTGGGGCTTGGTGCCCTGGGCCTGCGCCAGCGACGGCAACAGGGCCGGTGCGGTGACGGCGAGGCCCACAGCGGCCTGGGAAAATTCACGACGTTTCATGTAGAAGCACTCCAATAAGCCCGGTGTGACAAACCACACCGCCAAAAGTTCCTAGCGCTGCACGCGCACCAGCGCGGTCTCCATGCCGGCTTTGTCCAGCTTTTCCTTGCTGCGTTCGCCGTCTTCCTTCCTATCGAAGGGGCCCACGCGCACGCGGTACACCATGCGACCCGACTGCTCCCGTTCGGAAACCTTGGTCTCGATGCCGCTCAGGGACAACTTGGCACGGAAGCTCTCGGCATCTTCGGGCCGCTGGAACGCCCCCAGTTGCACGTAATAGACAAAAGGCTCCGCGTCGCTGGCGCCGGCCTTGGCCTTGGCCAGGTCGCCCAGCGGGTCGGCCGACACGGCGGGCTTGACCTCGGCCTTGCTGTCTGCCTTGGCATCGGGTTTAACATCGGCCTTCACATCCGGCTTGGCCGGTTTGGCGGCCGATGCCGCCGGGGCAGGCACACCGGGGACTACCGTGGGCACCGGCTTGACCGGGTTCTTGCCGTACAGAGGGGCGTTGGGGTCCCAGTCCTTGTTCTTCTTGGTCTCGGCCTCGTCCTGATCGGCCGAGCGGCTCTGGCTCTTGTTCATGAAGGGCACCGGCACCTTGGTGACATAGACCGCCACCGCCAGTGCACCGGCCAGGCCGACCACCACGCCAATAATGAAACCCAGAATGGTTCCGCCACGCTCGAACTTCATGCAAATCCTTGGTTCACGCTAAACAGTTGGGGACAGAGCCGAAGATCTGTCCCGCAAATTCTCACATCTTTTGCGGAGCACTTACGCCCAGCACGGCCAAGCCATTGTGCAACACCTGTGCCGTCGCCGCGACCAGCGCCAGTCGCGCCTGCTTGACGGCTTCGTCGTCGACCAGAATGCGCTCGGCGTCGTAGTAGCTGTGGTAGCTGGCGGCGAGTTCGCGCAGGTAGAAGGTCACGTCGTGCGGCGCGAAGTCGGCGGCAGCAGCCGTCAGCATCTCGGGGTACTTGGCCAGCAGCAGCATCAGGGCCTGGGCCTGCGGGCTTTGCAGCGCGGACAGGTCCACGGCCTTCAGGCTGGCCACATCGCCACCCCAGGCGGCCAGCACCGAGCAGATGCGCGCATGCGCGTACTGCACGTAGTAGACCGGGTTGTCGTTGTTCTTCTGCACCGCCAGGTCCACGTCGAAGGTGTACTCGGTGTCGGGCTTGCGCGACAGCAGGAAGAAGCGCACTGCATCCTTGCTGGTCCATTCGATCAGGTCGCGCAGCGTGACATAGCTGCCAGCGCGCTTGCTGATCTTGACCTCTTCGCCGCCGCGCACCACGCGCACCATGGTGTGCAGCACGTAATCGGGATAGCCTTGCGGAATGCCCACGTTCGCGGCCTGCAGGCCGGCGCGCACACGCGCAATAGTGCCGTGGTGGTCCGTACCCTGGATGTTCACCACCTTGGTGAAACCGCGCTCCCACTTGGCAATGTGGTAGGCCACGTCGGGCACGAAGTAGGTGTAGCTGCCGTCCTGCTTGCGCATGACGCGGTCCTTGTCGTCGCCGTAGTCGGTGGACTGCAGCCACAGCGCGCCGTCTTTGTCGTAGGTTTTGCCCGCAGCCTGCAGGCGCTTCACGGCGTCGTCCACCTTGCCGCTGGTGTACAGGCTGGACTCCAGGTAGTAGTTGTCGAACCGGACGGCAAAGGCCTTCAAGTCCAGATCCTGCTCATGGCGCAGGTAAGCCACGGCGAACTGGCGCATGCCGTCCAGGTCGGTGATATCGCCACTAGCGGTGAATTCGCGGTCGTCCGACTTCACCGTCTTGCCGGCCAGGAAGTCGGCGGCAATGTCGGCAATGTAGTCGCCGTTGTAGGCCTGCGCGTTCTCGCCGCTGGGCCACTGGGCGTCACCAGGCTTGAAGCCCTGGGCGCGCAGGTGGGTGCTGGCGGCCAGGGTGTTGATCTGCACGCCCGCGTCGTTGTAATAGAACTCGCGATAGACGTTCCAGCCCTGGGTGGCGAACAGGTTGCAGATCGCATCGCCCAGCGCGGCCTGGCGGCCATGGCCCACATGCAGCGGGCCGGTCGGGTTGGCCGAGACAAATTCCACCAGCACGCGCTGGCCGTTGGAGGGCTGGTTGCCAAACTGCGCGCCGCCCGCGAGCACTTCGCGCACCACTTCCTGCTTGGCGGCGGGCTTGAGGCGGATGTTGAGGAAGCCGGGGCCAGCAATCTCCACCGCATCGACCCAGCGTACAAACGCCGGCTGGGCCAACATTGCATCGCGCAATTGCTCGGCCAGCTGGCGCGGATTGAGCTTGAGCGGCTTGGCCAGTTGCATGGCGGCCGTGGTGGCGAAATCGCCATGGGCGGCCACCTTGGGCGATTCGAACGCGGCTTTAGCACCCGCACCGGGGGAGAGTTTTTCCAGGCAGGCGGCCAGCGCCTCCAGAAGTTCGTGTTTGACAGACAGCATCCGGGGATTTTACGGGGGCCCCGCCATATCCCCGCAAAGCAGGGTCAGCCAGATTGCCAATTGCAACGTTATATGCTGGAATCCAACGCGTGGATTCTTCCGCAACGGTGGCCTGGCTGCCATTTCCAACATCATAGGACGACACATGAAAAAACTGCTCTCCCTGCTGGCCCTGGGCCTGACACTGTCCATGGGCGTGGCCCACGCAGCAGACGCACCTGCCGCTGAAAAGGCCCCTACCGCCCAGCAAAGCAAGATGAAGACCTGTAACGCCGACGCCAAAGGCAAAAAGGGTGACGAACGCAAGGCCTTCATGAAAGAGTGCCTGAGCGCCAAGCCTGCCGCCGCCGAGGAGAAGAAAGGCACACCCCAGCAGGAAAAAATGAAGGCCTGCAATGCCGAAGCCAAGGGCAAAAAAGGCGACGAGCGCAAGAAAATGATGAGCGAGTGCCTGAAGAAGTAAAGCCTCCACGCACGACGGCGGGGCCACTGCCCCACCCCAAAGCCCGGCAGCCTAGCTGCCGGGCTTTTTTACGTCTGCAGCTGAGCCCCGGCCTGGCGCAGGAAGTCGGCCAGGGTTCGCCCTGCGGTGTAGGCAAAGCGGTCCTCAGTGACCTGCACCTGCGCGATGCGGTCGACCCGGAAGCTGCGGAAGTCCTGGCGCGCCTCGCACCAGGCCGCCAACGTCCAGACCTTGCCCCAGTAAAAACAGCCCAGCGGATGCACCCGCCGCTGCGACACGGCCCCTCCGGCGTCGCGGTAGTCCAGCAACAGGATCTGGCGCAGCGGCACCGCCTCGCGCAGGGTCTGCAGCGTGCGCTGCACGCCGGCGTCCACCTCCAGGCTGGGTGCGTAGACGGCCAGGCTTTGCGCAGCCACCCGCACGGCCGGCGGCAGCACCGACAGCACCTTGCCCAGGGCCGATTCGGCCTCCAGCGCCAGCCCGGGGTCCAGCCAGGCCTGTGCCAGACGCAGGGCGGCGACCAGGGATTTGGCCTCGTCCTGTGAAAACATTAGCGGCGGCAGATCGAACCCCGCGCCGAGGCGGTAGCCCACGCCGGCCTCGCCCTCGATGGGCACGCCCTGGCGCTGCAGGTCGGCAATGTCGCGGTACAGGGTACGCTGCGAAACTTCCAACCGCTGCGCCAGAAAAGCCGCCGTCGTCAGTCGACGGCTGCGGATGGTTTGCACGATCTGGAACAGGCGGTCAGCGCGGCGCATGGGCGTTACGCGTCCAGGCCCAAGGCCGCGTAGTCGGCGGCCATGGCACGGGCGATCAGGCCCATGTCATGTTCGGACACCGCAAACAGGCCAAAGCGGAATTGATAGCCCCAGCGCGCGCGGTCCTCGACAAACTCCAGGGCATCCAGCAGCGGGCGAATCGGCGCCTCCTGCGCCGCCACATAACGCACGGCGCGGCGAAACGGCACAAAGCCGCCCATATCAAAGGCGTAGGGATCGCCTTCAGCCACCACGCCGATGGAGACGAAGTGCTGGTACGGGTCTTTGCCGCCCATGGTGACGGTGGGGGCGTAATAGGCCACGCGGTCGCCCGGGCGCACGCGCGCCAGCGGGCCTAGCTTGCCGTGGCAGACCTGCATGAAGCCGAGCTGCATTTCGTCACGCCCACGGCGCGCGTGTTCGGCACAGGCCACGGCAATCCAGTTGCGCGGATCGGTGGGAAACAGGCTGGGGGACATGGCCATGACTTTAGTCCATGGCGTGCAGGCCGATGCGGTTGCCATCGATGTCCTGCACATGGGCAAAGAAGCCCATGCCCGGTGGCAGCGCCTGGCGCGGCACGGAGATGCTTCCACCGGCGGCCACGGCGCGGGCCAGTGCCGCGTCCAGCGAGGGGCTGCAGTCCAGGTAGACCAGCGTGCCGCTGGCGCCGGGCGCGGGTGCCGTGGGGCCGCACATGATGGCGCCGCCCACGCCTTCGCCGGCATAGGTGAAGACCGCGCCTTCGCTGGGGCCCATGGCTTCGCGCCGCATGGGGCGTTGGGTGACGGCTTCGAAGAAAGCCTGGGACTGTGCGAGGTCGCGGCAGCCGATTTCGAACCAGGTGATGGCGTTGCTGGGGGCGGTGTTGTTGGGCATACAGGGCTCCTTGTGAATGAAGCCTGGATGCTGCGCCACCCCTGCTGACAGCGTTATGTCAGCAGCCTGTCATGCGCGCAACCCGTAACCCGCCACCACGCCCGCAAACAGCGCAAAGCCCACCCAGTGGTTTACGCGAAAGGCTTTGAAACAACCGTCACGGCTGCGCGTGCGGATCAGCGTGGCGTGCCATACCACCTGCGCGGCGGCGACCGCTACGCCCAGCCACCAGGCAGGCGATACGCGCGGTGCCACCACCACGGACCAGATAGCCAGGTAGACCCCATAGAAGCACAGCACCGCCGGCACGTCCCAGCGGCCCAGCGTAATGGCCGAGGTCTTCATGCCGATTTTCAGGTCGTCGTCGCGGTCCACCATGGCGTACTCGGTGTCGTAGGCAAGCACCCAGAACAGGTTGCCCACGAGCAATACCCAGGCAAGAACTGGCACTTCAGCCGAGACGGCCGCGAAAGCCATGGGAATGCCGAAGCTGAAGGCCACGCCCAGCACCGCCTGCGGCATAGACACATAGCGTTTGGCATAGGGGTAGACCAGCGCCACGGCCAGCGCGGCAAATGACCAGGCGATGGTCGTGGTGTTGGTCGTCAGCACCAGGCCGAACGCGGCCAGTGCCAGCACGGCACCGACGGCCAGCGCCTCGCGCGTGGAGATGCGCCCACTGGTAACGGGGCGCTGGGCCGTGCGTTTGACGTGCTTGTCAAACTCGCGATCCGCCACGTCGTTGACGCAGCAGCCGGCGCTGCGCATGAGGATGGTGCCCAGCGTGAACACGGCCAGCAGGTGCCAGCCGGGAAAACCGCTGGCCGCGATCCACAGCGCACTGAGCGTGGGCCACAGCAGCAGCAGCCAGCCGGCGGGGCGGTTCCAGCGGATCAGGTCGAGATACAGGGGGAGTCGGGATGTCACGGTTTTGCTATTGCTTTAGGAGCAGCTTGCGCTCGCCCTATAAGGGCTACAGCCACTTTTAATTCAAAATTCTCAGGACAGGCGCAGCACCCCGGGCAGTTCGCAGCCGTAGATGGCGTTGCGCAGTGCGGCAATTGCTTCGTAGCGCGTGAAGCTGCGCCGCCAGGCCAGTACCACGCGCCGCGTGGGCGGTGGCGCCTGTTTGCCGTCGTCCACCGGGAGGTATTTCACAAAGCTGTCGTCGCCACCACGGCGCTTTTTGGGCTCAAGCGCCCCGCGCGGCACGCTCAAGGCAGGTACCAGCGTGATGCCCATGCCGGCAGCCACCATGTGCTTGATGGTCTCCAGCGACGAACCTTCAAAGCTCTTGCGTATGCCCTCGGCGTCGCTGGAGAAACGCGCGAACTCGGGGCACACCTCCAGCACATGGTCGCGGAAGCAGTGGCCGTTGCCCAGCAGCAGCATGGTTTCCTTCTTGAGCTCTTCGGTGGTGACGCGCGCCTTGCTGGCCAGGGCGTGGTGGCTGGGCACCGCCGCAAAAAAGGGCTCGTCGTACAGCGGCGCCAGTGCCAGGCCGGTGTCGGGAAAGGGTTCGGCCAGGATGGCGCAGTCGATCTCACCGGTGCGCAACATCTCCAGCAGCTTGACCGTGAAGTTTTCCTGCAGCACCAGCGGCATCTGCGGGCTGTGGGTGATGACCTGGCGCACCAGGTCCGGCAGCAAATACGGGGCGATGGTGTAGATCACGCCCAGCTTCAGCGGGCCGGCCAGCGGGTCCTTGCCGCGCTTGGCGATGTCCTTGATGTTGGCGGCCTGCTCCAGCACGCTTTGCGCCTGGCGCACGATCTCTTCGCCCAGCGGGGTGACGGTGACTTCGTTGGCGCTGCGCTCGAAGAGTTTGACGTCCAGCTCTTCCTCGAGCTTCTTGACCGCCACCGACAGCGTGGGCTGCGACACATAGCAGGCCTCGGCCGCCTTGCCAAAATGCCGTTCGCGCGCCACGGCGACGATGTATTTGAGTTCGGTCAGGGTCATGCGGCTATTGTCCTCCGAGCGGACCACGGCGGGAATCTGTTCACACCAAATTCCCGATAGCGCCTAACGGTTACGGCCTTCCAGGGACATGCGCACCATGTCAATTTTCTCCTTCCAGGCGCGCCGCGCGTCCATGGACAGGCCCTTGAACAGGCGGAAGAAGCGCAGCTCGGGCTCTTCTTCCGTCCAGTAGTCGTCGCGCACGCCGATATCGAGCTCGCCGCCCAGGGGCGCAATGCTGGCACCCTGCAGCGTGGTGTGGATGGTGCGCTTGTTGGCGTGCAGGGTGATGCGCCCGTCTTCGCACAAGTCGATGAACCACACCACGCGGCCATCGGCATCGACCAGAACCTCGCTGGAGTTGCCGGTGAACCCGGCCGACTTGCGCCACTGCGCAATCTGGGCATCGGCCAAGGCCTTGCGACCCGCCTCGTCCAGCGTGCCATCGGGCGCCTTTTCCACGGCCACCTGGGCCAGAATGGCTTCCTGCGCAGCGGCCTGGGCCGCGTCCTGCTCCTGGCGCAGCGCCTCCTTGTGCTCCTTGTCGATGCGGCGCTCCACTTTGTCCACCCAGGCCCGCACACGGCCGGCAAACTGCTGGAACTGCAGGGCCACAGGCTCGGGCACCTTATCGATTGTGAGAACCTCCCGGGACGCCTGCGCCAATGCCCCCGCCGGCGCCGGTGCTTCCGGCCCACGCACGACGACCGTGCAGTAGCCGGTGAACTGGGGCCCGTCGGGCGCCGGTGACTTCAACGGCACCCGGCGGACCTCAATGCGCAGGCCCACAGCCGGCAGCGTCAGGTCCAGCGGTGCCTTCTGGACCATAGGTTCGCCCTCGCCCACGGGGGTGCGTGTGAGCTGGCCCCTCTTGGCATGGACCGTGAATTGCTGCGTGGCACGCTGCATTTCCATGGAGAAATCAAAGCCCTCGAAGCGCAGCCCACCCGGCACATCGAAGATACGGGTGCGCATGATGCGCGCCTGCCATTCCAAATACCCATAGACGCTCCCTCCCAACGCCAGCGTTGCCGCCACTATCCCCATCCACACTTCGTTACCCATTCGTTCACGCCTTTAGATATTCTGATTTTCCACCCAACCAGCGCTGCACATGCTGGTGCGCCAGGTGCGGGTAGCGGTCCAGCAGCATAGGCGCTTCCTGGCGCGCCCACTCCAGCAACGCCCGGTCGGCATCCAGATCGGCAAAACGCAGCATCGCATCGCCACTCTGGCGCGCCCCCAGAAACTCACCCGGGCCGCGAATCTCCAGGTCACGCCGCGCGATCTCAAAGCCGTCGTTGGTCTCGGCTATGGCGCGCAGGCGCGCACGCGCCATCTCGCCCAGGCGCGGCGCGTCGCCCGTGGAGTACAGCAGCACGCAAGCCGAGGCCGCGGCACCGCGCCCCACCCGCCCGCGCAACTGGTGCAACTGCGAGAGACCGAAGCGCTCGGCATGCTCGATCACCATCAGTGAGGCGTTGGGCACATCCACGCCGACCTCGATCACCGTGGTGCTGACCAGCACCGACATCAACCCCGTGGTGAACGCGGCCATCACGGCCTTCTTGTCGTCTACCTGCATGCGCGAATGCAGCAGACCGATCAGTACGGGTTGCCCATCGGCACGCTGGGCGCCTTGCAGCGCCGCAGCCAGATCGGCATGGGTTTGCGTCGCATTGGTCAGATCCAACGCCTCGCTCTCCTCGATCAGCGGACAGACCCAATAGACCTGGCGCCCCTGGGCAATCTGCGCGCGGATGCGCTCAATCACTTCGTCGCGCCGCGCCTCGTTCACCACCCGGGTGACGATGGGCGTGCGCCCGGGAGGCAGTTCGTCCAGCGTGGAGACATCGAGGTCGGCGTAGTAACTCATGGCCAATGTGCGCGGAATGGGCGTGGCCGTCATCATCAGCAGATGGGGTTCCACCGGGTGTGCCTGGTCTGCGTCCGATCCGTTGGCTTTGCTGCGCAAAGCCAAACGCTGTGCCACACCAAAGCGGTGCTGCTCATCGATGATGGCCAGCGCCAGGTTCTTGAACTTCACCTTTTCCTGGATGATGGCGTGCGTGCCGACCACCAGTTGGGCCTCGCCACTCTCGATCAGCGCCAGCATGGCACGGCGCTCCTTCGCCTTTTGCGTGCCGGTCAGCCAGGCGGTAGTGATGCCCAGAGGCTCCAGCCAACCCAGCAGTTTGCGGAAGTGTTGCTCGGCCAGGATTTCGGTGGGCGCCATCAGCGCGCACTGCCAGCCGGCGTCTATGCAGGTAGCAGCCGCCAGTGCGGCGACCACGGTCTTGCCCGCACCCACATCGCCCTGCAGCAAACGGTGCATGGGCACGGCGCGCGCCATGTCGGCGGCGATCTCGTCACCAACGCGGCGCTGGGCATTCGTCAGCGCAAACGGCAGCGCCGCCAGCAGGCGCGCGTGCAACGTAGCGCCTGCCACACCGGTCAGTACAGGGGCGCGCAGCGTGGCGCGCTCGCGGCGGCTTTGCAGTTGCGACAGTTGTTGCGCCAGCAGCTCCTCAGCCTTCAGCCGCTGCCAGGCCGGGTGGCTGTGGTCGTGCAGCGTGTCCAGCGACACATCGGACGTGGGATGGTGCAAAAATGAGAGCGCCTCACGCAATGTCCATAAGGGCCCTGGCGTGAATTGACTTAAATCTCCGGGCGCAAAGGTGTCCGACAGCTCGGCCCGGGCCAGCCCTGCCAATACCGCTTTGCGCAAAGTGTGCTGGGGCAGGCCGGCCACCGTGGGGTAGATGGGCGTGAGCGCGGTGGGCAGGTCGCCGCCACCGCTGCGAAACGCCGGGTGCAGCATGGTCCAACCCATGAAACCGCCGCGCACCTCGCCGCGCGCGCGGATGCGCTTGCCCACGGCCAGCGCGCTTTGCTGCGAAGGGTAAAAGTTGAAGAAGCGCAGCACACAGGTGTCGCTGCCGTCGTCCACCGTGACCACCAACTGGCGGCGCGGGCGGTAGGTCACCTCGGCGTGGGTAACGGTGGCCTCGATCTGCAGGGTGTCGCCATCACGTGCATCGCGCAAGGGCGTGATGCGGGTCTCGTCCTCGTAGCGCAACGGCAGGTGCAAGGCCAGGTCGATGTCACGCACCAGGCCGAGTTTCTCCAGCGCTAGCTGCGTCGCGGTTTTGACCGGAGGCTTGACAGAAGGGATCGTGCGCGACGCGGGGACCATACCTGCATTGTGCCGCCGCAAAAGCCCCATAATCCACTCGCTTTGTCCAAGCTGGCTACAGCAGACCCGGCACAATGCCCCCCAGAACAACCCTGCGCCCACCGCCGTGCCGCTCCCAAGCCTCCGTTCGTTTTTTCGACACACGCGTCGGGGTGACGCCCTGGAATGGGTCTTCCTGGTGGGCGGCCTGCTGCTGTTTTCGGCGGCCTTGCTGCTGCCCCTGGCGCTGGAACGCAGCCGGCTGATCGAGCAGGAAGGCAGCCGGCTAACCGCCTCGGCCCAGATCATCGAGCAAAGCCTGGACCGCAGCCTGTTCGGCATCAACCGTTCGCTGGATGTGGTGCGGGATCAACTGCCCCTGTGGCAGCAGCAACCGGACATGCAGGCGCGGGCCACCAGCCAGCTCAAGGCGTTCGCCGATGCCATGCCCGGGGTACGCGCCATGTTCATCCTGGATGATCAGGGCAATGGCGTGGCCATGGGAGCCTTCGGCATCCCGCAGATCCCGGCGGCGGCTGTCCACAAAAACTTTTCCCACATGCCGTATTTCCAGGCCTTGTGGCAACACCCGGATGCGCTGACCCTGTATGTGAGCGAACCCTACCGGACCGACAACGGACAGTTCTGGGCCGTCAACCTCTCGCGTGCAGTGGTGGGGCCGGATGGCCGACTGCAGGCCCTGGTGGCAGCGGTGATCAACATCGAGGAGCTGGCCTTGATGCTGGAGGCCACCCGCTACGTAGACGACCAGTACAACGTCATCGTCCACGGCAACGGCCCGCTGGTCCATATCAGCCCCATGAATGCCAAGGCGCTGGGCATGGATCTATCGGTGCCAGGCACGTTCTTCTCCAAACACCTGGAAATGCACCAGGCCAGCAGCCTGTACCAGGGCATGACCCCCAATTTCCCCGGTGAGTTGCTGCTGGCCGCCCGGACGGTACAACCGCCGTCGCTGCACATGGACCATCCCCTGGTGATCGGGGTCAGCCGCAGGACGGACGCCATCTTGGCGGACTGGCAAGACCGGTTGCGCCTGCGCCTGTTCAGTTTGGCCGCCATCTGGGCCGTGGGTTTGGGCGTGCTCTGGCGCTGGCAGCGCTCACGCCGCATGGCACAGGCAGAAACACAGGCCAAAACGCGGCAGATCGAGATGGTGTTCGAATCTGCCCACAGCCTGCTGGCCATTCTGGACCCCACGGGCCGCTGCTTGCGCCTGAGTGCCGCTTGGCGTGCGGTCATGGGTTGGCCCGTGGAACTACTGCAGCAGCGGCGCGTCATGCTGGAATTCGCCCACCCGGAGGATGTGGCCAAGGTCAAGCTCGCCCAGCGCAGTCTGGACAGCACTGGCCTGGTGCAGGATTTCGAATGCCGCCTGCGCGACGCCCAGGACCAGTACCACGACATCCGCATGCAGGCCCATGTGCTGCAGGGCCTGAGCTATCTGAACGCGCAGGACGTCACGAAGGAGCGCCAGCAACAGCAGGCCCTGCAGCAGCTCAATGACCAGCTCAGCCAGGCCAACACCCAACTGCAGGACAAGGAAGCCTTGCTGACCCAGATGGCGCAGCACGACACCCTGACCCAGTTGGCCAACCGCCGCCGGTTTGACGAAGAATTCAGCGAGCAGTGGCGCCATTGCAGGCGCGCGCACCTGCCGCTGTCGGTGCTGATGATCGACGTGGACCATTTCAAGGCCTACAACGACAACCACGGCCATCTGGCCGGTGATGCCAGCCTGCAGGCCGTGGCCCAGGCCATGCGCGCCTGCTGTGCCGCCCGTCCGCTGGACCTGCTGGCCCGCTATGGCGGCGAAGAATTTGTCGCCCTGCTCCCCGACACCACGGCGGAGGGCGCATGGCAGGTGGCTCAGAAGCTACGCGAAGCGGTGCTGGACCTGCACATTCCCCACGGTTTTTCCAGCGCTGCGGCGCAAGTGACCGTCTCCGTGGGACTGGCCTGCACCATCCCGGACGAACAGACGCTGCCGACCGCCTTGCTCAAGGCGGCGGATGAAGCCCTCTATCGTGCCAAAGCCCAGGGGCGCAACCAGGTGTGCGGGCCGCCGGACAGCGACACCCCGCAGGTCTGAGGCAACCGGGCCCTGCTGGTGTCCAACGACACCAAGCCCATCAACGCCCGCCTGTTTGGCAAAAAGGCCACCGGCGGCAAAGTGGAGCTGCTGATTGAGCATGTGCTGGCCGACGCTACTGCGACTTCCGCAGTGAGTCCCCATCCGTCGCCCGCTATGATTGTCGGGTCGTAGGAATCCGCGTCCTCAGATGGCAGACCGGCACAAAAACAACAAAGACCATTCGCAACTTTAATCAGGGACCCCTTAATGCAACTTCGACTTCCTGCGATGATTTTCGCGACCGCCATTCTTTCCACGGGCTGCGCCTCCGTCATGAACGAATCTACCCATCCGCTGAAGGTAGAAACCAGGACGGCAGCTGGCGATGTAGTCACCAACGCCGAATGCACTTTGACCAACGACTACGGCTCCGTGACGATGAAATCCGGCAGTACCACGCAGGTACGCAGATCCAGCAAGGATCTGGACATTGTTTGCACGCACCCCAACAACACTGACGCATCGGGCCGCGCCATTTCACGCGCCAATGGCGGCATGTGGGGCAACATCATCCTGGGCGGTGGTATCGGCGCCATCATTGACCACAACAAGGGAACCGCCTACACCTACCCCACCTGGGTCCAACTGGTTTTCGGCAAAGCCCTGGTGTTTGACCGGACCGCAGAAAAAGACGGCCAGCCGGTGCTCGGCCTGGAGCCTGTTGCCAGCAACCCCTGAGATTGTTGGACAGTCAGCAGGGCCCGCTTGTCTGAGACAATCGGGCCCTCTTTTCTTCTTGGAACGGGCCTGTCCGGCCCTCAAGTACCATGCAAACTCCTTCTGACGGCACGGCACGTGCCTTCACGCTCAGCGACTTCGACTTCGAACTCCCTGAGGCCCTGATCGCCCAGCACCCCGCCCCCGAACGCTCTGGCTCCCGCCTGCTCGACGGCACCGGTCCCACCGCGGTGGACCGCATCTTCCGCGAACTGCCTTCCCTCCTGAAAGCCGGCGACCTGCTGGTGTTCAACGACACCAAGGTCATCAACGCCCGCCTGTTTGGCGAAAAGGCCACCGGCGGCAAAGTGGAGCTGCTGATCGAGCGCGTGCTGGGTGGCAACCAGGTCGCAGCGCATATGCGGGTCAGCAAGAAACCCGAAGTGGGCGCCACCCTCAAAATGACCTGCGCACCAGGCCATGAGGATGGCCTCTCTGCCACGCTGCTGGGCCGCTGGCCCCATGCCGATGGCCCGATCTACCGCTTCGTACTGAGCAACGACCGGGGCGACGACCCGTACACGCTGATGGAACGCCACGGCCATGTGCCGCTGCCTCCCTACATCACGCACAGCGACTCGCCCGAAGACGTGCAGCGCTACCAGACGGTGTTTGCGAAGAACCCCGGCGCGGTCGCGGCGCCCACGGCCGCATTGCACTTTGACGATGCGCTGTTTGCCCAATTCGATACGATGGGTGTGCAGCGCGCACATGTGACACTGCATGTGGGTGCTGGCACCTTCCAGCCCGTGAAAACCGAGAACCTGTCCGAGCACCAGATGCACAGCGAGTGGTACGAGGTTCCTGCGGCAACCCAACAAGCCATTGCCGACTGCAAGGCGCGCGGTGGCCGCATCGTGGCCGTGGGCACGACCACCGTGCGCACACTGGAGAGCTGGGCCAAGACCGGCCTGGCCAGTGGCGACACCAATATCTTCATCACACCGGGCTTTGACTTCCAGCTCATCGACGTCCTGGTCACCAACTTCCATCTGCCCAAGTCCAGCCTGATGATGCTGGTCAGCGCCTTTGCCGGCTACGAGCACATCATGGCGCTGTACCGCGCGGCGATTGCCCGCGAGTACCGCTTCTTCAGCTATGGCGATGCCATGCTGCTGCAACGCCACGTTTGAGCGCCGCTTGACGCGCCCACCCCCACACCAGACGATACGACCATGCTGAAATTCGACCTGCTCAAAGAAGACCCCGCCACTGCCGACGGCAGCTACCTGGGCTCCCACGCCCGCCGCGGCACGCTCACGCTGAACCATGGCGTGGTGCAAACGCCGATCTTCATGCCCGTGGGCACCTACGGCACCGTCAAGGGCGTGATGCCACAAAGCCTGCACGACATGGGCGCGCAGATCATTCTGGGCAACACGTTTCACTTGTGGATGCGCCCAGGTCTGGACGTGATGCAAAGCTTCGGCGGCCTGCACCAATTTGAGAAATGGGACAAGCCCATCCTCACCGACTCGGGCGGCTTCCAGGTCTGGAGCCTGGGCGAGATGCGCAAGATCAGCGAAGAGGGCGTGCGGTTCGCTTCGCCCGTAAACGGCGACAAGCTGTTCCTCACGCCTGAGATCAGCATGCAGATCCAGACCACGTTGAACTCCGACATCGTGATGCAGTTCGACGAGTGCACGCCCTACCTGTCGGTGGAGCCCAAGACCAAGGGCCAACTCACCACCGAGCGCGAAGCGCGCTATTCCATGGAACTCTCGCTGCGCTGGGCCAAGCGTTGCCAGGACGAGTTTGCACGCCTGGCCAATCCCAACGCGCTGTTCGGCATCGTGCAGGGCGGCATGCACGAGCACCTGCGTGATGAATCGCTGGCCGGATTGGAAGCGCTGGACTTCCCCGGCATTGCGGTGGGCGGCCTGTCGGTGGGCGAGCCCAAGGAAGACATGATGCGGGTGCTGCAGCATATCGGCCCCAAGCTGCCCAAGCACAAGCCGCACTACCTGATGGGCGTGGGCACGCCGGAAGACCTGATTGCCGGCGTGCAGAACGGCATCGACATGTTCGACTGCGTGATGCCCACGCGCAATGCACGCAACGGCACCCTGTTCTCACGCTATGGCGACTTGAAAATCCGCAACGCCCGCCACAAGAGCGACCCGCAGCCGCTGGACGTGACCTGCACCTGCCACGCCTGCGCCGGTAAATCGGGCGTCTCCTGGGCCAACGGCGGACGCGAGGGCTTCAGCCGTGCCTACCTGCACCACCTGGACCGCTGCGGCGAGATGCTGGGGCCGATGCTGGCCTCCATCCACAACCTGCACTACTACCTGAACCTGATGCAGGAGGTGCGCGACGCGCTGGATGCCGGTACGTTTGGTGCCTTTGTGAAGCAGTTCCACACCGACCGGGCGCGCGGCGTGTAATCCAAACCGCTACGTTTTTAATAGCTGTCTGCGCAATACCTGCAGTCGCTACAGCCCAATTTGATTTAAAAAGTCTCCCAATCTTCCTCACCTCCGGCGGGGGTGGGCTTGGCGCTGGCCTTGGGCGCCACCGTGGGCACCGGCGCCGTGCGGGCCCGGGGTGTCGCCGCCTGCTTGGCCATTGGAGCCTTGACCGGGGACTGGACCGTGACCCGGCGCTCACCCCCCTGGAATGGCATCTGGGCACCGGAGCGCACCTGCGCCTTGGGCAGGCCCACACCTGGGTCGCCGCCACCAAGCTTGAACACGGCCACGGCCTGCACCAACTCTTGCGCCTGGCCCTTGAGGCTGGAGGCCGCAGCAGCCATCTCTTCCACCAGCGCCGCGTTCTGCTGCGTGGCCTGGTCCATCTGGGTCACGGCTTCGCCCACCTGGGCTACGCCGGTGGACTGTTCGTTGCTGGCCGCGCTGATCTCACCCAT
>JACXTT010004956.1_pt1 | contig 19532 bp, 16 predicted proteins | sample 9270951 | NCBI WGS metagenome assembly JACXTT01 (sample SAMN15532306, study PRJNA645909) | rock metagenome | isolation source: weathered quartz diorite | place: Puerto Rico | collected 2017-06-21 | reverse complement strand
CCGCTGGCGTCGAAGCTGATGTGCGCCCAGGTGTACGGCGACGGGGTGTCCGGCCACCCGAGCGTGGCGAGCAGGTCCGGCGCGCCCTTCTTGTCGGAGATCCAGCCGAAGATCTGCGACGTCGGGTAGCTCTGCACCTTCACGGTCAGCCCGAGCGGCGCGAGCTGGGCCGAGATCAGGTTGGAGATGACTTGGTTGTCGGGCTGGCTGGAGTCGTAGCCGATGGTGATGGTGCGCTCACTGCTCGGCAGCGAAGCGACCAGTGCCTTCAGCGGGGCGGTGTCGTAGCTGATGTTCTGCTGCGCGTACTGCTTGTCCATCATGTTCGACGGGTAGACCTGCGTGGCTTTCGTGCCGTGCCCGAAGTAGACCTGCTTGACGACGGCGTCGACGTCGACGGCCTTGAGCAACGCCTGCCGGAACGACTGGCTCTTCAACGCCCCGTTGTTGGGGTTGGCGTACAGGTACTCGGAGATCATCGAGGGCTGCGTGTAGCTGTTGTACTGCTTCTCCCCGAGGTACGACGTGATCGCCGAGGACGGCAGGTCGTGCAGGATCGCGGCGAGGGACCCGCTGTTGAACTGCACCTGCTGGGACGACGTGTTGTCGATGACCGGCAGCTCGATCGTCGTGTAGTAGGGCTCGCCGCCCCAGTACTTCGGGTAGGCCTTCATCTGGTAGTCCGAGCCGACGGCCGCCTTGGTGATCTCGTACGGCCCGGTGCCCAGGTCATGGGTCATCAGGTAGGTCTGGTCGAAGTCCTTGCCCGCGTGCGCCGTGAGGCCGGTCGGGCTCATCATCTTCGGGCCGTACGCCGCGGCCAGGTAGCTCAGGAACGCCGAGTTCGGCCCCTTCAGGGTGATGGTCACCTTGTAGGGACCGTCGGTGACGACCGACGCGATGTCGCTGACCATGTACGCCGGACCCTGGTTGACGTGCAGCCGCCGGTCGAACGACGGCTTGACCGCAGCCGAGGTGAACGGAGTGCCGTCGTGGAAGGTCACCCCCTTGCGCAGCTCGAAGGTGTAGGTCTTGTTGTCCTTCGACGCGGTCCAGCTGGTGGCGAGCGACGGCTCCAGGGTCGGCGTGGCGGTGCCACCCTTGTAGGTGAGCAGCCCCTCGTACGCGTTCGTGGTCAGGAGCAGGCCCTGGCCGGCGTAGTAGATGTCCGGGTCCGGCGGCTGACCGGGGTCCTGCAGGAACGACAGGTGCAGGACGTGATCGGTCGGAGCGGTGCTGGCGCTGGAGCCGCTGGATCCGCACGCAGTCAGCGTGAGGCTCGCGGTGAGCAGCGCGATGGAGACAGCTGCGGTGCGCCGGATGAACGGCTTGAGGGTGGTCACGGTGCTACCTCCAGGAGGGTGGGGACGGGTGGAACGGGAACCGGACCGCCGAAGGCTTCGACGATCTGGTCGGTCGACAGGACGGCGCCGGCCTGCAGGTACTCCATGGCGTCGAGCGCGGCGCGATGGCTCGCCGTACTCGATCCGCCGACGCAGTCGCCGACAACGCGGACGAAGTAGTCGCGTTGGTGGGCATCTGCGAACGTGTAGTGGATGCACACATCGGTGAGCCCGCCGATGAGGACCAGGGTCTCCGACTTGAGTGCGCGGAGGACGATCTCGAGCTCGGTGCCGAAGAAGCCGGAGTAGCGTCGCTTGACGATGTGGAACTCGCCCTCGCGCGGCCGCATCGAGGCGACCAGGTCGGTGGCGGGATCGCCCTCGAGGCAGTGCACGTCCTCGCTGCCGTCCAGCTCCCGACCGAAGTCGATGCCGCTGGCCCGGTGGACCTCCTGGAAGAAGATCACCGGGATGGCCGCAGCCCGAGCCGCCGCGAGGATGCGTTCGGCGCGCGCGAGGCGCTCGGCGCCGCCCTCCATCAGGTCGAACGCGTACTGGTAGTCGACGACGACCAGGACCGGCCGGCCTACGATCGTCGGCTGCTGTGGCACGACTCCTCCTTGCCCCATCGCTCAGACCCGGATCCGGGGATCGGCGGCGGCCTGGAGCAGGTCGACGATCGCGTTGATGACGACGTACGCCGAGCCGAGCAGCAGCGTCACGCCGGCGATGGCCGGGAAGTCGGCGACCGGGATGCTCTCGGCGATGTAGAGGCCGAGGCCCGGCCAGCCGAAGACCTGCTCGACCACCAGGACGCCGGCGAACATCAGACCGACCTGGAGGCCGGTCATCGAGATGGCGGCGCCCACCGCGTTGCGCAGGACGTGGCCGACCAGGATCCGGCGTTCACTCAGGCCCTTGGCGCGAGCGGTGCGCACGTAGTCGCTGGAGAGCTCGCCGTCGAGACTCGAACGCAGGACGCGCCCGATCGCCACGGCCGGCCCGAGCGCGATCGCCGTCGCCGGCAGGATCAGGTGCCGGATCGCATCCCAGGTGACGTCGAGTCGTCCGTTCAGCAGTCCGTCGACGGTCAGGAAGTGGGTGGGGCCGGTAGGGGCGTCCCCGATCGACGTGCGTCCGCTCGCCGGCAGCCAGCCCAGGTGCTGGTAGAAGAACAGGATCCCGAAGATGCCGAGCAGGAACGTCGGCACGGACGCGCCGAGCATCAGGGAGATGCGGAAGAGGCCGGCCCCGGGCACCTTGAGGGTGGAGGCGAACGCGAAGGCGATCGCCAGGATCAGCGCGATCAGCAGGCCGGCCGCCGCGAGCTCCAGCGTTGCCGGGACGTAGGAGCCGAGGTCGGTCAGCACGGGCCGGCGGGTGCGGTACGAGTCGCCGAGGTCACCATGCACCAGGCCGACGAGGTAGTGCCCGAACTGGCTCACGATCGGCTTGTCGAGTCCGAGTGCGTGGCGCTCGGCTGCGATGGCGCTCTGCGAGGCCTGTCCGCCGAGGCGGGCGTGGGCGGGGTCGAGCGGCGACATCTGCTGCAGCAGGAAGACCGTCGCCGCGAGGAGGAGGACGATCACCACCATGGCGCCCAGGCGTTGTCCGACGAAGCGCACCATGCTCACTCCGCACCGATCAGGTTGCGCACGGAGTCACCGGCGACGTTGGCGAGGACCGCGAGGAGCGCGACGGCCATTCCCGGCACGACCGGAACCCACCACTGCTGCAGCAGCAGGCTGAGGTTGCGTGCGCTGTCGGCGCCGAGCTCGGGCGCCGGAGCCGATTGGCCCAACCCGAGGAACGACAGGGCGGCCAGCGCGAGCACCAGGTTGCCGACGTCCAGGCTGGCGGTGACCACGGCGGCGGGTAGGGCTCCGGGCGCCAGGTGACGCACAGCGATGCGCACCCGTCCGGCGCCCGCGAGTCGAGCGGCCTCCACGTGGGGACGGACCGCGTACTTGGCGACCTCGCCGCGCACGATCCGGGCGTAGAACGGCCACCAGACGATGGAGACCGCGATGAGCGTGTGGCTGAAGCTCGGGCCGAGTGACGCCACCACCGCGATCGCCAGTACCGGGGCCGGCAGAGCCAGGAACCCGTCGGTGATCCGCATCAGCACGGTGTCGACCCAGCCGCCGGTCGCTCCTGCGACCAGTCCGATCAGGCCGCCGATCACCAGCCCACCCGCGATCACGACGAGCGCTGCGAACCAGCTTGCCTCCATGCCGTGGAGGCATCGGCTGAGCACGTCACGTCCGATGCTGTCGGACCCGAGGAGGAAGCCGCCCTGGCCCGGCTTGGCGAGGGGGATCCCGACAGGGGTCAGCGGGTCGTGCGGGCTCAGCACCGGAGCGAGGAGAGCTACGAGCGTCACCACGCCGAACAGGGAGGCGCCGATGATCGACCGGGTACGGCCACGGTGCCGGGACAGGGCCCGGGGTCGGCGCAGGGTTGCCCGCGCCGCGGTGAAGGGTTCTGCGACCGCCACGTCAGGCTCCCCTCGGTGCCAGTGCCGGCCCGACCGCCGGGTTGACGTGGATGCACGCGACCCGGTCCACGTCGTCGTTGGCGATCCGCTGCAGTCGCAGGCCCAACGCGACGTCCGAGCATGCGTCGGTCGCCTCCGAGCAACGCGGGTGGAAGGCACATCCGGTCGGAGGGTTGAGTGCGCTGGCCGGCTCGCCCGGCAGGATCGTGGGCCGTACGCCGACGTCGGGGACCGCGCTGACCAGCGATCGGGTGTACGGGTGCAGCGGTGCCGAGGTCACTCGCTCCGCCGCGCCGATCTCCGCGATCTCACCGAGGTACATCACCGCGATCCGATCGGCGACCACCCGCGCGACCGAGAGGTCGTGGGTGACGAACAGGACCGACATCCCCAGCTCGCGGCGCAGCCGGGCGATCAGGTTGATCACGGATGCGGCGAGCGAGACGTCCAGGGCGCTGGTGGGTTCGTCGCAGAGCAGGATCGACGGCGGTACGATGGTGGCGCGGGCCAGGCAGACGCGCTGCCGCTGACCTCCGGACAGCTGGCCGGCACGAGCAGCGCCCACCTCGGCAGGCAGTCCGACGAGTGCCAGCGCCTCGCGGACCTTGGCGGCCCTGGCGACCCGGCCGAGGTCGCGGACCCGCTCGCCGAGGAGCTGCTCCACCGTCATCCACGGAGTCAGCGAGGCGCCGGCGTCCTGGAACACCATCTGGGGCCTCGCTCCCGCGGCGAGCTCGATCTCGCCCGAGGTGGCCCTCTCCAGGCCGGCCGCGATCCGCAGGAGCGTCGACTTGCCCGAGCCGCTCTCGCCGACCAGCGCCACCGACTCGCCCTGAGCGATGCTCAGTCCAACCCCGCGCAGTGCCTGGAGCTGCCGACCCCGACCGACCGGAAACGTCTTCACGACGTTGCGCAGCGCCAGCGCCGGAGTGCTGGCGTCGATGGGCGCCGACTCGATCGTCAGGTCCTCCGTGACGTCGATCGTCGGAACTTGGGTCCGGATCACGTCCGTGGCTCGCAGGCAGGCCGAGTGATGTCCGGGGGTGACCATGACCGTCTCGGGCTGACCCTCCTCGCAATCCGCACCCGCGAGCGAGCAGCGGGGCGAGAACGCGCAGCCCGCCCTGGGCGCGGCCGGACTCGGCACCTCGCCGGGCAGCGCCGGCAGACTCCGAGCTCGGTCGACGGAGAGCGTCAGTCGCGATCGCATCAGACCGAGCGTGTAAGGGTGGGCCGGGTCCCGCAGCACAGTGCCGGAGTCGCCGAGCTCGGCCAGTCGACCTGCGTACATCACGGCGACACGGTCCGCGATCTGGGCGGCAACGCCCAGATCGTGGGTGATCATCAGGACGCTGCAGCCCAGCTCGTCGCACAGTGCGCGAAGCAGCTGGAGCACCTGGGCCTGGACGGTTCACGTCGAGAGCGGTGGTGGGTTCATCCGCGATGACGAGGTCGGGTTTGCCGGCGACGGCCATCGCGATCATGACGCGTTGCCGAAGACCCCCGGACAGCTCGTGCGGATAGGCCGACATCCTGCTCTCGGCCTCGGGAACGCCGACCACCTGGAGCAGGCGCAGCGCCTCCTCGGTCGACCCTGCCGCCTCGGCGACCTGTCGGCCGATCCGCATCGTCGGGTTGAGCGAGGTCATCGGGTCCTGGAAGACCGCGCCCAGGTGAGCGATCCGGACGTCGCGACGCACGGCGGCGGAGGCGGTGACCATGTCGGTGCCGCAGACGGTGGCGTGCCCGGTGATCTGTGCACCGGAACCGTGCAGACCGAGCAAGGTCAGTCCGAGAACGCTTTTGCCCGAGCCGGACTCGCCGACCAGTCCGAGGATCTCCCCGCGCCGGATGCTGAGGCTCACACCACGGAGCGCGTGGATCGCCTTTCCCTTGCGCCGGAAGGTGACGTGCAGGTCTTCAACTGCCGCGACAGCGGCGTCGGGCTCGGCCTCGACCGCAGGGGAGTGCTCGCTCACCGACGGCATCGACGTCGTGGTCATCGCGCCCTCCCGGTTCGGCTCGGTTAATACCTGTCACCCGACAAGTTAGTAGCGGGAATGACGACTCCTGTTCCGGCCGCGTAACAACTACGTTTCCTTTCTCCGGTCGTCGCCGCTGCCCGGGTCGCGATCTGCGGCGTGTGCCACCATGGTCGGGTGACAGGTATTCGCGCCGGTCGGCCACGCCACACCGATGGCGGCCGTGCAGGATCCGGTGGCCGGGCGCAGATCCTCGACGCCGCTGCCGAGCTGTTCAGCGAGCAGGGCTACGGTGCAGCGACCACGCGACAGATCGCCGACGCGGTGGGCGTGCGCCAGGCCTCGATCTACTACCACTTCAGCAACAAGCAGGAGATCCTCGCCGAGCTGCTTGCCGACACAGTGCGGCCGTCGCTGGAGTTCAGCCAGCTGTTGGCGGACTCGGGTGAGCCCGCGCTGGTGCAGCTCTACGCGCTGGCCCGGTTCGACGTCAAGCTCCTCGGCGGGGGTCGGTGGAACATCGGTGCGCTGTACTCGATGCCCGAGCTGCTGGCACCGGAGTTCGCTGTTTTCCGGGCCGAACGCACCACGTTGCGCGGTGCCTACGGCGACCGGATCGCCTCTGCGTCTGCCGAAGGTGTCGTCACGATCGAGGACGAGGCGGTCGCCACCGAGCTGGCTTTCGCTCTGGCCGAGAGCGTTATCTCGATGCGCGCCGGCGGGCGGACGCCGAGCCCGGAGCTCCCTGACCTGGTCGCGGCGGGGGTGCTCAGGATCCTCGGCTGCGGTGAGCGCTTGCTCGGCAAGAGCCGGTCGCGGGCGTGGGAAGCCTTCGGCCGCGACACCTTGTGAGGCCAGGCTCAGGCGAGCGCGGCGCGAAGATCGACCTCGACGAGCGCGCCGACTGCAAGGCCGGTGACCGCGATGCAGGTGCGCGCCGGCATCGGGTCGACGAACCAGGTCTCGTAGGCGGCGTTGAAGTCGGCGTAGAGGTCGATCGAGGTGATGTAGGCGCGCACCGAGAACACGCAATCCCACGATCCGCCGCAGAGCTCGACGACGCGCTTCAGGTTCGCCATCACCTGGTGCGTCTGTGCGGTGATCCCGTCGGGCAGGGTGTGGGTGACCGGATCCAGGGGCATCTGGCCGGTGACGTGGAGTACGCCGGCGTGGGCGGTCGCATGACTGTACGGCGCGACTGGCGCGGGTACGCCGTCGGCGGGTCCGAACGTGAAGTGCTGGACGGTCATCGGGTGCCTCCCGTGAACAGCTGTTTGGACACCGTGGCGTGGACGCCTTGCTTCTGGTCGACCACCTGGGTGACGACGAAGTCGCACGCCACACTCATCAACGAGTAGGCGTCGTCGCGCGAGGTGCCGAATCGGGTGCTGATCAGGTCGACGAGCCGCAGGGCCGCCTGCTTCATGGCCGCGTCGAGGTCGTCACCGAATCCGTGCACGGTCCACGAGGTCGGCGTCTCCATCACCGGGTAGCCGAAGTCGAGGTCGCGGCGCACGTCGATCCGGAGCAGTCCGGTGAGCGAGGACTCGAGGGCCGTGCCGCTGACCTCGCCGTCGCCTTGGCTCACGTGAGGGTCACCGGCAGAGAGCAGGGCGCCCTCGACGAGCACGGGGTAGTGCATCGTCGCTCCGGCCCCGATGCGCCAGTTGTCGATGTTCCCGCCGTGGTCTCCGGGGGGCACGCTGCTGTGCCGGCCGGGCGCGGCGGGCGCGACACCCATCGTTCCGAAGTGCGGGCGGAGCGGGATGCGCACGCCCTCGAGTGCGGGGACCGCTGTGATCGACGACGGGGGGACGACGATTCCGGGTGCGTCGGCGAGCGGGGTCAGCGTCCAGTCGTAGGCGAACTCGGCGTGGGCCAGCCCTGCGTCGAGGTCGAACCCGTAGATGGTCACGCGCTCCTTGCCGAACTCGTCGTACAGGTGACCCCAGTGCGCGGCGAGATTGGCGCCGTACGGAAGCCGCGGCTCCAACGACAGGATCGTCACCTCGAGGGTGTCGCCGGGCTGCGCGCCGCGAACGAAGACGGGACCGGTGAGCAGGTGAGGTCCGGGCCCGCGGTCGGTGACCTGGGCGAAGATCTCGCGGATCGCGTCGTCCATCATCAGGTCGGGGGCGTCGCCTGCCTGGTGGGTGATCGTCTCGATGCGGACCAGGTCGCCGGGGTCGATCACGAGTGCCGGTCGTAGTGCATGGTCGAAGTAGCCCCAGTGGACGTTGGCCGGTACGGCGACGAGGTCGTGGATCTGCATGGTCTCTCCTCGGGTGGTCATTGGGCGACGTAGCCGCCGTCGACGACGAGCACGCTTCCGGTCATGAACGAGGCGGCGTCGGAGCACAGGAAGGCGATGGGCTCGGCGATCTCGACCGCGGTGCCGAGTCGGCCCAGTGGATGCATCGCCACGAGGTCGGCCAACGTGCCTTGCGGGCCGCTGCCCGCGGCGAACTGCCGTTGCAGCAGCGGAGTGTCCACCGCTCCCGGGCAGACGACGTTCACGCGAATGCCTCGCGGGGCGATCTCCAGCGCGAGGCTGCGCGCGTACCCGACGATCCCGGCCTTGGTCGCCGTGTACGCCGCGAACCTGCGGGCCCCCACGAGCGCGAGCTGCGAGGCGACGTGGACGATCGAGCCTCCGGTGGTCATCTGCTGGAGCGCGGCGCGGGTGGCGTAGTGGTACGAGCTGAGGTTGGTGCGCAGGACCCGGTCCCAGTCGTCCGCGGAGGTGTCCTCGGTCGACGCCACGTACTCGATCCCGATGGCGTTGACCAGGATGTCGAGCGGGCCCACGGAGGCGACCGCGGTCTGCACGGCGGCGGCGTCGCGCCCATCGACCGCGATCGCGCGACAGCTGGGTGGCACGTTGCCGATGTCCAGGTCCAGCACGGTCACCTCGGCTCCACGCCGTTCCAGCAGGAGGGCCGTGGCGAGGCCGATGCCGGAACCCCCTCCGGTGACGACGGCTCGGCGTTCGTGGAACGTCGTCGCTGTCATCGCGGCAGGTCCTCGGGCGTGACCTGGTTCCCGTCCCTGACCACCAGGATCGCTCGGTCGGCATCGCAGATCAGGTCCCGGGCCTCGTGTGCGTCGAAGGCGGCGAAGGTGGCCGGTGCGCCCACGGTCAACGATCGGTCGGTGAGCCCGACCGCGCGTGCGGCGTTCACGGTCATCATGTCGACGACAGTCTCGGCCTCGCTCGCGGATCCGAAGTGGCACAGGCCGGCCAGCAGCATGGCGGAGTCGGTGATCCGGCCGCGCCCGTACGGCGTGAACGGGTTCTGGACGTTGTTGGTGGCTACGGCGACGTTGACCCCGGCGTCGATCAACATCCGCACCGGCGTCAGCCCCATGCTGGCCGCGGTCGGATCGGTACGGCCGTTCAGGTAGACGTCGGTCATCGGAAGCGTGACGACGCTGATCCCGGCCTCGGCGATCAGGTCGGCGATCTCCCGGGCCAGCTCTGGCTCGACCCGCCCCAACGAGGTCAGGTGGCCGACCGTGACCCGCCCCTGCATCCCGTGTTTCCGGGTCCTTTCGACCACGCCGAGGACGTTCAGCTCGGCCGGGTCGTCGGAGAAGTCCAGGTGCAGGTCGATCGGAGCGCCCGTGCGCACGGCCGCGTTGAAGACGAAGTCGAGATGCTCGTCCGGGTCGTCGTCGGCGTACGGGATGCCACCGACCACGTCGGCGCCGGCCTCGAGTGCCTCGGCGAGGAGCGTCCGTGCATGCCGCTGCGAGGTCAGACCGTCTTGCGGGAAGGCCACCACCTGGAGGTCGAGGACACTGCGTAGCTCGTCGCGCAACGCCAGGATGGTCTCGACCGCCGTGAGGCCGAGGACGTCGTCGATCTCGACCTGGGCACGGATGGTGGTGACGCCACAGCTCAACGCGGACCGGATCAGGCGCAGCGACCGGTTGCGGATGTCCGTGGCGGTGAAGGTCGCCTTCAGATCGCTGGTCATCGAGATCGCGTCGGCCAACGACGTGGCCTCCCGCGGCATCCGGTCCAGGAGGTAGGCCTTCTCTAGGTGCAGGTGTGCCTCGACCAGTCCGGGCACGACGAGGGCGCCGCCGAGATCCACGTCCGGTATGCCGCCAGCAGGGCCGATCTCGGTGATCCGGCCGCCGGCGACGCGCAGGTCACACAGGCTCGTGTGCCCTCGGAGTCGGAGGTTCCCGTACACGGTGTGCCCGGCACGGTCCGTCATGAGCCGACCGACGTCGTGAACAGCGATCCCCAGCTCCGGGGAGCCTGGCCCCGGTATCCGGCGAGGTCAAGGGCGTGCCAGACCGCGAGTGCCACCGAGTCGAGGATCGTCGCGCCGGTCTCGCGCTCCCACTCCTCGGCCCGGTCAGCACCGACCAGGTTGGTGCAGAAGACGGTGACAGCGTCGGGCCGCGCCTCGGCCACGGTCCGTACTGCGGAGGCGATCGTCTCGGGCTCGATCAGGCTGAGCTCCCAGTTGGACGGAGTCGAGTCCAATGCAACGGAGGAGACCACGTCGATGCCGGCGCCCTGCAGGGTCGCCACGACCGCCGCGTGCATGTCCGCTGGGTACGGCGTGACCAGGCCGAGGCTGTCCACCGAGAGTCGCGACACGGCCTCGAGCAGTGCCAGGGTCGAGGTGGTTGCCGGGATCCCGGTCCGCTCGGTGATGGCGGCGCACAGGGCGAGATCGTCCGCGACGCCTCGCCACCCTCCGGAGGTCCCGCTCCACACGATCGAGTCGACGCGTGCATCGGCGAGGAGGTCGGAGGCTGCCAGGATCCCCGAGGGGTCGAACTGGTCGGCCGCGTCCAACCCGACGTCCACGACCCGGAAGCGGGAGAAGTGCGCGCTGACGCCCACGAGGTCCGACACCATGGCCGCCGTCAGGGGCTCCAGGCGTGTGTTCGACGACGGCGTGAGCACCCCGAGGAGCGTGCGTCCGGTGGTCACGGCACACTCGCCCGGTAGGCGCGCCAGCCGCCGAAGCCGGTGATCTCGCGTGCTCCGTCGAGGGCAGCAGGCTCCGCCAGGAACCCGCTGAGGTGGCTGCCGTCCGCGAGCTCGACCTGGCCGATGGCCATCGGCCCGGGAACGGCCGCCACGAACGTTCCGAACCCGGCTGCGGGCAGCCGCCACACCTCGCCGGCGATCGAGGCTCCATCTTCGGCGACGCGGACGAGCCCGGGTTTGGCGGGCACCGTGTCGAGGGCGTACATCCGGTAGACCGGGGCGGTGTCCGCAGCTGCCACCCAGGTGCCACCGGCGAGCACGAGCTGGGAGTTGAGGGGCTGTCCGGAGAGGTGCGCTCCGACCACGAAGATCTCCAGGTCGGGGTTCGCGAACTGGCCGGCCAGGTCTGCCAGGGCCGCGTCGCTGAAGGCCGGCCCGGTCAGCATCACGCCGAACGGCAGTCCGCCGACGAAGCCCGCAGGGATCGCCACCGAGGCGAGGTCGAGCAGGTTGGCGAAGTTCGTGAACCTGCCCATCCGGGCATTGGCCGCCACCGGCTCAGCGGCCACCTCCGCGAGCGTCGGGTGCCAGGTCGTCGTCGGCGTGAGGAGAGCGTCGTACTCTCCCAGCTCCGCGTTCGCGGCAACGCCCAGTGCCTTCAGCCGGGCAGTGTCACGAGCCCAGTCTGCGGCCGTCGTGTCTTTCGCGGCCAGGATGATGCCAGACACGACGGGGTCGAGGTCGGTCCCGATCAGGGTGCCGTGCGCCTCCAGATGGCTGCCGACCGCGTCGTAGCGCTCGCCCACGAAGGCGCCGCCGTAGAGCAGGGTCGCAGCCTCGAGCAGCGCGCTGATGTCCACCTCGACGATGGTGGCGCCGAGGGCGGCGAACCGGGCGACGGCACCGTCGAACGCCTCGGCCCACCCGTCGGCCAGGATGCCGAGGTCCTGCGCGCGCGGGACTGCAATGGTGGGGCGCATGGTGGGCGCAGGCGGCGGTGCTACCACGCGAGCTCGCGGGTCGACACCGTCGGGACCGGACATCAGCTCAGCCGCCAGGCGTGCCAGTCGCAGATCACGCGCCAGCGTGGTCACGCAGTCCAGGCTCGCGCAGGCCGGCACCACTCCGGTGGTCGGAATGCTTCCCTTGGTCGGCTTGACGCCCACGATGCCGTTGAGTGCAGCGGGCACGCGGCCGGATCCTGCGGTGTCGGTGCCGAGAGCGAAGTCGACCAGGCCGAGGGCTACGGCGACCGCGGAGCCGGAGGACGAGCCTCCCGAGACCCGGGTGGGATCCCATGCGTTGCGTACTGCGCCGAACGGGCTGCGGGTGCCGACCAGCCCCGTCGCGAACTGGTCGAGGTTCGTCTTGCCGATCACGACCGCGCCGGCCGAGCGGAGTCGGGCCACCGCGGTTGCGTCCTGCTCGGGCAGGTAGCGGTACGACGCCGCGGCCGCGGTGGTTGGCAGCCCGGCCACGTCGATGTTGTCCTTGACCGCGCAGATCATCCCCGCCAGCGGCAGGCCCGGATCGATCGTCGCGGCCTCGGCGACCACGTCGTCCGCGTCGCGCAGCGCGATCCAGATCTCGGGCCGGTCGACCGCGTCGATCCGTGCGTACGCTTCGCGGATCCGCCGCTCACTCATGGCAGCACCGCCGCGAGCACCTGACCGGCAGCGACCTGGTCTCCCGGCCGCACGTAGAGCTCGACCAGCGTTCCCGCGACCGGAGTCGTCACCTTCGCCTCCATCTTCATCGCCTCCACCGAGAGGATCGGGTCACCGGAGCTGAGCAGGTCCCCGGTGGTGGCGGCGGTCTGCCAGACCGTGGCCGTGTAGGGGGCCGTGACGGCGACCGCGCCGGTGGGCACGTCTATGTCGGGAGCAGCTGTCGGAGCCGGATCGTCGCGCCGGTCGAACTCACCGGAAGCTCGCCAGCGTTCCTTCTCGGCCTCGAACGCAGCGGTCTGGCGGGTTCGGAAGGCGTCGATCGAGGCGGCGTTCCTTGCCAAGAACTCGGCGTGGTCCGCGATCGAGAAGGTTCCTTCCACAGTCTCGACGTGCCCGCGTCCGGCGTCGGTCTCGGCGCGCAGCTCCATCAGCTCGTCCGCGCTCACCGGGTACCACTCGATGCGGTCGAAGAACCGCAGCGCCCACGGGTTCTCCGCGAACAGGCCACCCCGACGGAACCGGTTCCAGATCTGCACCGTCCGCCCGACGAACTGGTACCCCCCGGGCCCTTCCATGCCGTAGATGCAGAGGTAGGCGCCGCCGATCCCGACGGAGTTCTCGGCGGTCCAGGTCCGTGCCGGGTTGTACTTGGTGGTGACCAGGCGGTGCCGCGGATCGAGCGGCGTCGCCACCGGTGCTCCCAGGTAGACGTCGCCGAGCCCGAGCACCAGGTACTGCGCGTCGAAGACCGTCCGGTAGACGTCGTCGACGGTGTCGAGCCCGTTGATCCGCCGGATGAACTCGATGTTCCACGGGCACGACGGCGCGTCGTCGCGGACTCCCGACATGTACCGCTCGATGGCCAGCCGCGTCGCCGGGTCGTCCCAGCTCAGCGGAAGGCGGACCCGCCGCGACGGCACCACGAGCTGGTCGCTGGGCGGGACCTCCTCCTCGAGCTCGACGAGCAGCCGGGTCAGGTCGCTCGCTCGCAACCTCGCGCCGTCGGTGTGGATCTGGAGGGAACGGATCCCGGGCGTGATGTCGATGATGCCCGGAGGCCGGTGCTGCTCGAGGGTCTGCTGCAGCGCGTGGACGCGCATCCGGAGGGCGAGATCGAGCACCATCGGGCCGTACTCGACGAGCACGTTGTCATCGCCGTCGCGCCGGTAGGTGACCGTCGGCCGGCCTTCGCGCTCCTCCAGGCGGGCGAGGACGCCGTCGTCGCCGTCGCCGCCGGACGAGCGCACCATCGGCTCGGCGCGGCGTTCGAGCAACCTCGCCGCGTCCGCCTCGCGCACCGGCACGAACCGCACGCGGTCGCCCGGCCGCAGCTGGCCGAGCTTCCACAGCTCGCCGCTGGCGACGACCGCGGGGCAGACGAACCCACCCAGGCTCGGCCCGTCCGGACCGAGGATGATCGGGGTGTCACCGGTGAAGTCGACGGCCCCGACGGCGTACGGGGTGTCGTGGATGTTGGACGGGTGCAACCCGGCCTCGCCGCCGTCCGGTCGCGACCAGGTCGGTTTCGGGCCGATCAGTCGGATCCCGGTCCGCGCCGAGTTGTGGTGCACCTCGTAGTCGCTTGCGTAGAAGGTGTCGAGGTCCGCGCGGGTGAAGAAGTCCGGTGCCGCGTGCGGGCCCTCGGTGACGCCGACCTGCCAGTCGTTGGTGAGCCCGACGCGGCGGGCCAGCGGCGTCGGTCCGCTGGTCGCCGTACTCGCGCAGTCAGCGGGGCGAAGGACGTCCCCGGCCAGCAAGGCCCGACCGCCGTGCCCGCCGAAGCCGCCGAGGGTGAACGTCGAGGCACTGCCGAGGTAGTCGGGTACGTCGATGCCGCCGGCGACCGCAACATAGGCCCGCAGGCCGGCACCGTCCGCGTTGCCCAGCACCAGGACTCCGCCGGCCGGCACCGTGATCGGCTCCCAGGTCGCGACTGGTTCGTCGTCGAGCCTGACCTCGAGCTCCGCCCCGGTGACGGCCACGACCGTCTCCGTGCTGAAGCGCAGGACGAGCCCACCGGTCGTGACCTCCAGGGCCGGTGCGCCACCGGGATTGCCGACGGCGAGGTTTGCCTCGGCGAACGAGGCTGGATCGAACGGCCCGCTCGGCGGCACGCCCACGTGCCAGTAGCCCAGCCGTCCTGGCAGGTCCTGCACGGTGGTGAGCGGACCCGCGACGACGACGTCGATCCGGGGGTCGGGATCGCCGATATCGGCCAGCGTGGTGGTCGCGTGCTCGGTGTCGCGCAGCGCGGGCAAGGAGGTGAGCGAGCGCACCAGCCCGAGATTGGTCACGATGCCGTCAACCCGGCTGGCGGACAAGGCGTCCTGGAGGAGGTCGAGTGCGCGGTCGCGGGTGGAGGCGTGGGCGATCACCTTCGCCAGCATCGGGTCGTAGAAGGCCGACACCTCCGACCCGGTCTCCACGAACCCGTCGATGCGTACACCCGGGATGCTCGGTGAGCCGTCGCCGGGAAAGACGGCCCGGGTCACCAACCCGGACGAGGGCAGCGAGTCCTTTCCGGGGTCCTCCGCGTAGACCCGCGCCTCGACCGCCCAGCCGGACGGCTCCCAGGTGCGGGTGAAGACCTCCTCGGCCACCCGTCCGTCGCGGGCCAGGGTGAGCATCAGCTCGACGAGATCGACCCCGTAGACCTCCTCGGTGACCGGGTGCTCGACCTGGAGCCGGGTGTTGACCTCGAGGAACGCGGCCTCCTCCCGGACCGGGTCGTAGACGTACTCCACGGTGCCGGCACCGCGGTACCTCACCGAGGCCAGCAGATCCCGCGCGCTGGTGTGGAGCACAGATCGGACGTGCTCGGGCAGACGTGGAGCGGGAGCCTCCTCGATGACCTTCTGGTTGCGCCGCTGGAGCGAGCAGTCGCGGTCGCCGATCACGGCCATCCGCCCGGTGCCGTCGCCGAAGAGCTGGACCTCGACGTGCCTGGCGGGCCGCACCAGCCGTTCGACGAACACTCCCGACGACCCGAAGTTGCGCTCGGCGAGCGCTGCAACGCGGTCGAAGGCTGCACGCACCTCGTCCAGGTCGGCACAGGCCTGCAGACCGATGCCGCCACCGCCGCTGGTGGCCTTCACCATCACCGGGAGCCCTACGGCCGCGGCCGCCGACACGGCGTCGTCCGCTGTTTCCAGCAGGGGACTGCCGGGAAGCAGAGGTACGCCGGCAGCCTCGGCCAACGCACGGGCGGTGTGCTTCTCGCCGAAGGCTGCGATCTGGTCGACGGTCGGTCCGGCGAACGTCAGGCCGGCCGCCTCCACCTGGCGCACGAAGGCGACCGACTCCGACAGGAATCCGTAGCCGGGGTGGATGATCGTCGCTCCGGTCGCCAGTGCCGCCTCGACGATCGCCTCGCCGCGCAGGTAGGAGTCGGCTGCGGGGGCAGGACCGAGGCGGATCGCCTGATCGGCCTCGCGCACGTGCGGGGCCGCGCGGTCGGCATCTGAGTACACCGCCACCGTCGGCATACCGAGGCGCCGGGCTGTTCGGATGACCCGCCGGGCGATCTCGCCGCGGTTCGCCACCAGGACGACCGGCTGGGGTGCGGATGCAGTCATGCGGGCTCGACCACGATCATCCGCAGGGGCGTGGGATTGAAGTCGTTGCAGGGGTTGTTCATCTGCGGGCAGTTCGACACCAGCACGAGCACATCCATCTCGGCGCGGATCGCCACCCGCCGGCCCGGTGCGGAGAGGCCGTCGACGATGCCCAGGCTGCCGTCCTCCTCGACAGGGACGTTCATGAACCAGTTGAGGTTCGACACCAGGTCGCGCAGTCCGAGACCGCGCCGCGATGCCTCGGCCAGGAAGTTCTCCCGGCACGCGTGGTGGAACTGCACGTGGTGGCCGTAGCGCAGGGTGTTCGATTCCTTGCTGCAGGCACCGCCGATCGTGTCGTGGCGGGGGATTTCGTTGCCCACGACCGTCATGAGCGGCCGACCCTCGTTGCTGCGGAGCACACTGCCGGTGTCGATGTAGGCGTTGCGTTGCCAGGCCAACGTGTCCGGGACGCTGTAGCGCTCCGCGGTGTCATCCGCGTTGTACATCAGGCAGTCAGCCGACTGGTTGCCGCCGACATCCACGATGGTGAGCACCTGGCCGGCGCGCACGACCGCAGACCACGGCGCGTTCGCCGCGACCCGGTCGTCGACGATCACCTGGCCGGCCACCAGGCTGTCGGACCAGTCGAGCGGCGAGCCGGGCGCGTAGCCGGGTCCGACCGGGACGGTGCTGCCGATGCTCGTCGTCATGTCACAGCCCTCGTGCTTCGACGTAGTCGCGGGTGTTGAGGTAGGCGCGCTCGAGCTCGGGCGTACGCGTGAACAACGCGTCGCCTGGGCCGGTCGGCGTACCGCGCCACGCGTGAACGTGCAGCGGGCCGACCTGGTACGCGTCCCGCGGATCCAGCGGATGGGCGGTGTTCGCGATCAGGACCAGGAGCGGAAGCTCGGCGACCAGCTCGACGCACGTTCCCGGCCCGGCGCCTCCCTGCCAGGTGAGCGCACCGTCGGCCTCCACCCGGACACCCTGGAAGAAGTTCACGCCAGGGGGGACGTCGCGCCGGGTCAGTCCGTGCTTCGCCGCCGCCTTGATCAGCTGCCCGCGTCCCGAGGGGGACGGGCCCTCGGGACTCGCGTCCCCGAACCGGTGCTCGTTCCACGCGTCGCTCGAGGTGCCGCAGAACGCGTCGTGGTGACCGGAGGTGTCGGCGACGATCGTGGCGAGGACGCGGCCGTCGCCCGAGAGCAGCGGGTGTCCCGCGCCGAGATAGGCCTGCCACGGGATCTTCAAGGTGTCGGCGACGTTGAGGCGCTCCACCGGCTCCAGGGCGTTGAACACGACGACGTGCGCACTCGCGTCTCCGGTCGGGTCGTCCAGCCGGAGGCGGGTGCCGAGCGCAAGCACCTTGTGCGTGTACCCGCCAGGTGCCACCGACTCCGCCCAGACCAGGTGCACAGCGCCGACGCCGGCGGGCAGTACGGGGCTGGACGAGGCCGGCAGGTACGGCATCCACGGGCTCGTACGACCGCCCTGGGCACGGGCGTCGGAGCGAGCACTCAGCACGGTGTCCGTGGTGTGGTGGGCACGCGGTGTCGGCAGCGGCACTGCTTCGCCTCCGATTATTTGTCGCCTGACAGATATTGCGTCGATCTTGGCGAGTGAATACGTCCGGCCTGGGTCCTCGGCGTTAAATCCGCGTTTCCGACCCGTCCTGCAAGGTGGTGGCCCCGTTAGATTCGCCGCGTGGGACTGCACATCCGGGTCGTGAACCCGAACTCCGATGCCGCGATGACCGGGCTGGTGCTGAGCGCCGCCCGCGCGGTGGCCGCGCCGGGCACGACCGTGACCGCGGTTCAACCAGACCAGGGACCGACCGCGATCGAGAGTGCGGCGCAGGCCGCGTTCGGGGAGGTCGCCGTCGCGCGTGCGGTCCTGGCCTCGGCCGCGGACGGGGTCGACGCGTACGTCGTCGCGTGCTTCGGCGACACCGGCCGGGACGCTGCCCGAGACCTGGCTCATGTGCCAGTAGTGGGGATGACCGAGGCTGCGCTGATCAGTGCGGCTCTGGTCGCCCACAGATTCGCCGTGGTGACGCTTCCGGTCCGCACCATCGCGGCCGCGGACGCCGTGGTGCGCTATCTCGGTCTGGGGCATCGCTGCGTCGTCCACGGCGTCGACCTCGGGGTGGGGGACCTCCACGGCGAGGAGAAGATGGTCGAGGAACTCATGGTGGCCGCGTCCGAGCGGGCGATCGCACAGGATGGTGCGGAGGCCATCGTGCTGGGATGCGCCGGGCTCTCCGGGGTTGCCGAGTCGATCCGTCGTGCGACAGGTGTGCCCGTGGTCGACGGGGTCGCGGCCGGCGTTGGCCTGGCGGAGAGCCTGGTCCGGCAGGGTCTGCGGACCTCGCCGATCGGAACCCACGCCCCGATCTCGCTGGACCTGAGAGGAACGACATGATCTACGACCTCGCCCACGGGCAGGTAGCGCTGCTGGTCGTCGACGTGCAGCGCGACTACTTCACGCCGGGTGGAGCGGCCGAGGTGCCGAGTGCGGGCGCGATCCTTCCGGCCGTCAACCGGCTGATCGACGGCTTCCGGGCCGTGGACAAGCCCGTTGTCTTCATCCGGCACGCCAACCGTGCGGACGGGTCCGACGTCGGACGGATGATGGACTTCAGCCCGGCGGGTGAGGTCGATGTGTTCGTCGAGGGAACCGCCGGCGCCGACTTCGAACCCTCGTTGCACTACGACGACGGCGACCTGGTCGTCACGAAGCGTCGCTACGACTCGTTCGCCGGGACGGAGCTGGACGCGATCCTGCGGACGGCACGGGTTCGCTCGATCGTCATCGTCGGACTGATGACGAGCTTCTGCTGCGAGACGACGGCTCGCGCCGGGCACGGGCGCGACTACGAGGTGATCTTCGTCAGCGACGCCAACGAAGGGCCCGACCTCGATGCCCAGGACGGCTCGGTGATCTCACATCACGCCGTGCTCGCGTCGACGATCGCAGCACTGTCCGCGGGTTTCGCCGAGGTCGTGTCGGCCGAGGGTGTCCTGGCGAGGATCGGCTCGCCCGTGATCCAGCGCAACGGCTAATTCAGCGCGCGCGAATCCGCTCCCGGCCTGCACAAGCAGGCCGGGAGCGGTTCTGCTTTCTCGCTGATTCAGCTCGCCACGGGGTTGGTGACCAGGAATCCGATCTGCGAGGGGTCCACCCCGTCGCCCGAAATGCCCAGCCAGTAGTCAGAACCCGTGCCCTGGCCGCAGTAGTTCCCGTTGCCGTCGAAGGTCACCGTCACCGTCAGCGCGGTCGATTTCCCCGTCGCCAACACGGGGGTCTTGTACGTGCCACCGAGCACTGCCGCCGTCACGTCGGCTGTACCGGCCTTGACCGAGATCGGGAAGTCGACCGCGCAGCTCGACTCGTCGGTCAGCTGGTAGGAGATCTGGGTTGCCGCGGCGCTGTCGTTCTCCAGCTTCACGGTGTAGACCGACTTTGCTCCCGCCGCAGCGCTCGGGTCGGTGACGTAGGTGGTGCCGCCGGCAACGACGACCGGCTT
>JACXTT010004955.1_pt1 | contig 19532 bp, 15 predicted proteins | sample 9270951 | NCBI WGS metagenome assembly JACXTT01 (sample SAMN15532306, study PRJNA645909) | rock metagenome | isolation source: weathered quartz diorite | place: Puerto Rico | collected 2017-06-21 | reverse complement strand
AAGAAGGTTGCATTGGTCGCCTGTATGCGAAAACTGCTTACAACCATGAACACCATGGTTCAAAACAACACGCATTGGATGACAGCTGCGGAGGGTTGATCAAGACAGTTGCTGTCCCCGATTTTCGTCCGCGGCATTTGCAGCACCGGGGACTGGCTCCGCAGGTGCCAGCCCCCGCCCGTACATGCGTCAGCGACCACAACACCCCGACCCGCTCACCCGCCCCATTCCGCGCCAGCAGGCTCAAATCCTGTGTATCATCTTTCCAACCCGCCAACCGGGCACTGACCTTGCCACCTGGAGACCGATCGATGAAACGCTTGACCATCAATGACTTTGACCCGGAAGTGCTGAAGCTGTTCGACCAGTATGTACACGGCCAGCTGGACCGTCGTGGCTTTCTCAACCAGGCGGGCCGTTATGCCGTTGGCGGCGCCACCGCGGCGTCCCTGCTGGCGGCGCTGTCGCCCAGCTTTGCGGCGCAGATGATCGCGCCGACGGATGCCCGCATCAAGACCAGCTATGTCGAATATCCCTCCCCCAACGGCTACGGCAAACTGCGCGGTTACTTGGTGGAGCCGGCCAAGCTGTCGGGCAAGGCGCCGGTGATCCTGGTGGTGCATGAAAACCGCGGCCTCAATCCCCACATCGAAGACATCGCGCGCCGCATCGCAGTGGACGGTTTCATCGCCTTCGCGCCTGACGCCCTGTTCCCGCTGGGCGGCTACCCCGGTGACGAAGACAAGGCGCGCGAGCTGTTCGCCAAGCTGGACCAGACCAAGACCCGCGCCGATTTCGTCGAAGCGGCCAGCATCGCCAGTCGGCTGCCCGATGGCAATGGCAAAGTGGGCGTGGTCGGTTTCTGCTACGGCGGCGGCATTGCCAACTACCTGCCCACCGTGTCTCCCGTGATCCGCGCCGCCGTGCCCTTCTATGGCCAGCAGCCACCCGCCGGCGAAGTAGCGAAGATCAAGGCGCCCCTCTTGATCCATGACGCCGAAAAAGACGAGCGCATCCGCGCCGGCTGGCCCGCCTACGAGGCCGCCCTCAAGGCCAACAAGGTCGACTACCAGTATTTTGTCTATTCGGGCACCGAGCACGGCTTTAACAACGACACCACGCCCCGCTACGATCCCGCCGCCGCCAAGCTGGCATGGCAGCGCACCATGGATTTCTTCAAGGCCAAACTGGGCTGACCCGCTTCATCGAGTTACAGTGGCCGGCGCCGCCTGCTCGCGGCGCCGGCTTTTTTCATGCCGATCGCGGCACCGGTCCAGTGCGCTGCATTGTCCGGCGAACGATCCCGCCGCAGAGCCGCCCTTGCCAACGACCGCAAACCCCGGCCGCATGCTATCGTAAGGACTACTTCGCCCGTCCGTGGACGTGGCGCCAACCTATATCGGGCGATCATGAAGCACAGCTGCACAGTATGAGCGGGAACGCTGCCAACCAGGGATCCGCCAACGTCACCGCCCTGCTGCACCAGATCGACTGGGCCGCCTCGCCCCTGGGCGCCGTCGAGCAATGGCCGGTCGCCCTGCGCTGCGCGCAGGACCTGATGCAGCATTCGGAATCGGCCATGTTCCTGGTGTGGGGCGAGCAGCGTATTTTTCTCTACAACGAAGCCTATCTGCCCGTGCTGGGCGCCAAGCATCCGCGGGCGCTGGGCCGGCCCATGGAGGAAAGCTGGAAAGAGGTGTGGCCGGAAGTTGCGCCCCTGCTTCAGCAAACTTTCGACGGCAAGGCCCTGCGCTTTGAAGCGCACCCGTTCACGATCGCCCGCAACGGCAGGGAGGAACAGGCCTGGTTCGATTTTTCGTACACGCCTGTTTATCAGGACGGTCAGGTGGACGGCGTGCTGTGCCTGGTGTCGGAAACCACCCGGCAAGTGCTGGCCGAGCGCGCCCTCCAGCAGCAGGCGGCGACGCTCGCCCAGCTGTTCGAAAACGCGCCCGGCTTCATGGCGCTCCTGCGCGGACCCGAGCACGTGTTCGAACTGGCCAACCAGAGCTACCGGGACTTGATTGGCGGCCGCGATCCGCTGGGGCTGACCGTGCGCGCCGCCCTGCCGGAGATTGCCGACCAGGGCTTCTTTGAACTGCTCGACCAGGTCTACCGCAGCGGCGAAGGCTTTGTCGGGCGGCGCCTGCCCGTCATCCTGCAGCATGTTGCGGGCGCCGATCGGGGCGCAGCCTTGCAGAAGCGCTGGATCGATTTTATTTATCAACCCCTGTTCGGCCACGCCGGCGCCGTCGATGGCGTGTTCGTCCAGGGCGCCGACGTTACCCATCACGTTGAAACGGAGCTGGCCCTGCAGGCGGCCGCGGCGCGCGCCGAAAGCGAGCGCGACCGGCTGAACGTGCTGCTCGACACCGTGCCGGCCGGCATTGCGATGTTCGACCAAGCGGGCAGACCGCTGGGCGCCAACGCCGGCCTGCGCGCCATCTGGGGCGATTACGGCCAACTGGAGGAGGTGTTCGATATCGACGCGCGCGAAGGCTGGTGGGCCGACGGCAGCAGCCGGCACGGCAAGCGCATCGAGCCGCACGAGTGGCCGGTGGCGCGCGCGCTGCGCGGCGAGCAGGATACCCGCGCCATCGTTGAAATCGCACCCATCGGCAGGACCGAGCGCCGCATCGTGCTGCTGGTGGCGGCGGTCATCCGCGATGCCACCGGCGAGCTGGCCGGCGCCCTGGTCGCCCATACCGACCTGACCGAGCAGATTCGCGCGGAAAGCGCCATGCGCGAGAACGAAGCCAAGTTCCGCACCATCGCCAACGCCATTCCCCACCTGGTGTGGTCGAACCTGCCCGACGGCACCCACGATTTCTACAACGAGCAGTGGCACGCCTTCACGGGCCTGGCCGGCATCGCCGACACCGAAGGCTGGAAGCAGCTGGTGCACCCGGCCGACCTGGACCGGGCGGTGCAGCGCTGGGCCCATGCACTGGCATCGGGCGAACCGTACGAAATCGAATACCGCCTGCTGCACCATCCTTCCCAACAATTCAGATGGTGCCTGAGCCGGGCCGTGGCCGTGCGCGACGCCAACGGCCGCATCACGCGCTGGCTGGGCACTTCCACCGACGTCCACGAGCAGCGCATGCTGACCGACGAACTGCGGCGGGCGGCCGACAAGAAGGATGAATTTCTCGCCATGCTGGCGCATGAGTTGCGCAATCCCCTGGCGCCAATCCGGGCAGCCAGCGAATTGCTGAAAATCGGCCACCTCGATCCCCAGCGCCAGCTGAAGGCGGCCACGGTGATCGGCCGCCAGGTCGAGCACATGACGGCGCTGGTCGACGACTTGCTCGACGTCTCGCGGGTCACGCGGGGCCTGGTGACGCTGGCACTGCAGCCGACCGATCTGAAGTCGGTGGTGGCGGTGGCGGTCGAGCAGGCCAAGCCCCTGATCGAAGCGCGGGGGCACAGCCTGCATGTGCACATCGACGCCGAACATGCCCTGGTGCTGGCCGACGCCACCCGCCTGGTGCAGGTGGTGGTCAACCTGCTGTCGAACGCCGCCAAGTACACGCCGCAGCGGGGCCGGCTCGACGTCAGCGTGGCCGCGCAGGATGCGTGGGCCGGCGTGACGGTGCAGGACAACGGCAGCGGCATCGATCCCGCCCTGTTGCCTCATGTGATCGATATTTTTACCCAGGGCGTGCGCACGCCGGACCGTTCGGAAGGCGGTCTGGGCATCGGCCTGGCGCTGGTCAAAAACCTGGTGGCCATGCACGGCGGCAGCGTGGTCGCTCACAGCGCCGGCGCGGGCACGGGCAGCCGGTTTGAAGTACGCCTGCCCTTATTGCATCAGGACAGCGCCACGCAGGCGCCGGCGGTCCCGGCTGCCCAGGCGGACGGCCAGCGCCAGCGCCGCCGCATCCTGATAGTGGACGACAATGTCGATGCTGCCGAGACCCTGGCCCAGTTATTGGAAGTGCTGGGCAATGAAGTGCGGGTCAGTTTCGATGGCGCCGGCGCGATGGCAGCGGCGGCGCAGTTCGCGGCCGATACCTTCGTGCTCGACGTCGGCCTGCCCGACATGAACGGCTACGAACTGGCGCGCCGGCTGCAGGTAGGCGCGGCGCGTACCCAATCCCTGTTCATCGCCCTGACCGGCTACGGCCAGGCGCACGACCGCGTGCTGTCGCAGGCGGCCGGCTTTCATCACCACTTCGTCAAGCCGGTCGACGTCGAGCGCCTGCGCGAGGTGTTGCAGCAGGCCTGCGCCTAGTGGGGTTTGCCCTGGGGCGGGCGCGACTCCATGAAGTCGAGATCGTCGTCCGTCAGCGGCACGTCCTCGAACGATTGGATGCTGTCGACGTCGATGTCGGCGCCATCGCGGGCGCTGCCTTCGCGTCCGGCGGCGGCGCGCTCGCCGGTGCCGCTGGCGTCGCTGTCACTGTCGAGGTTGGCGTCGCCCATGTCGGCGCCGGCCGTGTCGCTGCCGTGGCCCATCGAATAGTCTTCATTGGTGCCCCGGTCCAGGTCGGGAATCAAGTCCTCGTCGACACCGACCGCGAAGCCGGGGCCGCCCATGACGTCGCTGCCGGAATCGGAATTGTCGCTGGGGCCGAGCGCGTCGGTGCCATGGCCTTTGCCCAGGCTGCGGTCTGGTGCTTCCGGAAAATTGTCCGGATCAAGTGTGCTGGTGCCGCTCATGCTAACTCCCGGTAAGTGGTAGGTGATGTTCAGAGTCTAATGAAAACGCGCCCAAGGTGGCGCGCTTCTGGCTGCAGGACGCGCGCTCAGAAAGCGTGGCGCATTCCCACGTTGAGGGCGGCGTTGCCACTGCCGCGAGACGAGGCGTTGCCCACCGTGTAGCTGGCGCCATTGCGGTTGTTGATGTGCGAATAGGCCGCGTAGAAATCGGTGCGGCGCGACATCGCATAGGTGGCCCCGACAGCGATCTGGCTGGCATCGCGGTTGGCCAGGTCGCGGTCGTTTTTACGGATGTAGGAGGCCAGGAAAGTGGTGTGGCCCATCGGCACCGCGAAGCCCACCAGGGTGTCGCGGCTGTCGGTCGAGGGGGTCGACGCCATCGAAGCACTGTAGGGATTGTCTGGATTCCACAGGGGCGAGCTGGCATAGCCGCGGCTGGCGCTGTAGGCGGCGTAGGCGGTGCCGAAGCCCAGCCTCAGGTTGGCGGCAATGATGGAATTCTTGGCGTCGGTGCTGTTGCTGCCGTACTGGGTCGAAGGCAGCACGCCCGCCACGCTGCGGTTCTGGTGGGCCGCGCGAAACATCCATGGCCCCGATTCCAGGCCCACCGACAATCCCCAGGCGCGGTTGCCCGTGATGCCGATGCCGGGCACCACGCTCTGCTCGGGCGTATCGTCGCGCGAGTAGGAGGCTGCCGTCGACAGACCGTGCACGGCGCCGCTGTAGTAGTGAATGCTGTTGTCTTCGTGCTGGCCCGAAGTGCCGATCAGATTGGTGGCGGTGCCGGCCGTACCGCCCTTGAAGGGGTCAGCCACTTCCGTCAGCGCCGTGTATTGCAGGTTTTGCTGGCGGCCCACCGTGACGGCGCCGGCATCACCCTTGACGCCGACGAAAGCCTCGCGGCCGAACAGGCGGCCATTCTGGTCGGAACGTCCCGTGTCGAGCTGCACGCCTGCTTCCAGGCCATAGACGACGGAAACCTTATTATTGACGTGTTCGCTGCCCCGCACGCCCACGTGGGATTGGGTGGCGACGCCGCTGTCGACGCGCGTGGCGCAATTGCTGCTGCAGCCGCGGTCCTTGACGACGCCGGCGTCCAGTGCACCATAGATCGTCGGTGCACTTTCCTGTGCCCATACGCCGCCGGCGCTTGCGCCAAGCAGGGCGACAACAAGGGCGGTTGATTTCATGAGCAAACTCCAGATGAGGCATGTATTGTGATTGACACCACTATGGTCCATTGTGACTGAACCATCTGTCGTCTGGGCCACATAACAGCCTCAAGCTTTCCTGCATTTTTGTCAGCCTGATCCCACACGGCGCCATTCTGGCGCCATCAAACCTCATCCTGCCTTGGTACCGACAATAGCAGCGTTAGCGGCCGCAAGATATCATCATTTCGCAGTGTTGCTAAAGTCCAATATGCAATCTGCATGAGCATTGACTATTTCCGCGCGACAGGCGCCGTACGGGACCGCAGCGAATGGGGAATTGCGGTAACCTGAACGGTGAAAACCCCATCCAAAAACAGCCTCACTCAGGAGAGCGCCATGACCACCGATCCCCAATCGATCGCTACGCCCCCGGGCGAAGCCCAGCCGCACTTGTCGCACGCCAAGGCGCGCGCAATCGCCCTCGACGACAACGACGAGCAGTTGCAACAATTTATTGCGGCCCTGGGCATGCAGCGCCCCGTGTCACCCACTCAGGCAGCCCGCCTGATGGAAGAAGTCATCAAGGGCTCGATGTCCTCCAATATCGATCTGCTGGCCGACCAGATGCGCCTGGACGGCTGGGAAGCGGCCCTGTCCCCCGGCGAAACTTTATTGCAACTGGCCGCACGCGCCCACGGCTACCTGGAGTCGGGCGAAGGCGTGGAATTGTTCAACCTGTTCAGCAAGACCTTTGCCCGCACCACAGGGGAGATGTTCGACTGACAGAGAGCGGCCAGGCCGGCGCGGCTCAGTGCGCCGCGCCCTGCACGATCGCTGCCCCGCCACCGTGGCGGCGGCTCTCGCTGACGGCCGTCACCGTGCCGTCGGGATTGAACACCAGCGCATTGGCCGCGCCGATTTCCTCGGCCGGCGACTCCCAGCGGTGGCCCAGGGCCTCCAGCGCCTTGGCCTGATTGCTGCCGGCAAAGCCCGGCTCCACCGAGGAGACCTCACCGTTGCGCTCGCTGATGCGGGGCGCATCGATGGCCTCATTCATGGGCAGGCCAAGGTCGACGTAGTTGACGATGGTTTGCAGCACCGTGGTGATGATGGTGGCGCCGCCCGGGCTGCCGATGCTGAAAGCCGGCTTGCCATTTTTCAGGGCGATGACGGGCGCCATGCTGCTGCGGGGCCGCTTGCCCGCCTCCGGCACGTTGGGGCGGGGACCGTTGAAATCGAAATCCGTCATCTCGTTGTTGAGCAGGAAGCCGTAGCCGGGCACCACGATGCCGCTGCCGCCCCAGGATTCGATGGTAAATGTGTAGGACACCACATTGCCCTCGCGGTCGGACACCGTCAAATGGGTGGTGTGCACGCCTTCCTGCTGGCGGGTGGGCCGCGCCACGGGCGGACGCAAGGGCACACTCTGGTCATCCTGGAACAGATAGGGATCGCCGGCCGGTACCACCGCGCTGGCGTGTTTGGGATCAATCAGGCGGCGCCGCTGGGCCGCGTAGGATTTGGAGAGCAGGCCCGTCACGGGGGCATCGACAAATTCCGGATCGGCCAGGTAGGCGTTGCGGTCGGCGAAGGCCAGCCGGCTGGCCTCGATGTAGGCGTGCTCGGCCTGCACCCGGCCCAACGCCTTCATGTCGAGACCTTCGAGGATGTTGAGGGCTTCGGCCACCGCCACCCCGCCGCTGCTGGGTAACCCCATGCCGTACAGCTCGTAGCCGCGGTAGCTGGAGTGGACCGGCAAGCGGATGCGGGCCTCGTAGTTGGCCAGGTCGGCCAGGCTCATCTGCCCGGCCCGCACCGCCACCCCGGGCACGACGGGCGGCCGGTTGACGGCATCGACGATGGCGCGCGCCATCGGCCCGCTATAAAAAGCCGCCTGGCCGCGCGCGGCAATTTCCTCGTAGGCGCGCGCCATGCCGGGATTGCGGATCACGCTGCCCACCGGCAGCGCCTTGCCCTGGCTCAGATACAGCGCACTGGCGCCGCTGAATTTGCGGAACTTGAACTCGTTTTCCGTGGTCAAACGGTGGAAGGTGTCGCTGACCTTGAAGCCTTGCTTGGCTACGCCGATGGCGGGCGCCAGCACCTGCTTGAAGGACATGCTGCCATAGCGCTCCAGCGCTTCGTGCCAGCCCTGCACGGTGCCCGGCACGCCCACCGCCGCGCCGCTGGCAACGGCGGTCTCGAAATCAATGGGCTTACCGTCTTGCATGAAGACGGTGGGCGTAAAACTGGCGGGCGCCGTTTCGCGGTGGTCGATGGTGATCACGCGCTGCTGCTTGGCCAGGTAAATCACCATGAAGCCGCCACCACCGATGCCGCAGCTGAAAGGATCGGTCACGCCCAGGGTCGCCGCGGCAGCCACCGCCGCATCGACTGCGTTGCCGCCCTTGTTGAGGATGGCGATGGCCGCTTGCGAAGCCTGCTCGCTGACGCTGGCAACAGCCCCGCCCGTGCCCGTGGCCAGCGGGGTCTTGGCGGCTGCGGGGCCGGCCGGCGCGGCCAGCACTATGCTCAGGCTGAGCGTGATGGAAACAGTTTTGAGCAGGCGCCGCTTGACCATGGTTGCTTCCTTCTGCTGGGATGGAAACCCATCATAGCAAACCCTGCCTGCGCTGCCTCAAGCGTGCGCGCGGGTGCCGTCCATCTGCAGATACGCGCTGGTGTCGCGCGCCAGCCGCCCCAGGAACAGACCGTTGAAGGCGCCGAACAGCACGCAGATAGCGGCCACGAACACGGTCTGGCCAGCCAGTTCCGGTGCGATTGCCAGCGCCACCGCGGTTGCATATTTCGTGAAGAAAATCGACACCATCAACAGCAGGGGCAACACGCTGCCCGCCACCGTCACCCGGCCCGGCGCGCTGCCAACGCTGATCCGCGCCGCGCCCATGCGCCAAGCCAAGCCGCCGGCCACGCAGGCCCCTGCCAGCCAGGCCGCCAGGGGCAGCGGTGCCATGCCGAATTTTTTTGAAATATCTTGCAGGGACAGCAGCAGCATCAGCAAGGGGATGATGCAGAGAGACTTGAACGCCAGTTCGCGCTCGCGCATGGCCGTGATGCCGCGCGAGACGAGAAAGGCGAGGATGGCCCAGACGTACAGGGGGGTGTGGGTGATGATGTTGCTCAGCATGGCGTTCTCCAGGTGCGTTGTGAGTGGATGAACGCCACTGTGCCTGCGCTGGGCCAGGCTCGGCGGCTGCTGCGACGAAATGCGGGAGGGTGGCGCGAAACGCAACCGGCAGGCGCGAAATGGCCGGGAAAGCTCAGGCGGCAGTAGCCACCCGGCACAGCACGGGATTCCCCGCCGCCCTGCTCCATTCGCACCAGCCGCCATCGAACAGGGCAATATCATCCCAGCCCATCAGCCAGGCATAGAAAAACGCCAGCGACGCGCGCCAACCGGTGCCGCAATAAAACACGGTGCGCTGCCCGCGCCTGATGCCGTTGACGGCCCACATCGCTTCGATCTGTGCGGCCGGCAGCATGGCGCCGGCGGCATCGTGAAAGTCGCACATGCTGTTGATGTCGCCATCGGCCCCGGCACGGCCCCAGCGGGCGCCGGGAATATCGCCCCGTGCGGCAATATAGGGATAGCCGGACACTTCGCCGATGAACTCGGACCAGCTGCGGTTGCTGACCAGCACGCCATCACCCTCTGCCAGCAGTTGTCGGACCTGCGGCATGCCCACCAGCAGTTCCGGGCGCGCAGGAAACGGCGCACCGAACGCCACCGCGGCCTTGTGCTGTCCCGGCGCTCCGTTCTGCAAAGGCAAGCCGGCGGCGGTCCAGGCCGCCAGGCCGCCATCGAGAAGGCGCACGTCGCACACGCCGGCGTACAGCAGCCAATGGGCGACCCGCGCCGCGGCAAGATTGTTCCGGCCGTACAGCAGCACGGTGCTGTCGTGGCGGATGCCGTGTGCCAGCAAGACTTGTTCGAGCTGGGCGTCCGCCACTTTATTCCACACGGGGCCATCCTCGAAGCAGCTGGTGTCGAGATAGCCGGCGCCGGCGATGTGGCCGCCGGCAAACGCTGCCGCGCCCGCAAAACCCACTTCGAACAGGCAAGCGCCGGCGGCCTGGTCTACGGTCAGCCAAGCCGCCAGCGCGGCCGGCGTCAGCAGGTGCTGCCCGCGGGGCAGGTCCTGGCGCGGACCAGCGGCGGCAAGGTGGGGGCGTGAAGTCAAGGTCGATGGGATCTGAAAAAGCAGCGGGGATTATACTGGAGGCATCGTTCACCGCCCGACGTCACGCGATGCCACCCGACTCCGACTCCCTGCTGTTTCCCTCCCAGGCCGCCTTCGCCCAATGGCTGGCCGCCGAACACCAGACCTCCGACGGCGTCTGGCTGCGCCACGCCAAAAAAGGCGCGCCCGAGCCCAGCGTGAGCTACCAGGAAGCGCTCGAAGTGGCCCTGTGTTTCGGCTGGATCGACGGCCAGAAGCGCTCGCTCGACGCCCACCACTACCTGCAGCGCTGGACCCCGCGCCGCGCGCGTAGCCTGTGGTCCAAGGTCAACCGCGACAAGGTCTTGCGCTACATCGAAGAAGGCAAGATGCAGCCGGCCGGCCTGGCCGAAATCGAACGGGCCCGCCAGGACGGCCGCTGGGACGCCGCCTACGATTCGGCCGGCACCGCCACGGTGCCCGCCGATCTGCAGGCTGCCTTCGACCGCCACCCCGGCGCCGCCGCGTTCTTTGCCGGCCTCGGCTCGCAAAATCGCTACGCCGTGCTGTTCCGGGTGCAGACGGCAAAGAAGCCCGAGACGCGGGCGAAGAAGGTGGAGGAGTTCGCCGCCATGCTGGCGCGAGGGGAGACGGTGCATCCCTTGATGGCAAAGAAACCTGCCGTGGAATAGCGTTGCCGCCTTCAGCACCGGGGACTGGCACTGGCTGTCCCCGCCCTTGGTCCGCGGCCTTGAAAAATCGGTGACAGGCGCCAAGCGCCAGTCCCCAGCCAGCCAGACACTTACCGCCGCAACTGCCCCAGATCCCGCACCGCCCCCCGGTCCGCCGAGGTCGTCAGCGCCGCGTACGCCTGCAGCGCCTGCGACACATAGCGCTCGCGGCCGATCGGCTGCCAGGCATCGGCGCCGCGCGCTTCCATGGCGGCGCGGCGGTGGGCCAGCACCTCGGCACTGACGCGCAGGTTGATGGTCCGTTCGGGGATGTCGATGTCGACCATATCGCCCTCTTCCACCAGGCCGATGGCGCCGCCTTCGGCCGCTTCCGGCGAAGCGTGACCAATCACCAGGCCGGAGGAACCGCCCGAGAAGCGGCCGTCCGTGAACAGGGCGCAGGCCTTGCCCAGGCCTTTGGATTTGATGTAGGACGTCGGGTAAAGCATTTCCTGCATGCCTGGCCCGCCTTTCGGTCCCTCGTAGCGGATGATGACGACGTCGCCGGCCAGCACTGTGTCGCCCAGGATGGCTTCGACGGCGGCGTCCTGGCTTTCAAACACGCGCGCTTTGCCGGAAAATTTCAGGATCGATTCATCGACCCCGGCCGTCTTGACGATGCAGCCCTTCTCGGCGATGTTGCCGTACAAGACGGCCAGGCCGCCATCCTTCGAATAGGCATGGGCCAGGTCGCGGATGCAGCCATTGGCGCGGTCGAGGTCGTTTTCGGCGTAGCGCTCGGCTTGGGAAAACGCCACCTGTGTCGGCACCCCGCCCGGGGCGGCGCGGAACCATTGGTGTACCGCGGGATCGTCGCTGCGGCGGATGTCGTAATGCTCGATGGCGGCGCCCACCGAGCTGCTGTGGATGGTCGGCAGCGAGGTGTCGAGCAAGCCGGCGCGGGCCAGCTCGCCCAGGATGGCGATGATGCCGCCGGCGCGGTGCACGTCTTCGATGTGGTACTTGTCCGTCATCGGCGCCACCTTGCACAGGCAGGGCACCTTGCGCGAGATGCGGTCGATGTCGGCCATGCTGAAGGCGACTTCCGCTTCGTGGGCGGCGGCCAGCAAGTGCAGCACGGTGTTGGTCGAGCCGCCCATCGATACGTCCAGCACCATGGCGTTTTCAAACGCGGCCTTGGTGGCGATGGAACGGGGCAGCACGGAATAATCGTCCTGCTCGTAGTGCCGCTTGGCCAGCTCGACGATCAGGCGGCCCGCCTTCAAGAACAATTCCTTGCGGTCGGCATGGGTGGCGACGATGGTGCCGTTGCCCGGCAAGGCCAGGCCCAGCGCCTCGGTAAGGCAGTTCATCGAGTTGGCCGTGAACATGCCGGAACAGGAACCGCAGGTGGGGCAGGCCGAGCGCTCGATCTCCGCCACGTCGGCGTCCGACACGCTGCTGTCGCCCGCCTTGATCATGGCGTCGATCAGGTCCAGCTTGATAATTTTCTGGCCGCCGTTGACGACCTTGACGACCTTGCCCGCTTCCATCGGGCCGCCCGAGACGAACACCACGGGAATGTTCAAACGCATGGCCGCCATCAGCATGCCGGGCGTGATCTTGTCGCAGTTGGAAATGCACACCATGGCGTCGGCGCAATGGGCGTTGACCATGTATTCGACGGAATCCGCGATCAGGTCGCGCGAGGGCAAAGAATACAGCATGCCGCCATGGCCCATGGCGATACCGTCGTCGACGGCAATGGTGTTGAATTCCTTGGCCACCCCGCCCGCCGCCTCGATCTCACGCGCCACCAGCTGGCCCAGGTCTTTCAGGTGCACGTGGCCCGGCACGAACTGGGTAAAGGAATTGACCACGGCAATGATCGGCTTGTCGAAGTCGCCGTCCTTCATGCCGGTGGCGCGCCACAGGGCGCGTGCGCCGGCCATATTGCGGCCCTGGGTGGTGGTGTGAGAACGGTAAGTGGGCATGGCGATCCTCGGCGGCGGTCAGCGAAAGGAACAGGGTGACGCAATTTCGCTGAGATGTCCAATATATCAAAGGCGCGACTTTAAGTCGCTACACGTATCACCAATTCAGGACTGTGTCACCTCGACGCCCCTCCAGAACGCCACGTGATCCTTGATATTGTCCGCTGCCGATTTCGGCTCGGGATAAAACCAGGCGGCGTCCTGGTTGACCTTGCCGTCCACTTCGACGTTGTAATACGAGGCCGTGCCCTTCCATGGGCACACCGTGTGCGTCACGGACGGCGTGAAGCGCTCCCTGTTCAGCGAGGCCGCGGGAAAATAATGGTTGCCCTCCACCACGACAGTGTCTGGCGACTCCGCCAGCACTGCACCGTTCCATGTCGCTTTCATTGCTGCTCCGTTCGTTAAAAAACAGGCCGGGCCCCTGCCCGGTCCGATCGTCAGCGATGGTAGCACCTGCTGCGCCAGTGCGCCCGGCGCACTGCTCACGCCAGTGTCGCGAACAAACCAGCTGAACCGCACAGCGCCCTCTTTGTCTGACCAATATCAAACATCGCTAACTCCGCAATCGCGCGCGCCCTGAAAAGCAGGGGCGGGAGGCTACATTGAATGCAGCCGCGCCAAGCTGCCGCAGGCGACACTGGCCCAGCTTCCGACAGACGTGGCGCACATTCTGGAGACCATCATGCAACCATGTGTTCTGACTTGCGCCACGCGTCCATCGAGCGGACGGGGCTGGCGTGCTGCCCTGCTTGCCCTGGGCGCTGCGGCGCTGCTGCTGGGCGGCTGCCACCGCGGCAGCGACAATGACGACAAACCCATCAAGGTGAACGAATTGAACACTTTGAAGGGCAACACCCGCGACGTCAGCGTCACCTTCACGGAAGGCACCAATATGGCGGCGGCGCCCTCGCCCGACGGCAAGCGCATCGTCTTCAGCGCCCAGGGCGCCTTGTGGATCATGCCCGTCAGCGGCGGCGCCGCCACCCGCCTGACGGACTGGGAGCTGGAGCCCACCGCGCCGGTCTGGTCGCCCGACGGCAAGACCATCGCCTTCCAGAACTACGCGCCGGAAGGCAATTACCATATCTGGACCATCGCCCCGGACGGGCGCCGCGCCACTGAGCTGACCACCGGCCCCAATGACGACCGCGAACCGGCCTGGCTGCCCGACGGCAGCGGCCTGGTGTTTTCATCGGACCGCAGCAATGACGTCCAGTACAAGATCTGGAAACTGAACCTGGCCAGCGGCGCCCTCACCCAGCTCACCCGCGGCGCCGGTGCCGAAAGCAATCCCGTCGTCTCGCCGGACGGCCGCCAGCTGGCCTGGACCGACACGGGCAATGTGTACACGGCGCCGCTCGATGGCAGCGCCGCGCCTACCCTTGTGGCCCCCGGCACCATCCCCGCTTACGACACGGCCGGGGCGCTGGTCTACCAGGGCGCCAACCGGGCGCTGCACGTGGGCGGTCAGGACGTGGCGGCAGGCGAGGACCTGTTTCCCTTCCCCGTGCGCTACCTGCCGGACGGACGCTTTCTGTACACGGCCGACGGCAAGATCCGCACCCGCAAGAGCGACGGCAGCACTGTGTCCGACATCGCATTCACGGCCACCCTCAAAGCGCGCCGGCCCGTGTTCAGTACCGTCAAGGACCGCGGCTTCGACCGCGCCGATCCTCAACAGGTGATGGGTATCAGCGCACCCGCCTTGTCACCCGACGGCAAGCGCGTCGCCTTCGTCGCCCTCAACGATGTGTGGGTCATGACCATCGGCACCGCTCCCGTGCGCCTGACCAATGACATCGACCGCGACGGCAATCCCCAGTGGACACCGGATGGATCCGCCGTCTACTTTTCTTCCGAAAAGGGCAACGCCGGCCAGTTGGCGATCGACCAGATCAACCTGGCCAGCGGCGTGCGCACCCGCCTGGCCGCCATTCCGGGCAAGTCGATGGTGACGCCGAAAATGTCGCCCAGCGGCGACCGCATCGCCTACACCACCCTGTCCGGCCAGCTGGAAGTGTGGACTGTCGCCAGCCGCGCCGCCAATGTCATCCTGCCATCCGTGAGCACCCAGGTCAGCACGCCCTCGTGGACGCCGGACGGCAGCAAGGTGATGGTGGTCGACAACGAACGCATCAACAACCGCTTCCGTGAAGGCTACAACAAGCTGCGCGTGATCGACCTCGCCGCGCGCACCGGCACCTTTTACGCGGTGGCGCCGGCGCCCCGCCAGATCGCCGAGCGCGACGAGGGCGCCGCCGTGCTCTCGCCCGACGGCAGCAAGGTCGCTTTCATCATGGACTCGCTGCTGCACGTGATTCCCGTCGACCGCAACGGCGCGCCCACCGGACCCGCCACCGCCATCACCAGCGAGCCGGCCGATCTGCCTTCCTGGAGCGGCGACTCCACCACCATCCTGTACAAATCGGCCAACCGCCTGCGCACCGTGTCAGCTGGCGGCGGCGCACCCACCGACATCGCCCTCGACCTCAAGTGGACCCAGGCCATCCCCAGCGGCACCACCATCGTCCGCGCCGGCCAGCTGTGGGACGGCGTCAGCCAGAGCCCGCGCGCCGACGTCGACATCCTCATCACGGGCAACCGCATCACCTCGATTTCCGCCCACCAGGCCGGTGCGGAAACCCGCGCCAGCCGCTACATCGACGCCAGCAATCTTACCGTCATGCCCGGCCTGATCGAGCCCCACTTCCACCCTCTCACCCTGTACCAGGGCGGCCAGTTCGGCCAGATTTCCGCGCTCATGCTGTCCTATGGGCTCACCTCCGCCCAGTCGGTTGCAGGGCCCCTGCACCAGAGCGTGGAAATGCGCGAAGCGCTGGCCGCAGGCAAGCTGACGGGGCCCCGCCTGTTCGTCTCGCCACCCCTGTGGGAAGGCAACCGCCTGTTCTACAACTTCGCCCGCACCCTGCGCACACCCGAGGTGGCCGACATTGAAATCGCCAAAGCGAAAACCATGGGTGCCGACTTCCTCAAGTCCTATGTGCGTGCGCCCATCCCCATCATGACCCGCATCGCCCAGGGCGGGCTGGATCTGGGCGTGCCCACCGGCACCCACCTGATCTCGCCGGGCGTGGCCACGGGCCTGGCCGGCACCACCCACTTGTCGGCCACCCAGCGCATGGGCTACGGCTGGTCCAAATCCTTCGTCAACGCCATCAGTTACCAGGACGTGCCGGCCATGTATGCGCAGGCGGACTTCCACCTGATCGACACCCTGTTCTCCGCCGGCGCCCTGTCCGCCCAGGACCCGGCCATCCTGACGGATTCCCGCTTCATCCTGGTGCCGCCCAACTTCATCGCCGGCCTGCAAACCGCCGCCCCGCCCAACGCCGCCACCCTGGCCGGCATCCTCAAGGACGCCCAGCAGCAGGCCAAGGTGCTGGCGGCCGGCGCCCTGGTCGCCAACGGCACCGATTCGCCCCTGGTCGTGCCCGGCATCTCCCTGCACCTGAACCTGCGCGCCGCCGGCCAGGTCATGTCCAATGTGCAGGCCCTGCAAACAGTGACGCTCAACGCTGCCCGCATCGCCTTCGTCGACAAGGACCTCGGTTCGATCGAAACGGGCAAGCTGGCCGACTTGATCGCCGTGCGGGGCGACCCGCTGTCGGACCTGAAAGCCGCCGCCAATGTGGAGCTGGTCATGAAAAACGGCAACGCCTACACCCAGGCGCAGATCCAGGCCCCCTTCCGCACCACCCAGGCGCTCGCGGCCAGGCGCAGTGCCATCCTTGCCTACAATCGGATGTGCCGAGTCGACGCGGCCAGCTGCGGGGCGGCGGGGATGCATGCGGATTGAGATCGCGCCCGACGCGCTGTCCGGATGTTGCGCGACATGATATGGCCATGCGCGCACAAGCAATGCGCTTGCAGGCCGCCCCGCCCGGCAAGCCGGATGGTTAGGCCAGCTCGTTGGAGGCCGGCAGCAAACCGCCGGCCGGGCGAACGGCGCGCAGGATCATCCCCTGCGCCTGTTCGACCGCGACCGCATTCCAGGTGTCGTCGCTGGGATGTAGTTCGGGGAAGGCACGGGTGGCAGGGTTGATCAACTGATCGATCACCTCTGACATCGCCGTGCCGAAGGCCATTTTGACGGCGTGCGCCTGCGCGCTGTCCAGAGCGGCAACCGCGGTTGCGACTGCCACATTCATGGCGGCCATTGCGTGAATGCCGCCGTCGCGCATGGCGCGCGCGCATGTGAAGTTGGGTGGAATCATGCCCGCATATTTCTAAAGTTCACTTTTTACTTCATTCCCGATAAAGCTTGCCTCGGCTCCGGAATTTCAGCAGTCCAGGACCACAGCAAGGAAAATCGGCGCATTGCCGCCAGCGAGGGCGCAGCCGACAAGACGTTTAAAGAGCGCTAACAAAACCTCCAGGGCAAGGCGCGACGGCGAAGACAGCACGACTGTACGGCGAGCCGGAGCAACGCAGCAATGGGGGTTTTGTTAGGCGTTCTTCGTCAGTTCGGCATGACGGCAACACGGACCCGCCGCAACGCCCTACTTCGCGAGGCAAGCAATCCGGCAGTGCGGCAATCCGGTGATACCGCAAGCGCCACCTGGCGCCCTGCCTCCAAAGGCGGGCCAAGCGTCATCAGACCACGCCATTCCCAATATCAAACGAAGCCAGCGTTCCTTGCCCGGCAAGCCAGCGAACCAGCTCAGTGCTTGCTCTTGCTCCCCACCTCGCGCCAGTCGCCCTCGTCCATCTCCACCTTGAACTTGCGCGCCGCGCTGCGAATGCGCTTCCACGCCTCGTCCCGCTCCGTGTCCGTCACGCCCGTCACCTGCTTGAAGCGGGCAATGGCATTGCGCACATGGCTGGCGTCTTCCAGCGGTTCCTTGCGCTGCTTCGGAAATGCGAACTGTTGCGTGGAAATGTGATCCTTGTCGTCCTGATCGAGTTTGCTCATGGTGTGGTCTCCGGTTGGCGTGTCTTTCACATGCGCAAGACGGCAACACATGCCGCCGCAGCGCGGTCAACGATACCGGTAAATTATGCGTGAAACAGGCAGCAGGACGCGCCACGGAGAACCCGGAACTTGACGCCGCGGCGGCATAGCCGCCGCCATGCCAGATCACCGCGGCAAGGCCTGCACCGACGCCTGTTCGCTCGCCTGCAGCCGCCGCGCCATGGTTTCGGCACCCCGCAGCACGCGCAGCACATTGCCATTGGCCAGCTTCGCCAGCTCCTCGTCGCGCCAGCCGCGGCGGGCCAGTTCGATGAACAGGGCCGGATATTTGTCCACGCTTTCGAGACCTTGCGGGACGATGTCGATGCCGTCGAAATCGGAGCCGATGCCCACGCAGTCGATGCCGCAGACTTTGCGGATGTGCTCGACGTGGTCGGCCACCATCGCCACCGTCGCCTGCGGCATCGGATGTTGCGCCCGCCACTGCGCCAGGGCGGCGCGGGCCCGCTCCGGCTCGCCGATGTAGAGGCCGGCAAACGGCGGCGCATTGTAGCGGGCCGATTCGGCGGCCTGGTCGGCCAGCCAGCGGTTCAATTCATTCGACACATAGCCGGGAAAGAAATTGACCATCACCACGCCGTGATTGGCCGCCACCAGCCGCAGGGTGTCGTCCGATACATTGCGGGGATGGTCGGCCACGGCGCGTGCGCCCGAGTGCGAAAACAACACCGGCGCCTGGGCCACCGCCAGCGCGTCGCGCGCCGTCTCGGCCGAGACGTGGCTCAAGTCCACCAGCATGCCGATCCGGTTCATTTCATGCACCAGGGCCTTGCCGAAAGGGCTCAAGCCGTGGTGCACGGGATTGTCGGTGGCCGAGTCCGCCCACGGCGTGTTGCGGCTGTGGGTGAGCGTCATGTAGCGCGCGCCCAGATCGTACATCTGGCGCAGCGCCGCCAGGGAATCGCCGATCTGGTGCCCCCCTTCGATGCCGATCAGCGAAGCCACCTTGCCCGCCTTGAACTGGCGCTCGATGTCGTCGGCGCTGTAGGCCATGGCGAGCCGGTCCGGATAGCGCTGCGCCATGCGCTTGACGAGGTCGATCTGCTCCATCGTCATGAGGACGGCGGCCGGCCCCGTCACCTCGGTTGAAATCCACACCGACCAGAACTGCCCGCCCACGTGACCCGCTTTCATGCGCGCCAGGTCCGTCATCAAGGGCACCGTGTCGGCCGGTGCATGCGGCGGCAGGGGCAGATGCGCCGTGTCCTGCCGCAAATCGATCTGGTCCAGGCCCAGGCCATAGCGCTCGCGCAATTGTTCAGGCAAATCATTGTGGCCGTCGATGATGGGATGGGCCGTCAGCAGGCGGTCGATCCGCGCCGCCAGTGCGGCGTCGGGCGCCTGCGCGCTGGCGGCGCCGGCGCACCACATCATGGTCAGAGACAAGATAGTGCGTGATATGGCTGAAAGCATGAAAGATTCCCGGGAATGAAAGAAGCCCGCTGGCGGCGGGCACTGGCGAAGCAGGCGCATCAGGCGGCGGCGCTTGATGTGGCCGCATCGGGCGCGATGAAATGATATCAAGCAATATGCAAAATTACATTGCAAATTTGAAGGCGCTTTACCCGCTAACTGTAGAACGCAGCTGAACCATTTAGTATTGCCGAGGTCATACCTGCTCATCCCCACATCAGGAGAGCAGCATGGCCGCGTGCAAGCAGGTTTCACTACCGGATTTTGCGCCGCTACCGCGCTTGTTTGACCGGCTGCTCGAACTGAATCAGGCGGCGCGCCTGGCCGTCTGCGTCTTCCTGTCGGAACTGGTCAATGGCGAACGCATCGCCGCATTGATCGACCAGATCGCCCGTGAACGCAAATGCTGCCCGAAATGCGAAGGTCAAACGTTTTACCGGCACGGTTTTGCCAACGGC
>JACXTT010004954.1_pt1 | contig 19533 bp, 19 predicted proteins | sample 9270951 | NCBI WGS metagenome assembly JACXTT01 (sample SAMN15532306, study PRJNA645909) | rock metagenome | isolation source: weathered quartz diorite | place: Puerto Rico | collected 2017-06-21 | reverse complement strand
GCCATGCGGACGGATTCTACCCGCGGGCGCCGGCGAGGAATTTTTTCCACTCCTCGGGGGTGTCGAGGTCGATCAGGCAGGCCGGGTCGCCGGTCTCCAGCTCGTAGAGTTTCTCCGCGCCGCGCAGGAAGCCGCGCAGCCCGTCCGGGGCGAGGTCGGCGCGCCTCACCCGCCCCGCCGTCGCCGCGTCGAGGACGACCGGGTGGCCGCGCCGCCCGTTGCAGAGCGGCAGCCACGGGCCGTCGCCGTGCGCAAGCGCGAGGCCCGCCAGCGTCGAGAGCCACGGCGCGCCGGCGAGCGGCTGGTCGCAGGTCGCGACCATGACGGGAACGCCCCCGGGAACCGCCGCCAGCCCCGCGCGCAGACTGTCGAACATCTCGCCCGCCGGGACGCCGTCCGCGACCGCCGCGCCGAGCGATTCGGCGAGCGCGCGCACCGGATTCTTCCCCGGCGGGACGACCACCACCAGCGGCGCGGCGATTTTTTCCAGCGCCCGCGCCGCGTGCGCGAGCAGCGGCGCGCCGTCCCACTCGAGCAGCGCCTTGGCCGACCCCATCCGCGTCGAGTTCCCCGCCGCCACGATCACCGCGGCGGGCTTGCGGGATTCGGCCGCGGGCTTCGTCACGCCGCCAATATACGCCGCCCGCCCGCTCAGTGCGCCGGAGGAAACTCCGGCAGCCGGTCGATTTCGGCCTGCTGTTTTTTCAGGCGCGGGGTGGGCTTCGCGAAGACATCCTGCGTCATCGTGGCGCGGCCGGGCGCGGGGCGGTGCTCGACCGCGGCGATGGCGGCGCGCACCTTCCGGTCGGCGGCCTGCGCGAACTGCTCCGGCTCGTCGGCGGCGAGCCGGCCCGAGGCGCGCAGATAATTCTCGAGGCGGGTCAACGGGTCCTTCTCCTTCTTCCAGCGCTCCGCCTCGCGCTCGTCGCGGTAGCGGCTGGGGTCGTCGGAGGTCGAGTGGGCGCCGAGCCGGTAGGTGAGCGCCTCGATGAGGGTCGGGCCGCCGCCGGCGCGCGCCTTCTCCACCGCGAATTTCATCACCTCGGCGACCGCGAGCGGGTCGTTGCCGTCGACGCGGATTCCCTCGAAGCCGTAGGCCCGCGCCTTGACCGCGAAGGTCTCGCCGGCGGTCTGTTTTTCATTCGGAACCGAGATCGCCCACTGGTTGTTGTTGAGGAACAGCACGCACGGCACACGGAAGACGCCCGCGAAATTCATCGCCACGTGGAAGTCGCCCTCGGAAGAGGCGCCGTCGCCGAGGTAGCCGACCGCGACCCTGGGCTGCTTCAGGATCTTGAACGCCCACGCCGCGCCCACCGCCTGCGGCACCTGCGGCCCGATGCAGCTCGACCAGCTCACGTGGTTGATCGAGCGGTCGGCGTAGTGGCAGGGCATCTGCCGGCCTTTCAAGAGGTCCGCGTCGTTGGCGAGCACGTTGGCGATGTAGTGCTCCAATTTGTAGCCGCGGTAGAGCGCGGCGCCGCCCTGCCGCAGCGCAGGAAACAGCCAGTCCTGCTGTTGCAGCGGCACCGCGGAGCCGACCACCGCCCCCTCCTCGCCGAACGCCGCACCGTAGAAGGAGATCTTCCCCTGCCGCTGCCACTTGATCATCCGGTCGTCGAGCACGCGGATGAGGACCAGCGTCTCGTACATCTTCCGCAGCGTCGCCCGCTCGAGCGCGACGGACCGCCCCGGCAGCAATTCGCCCCGCTCGGAGAGGACCTGGTAAAGTCCGGCGTCGGACCACGCGGGGGCCGCCGCGGGAGGGGTCGCGGCCGCCGGCTTTTTCACCAGCGCCGGCTTCGCGGGGGAGGGTTTCGCCATGGCGAAAGTTTACCGGCCGCCGGCCGCGCGTCCCTCGCCCGCTACAATTCCCCTCCCATGGCCCGCGCCGCCGGCTGGTGGAAAAACCCGCTCTTCGCGCTGCTGAAACTCGGCTTCTACACCGGGGTCTTCGGCGGGGCGTTCACGTGGTTTTTCCTCTCCGGGCTGGGTCGGCAGTTCGACCGCGCGAGCGGGCAGGCGCCGCCTCTGGAGGGGCTGCCGCTCGAGGTGGTGAAGAACACCGCCGCCGCGCGCGGGCTGCGCGTGACGGTGCGCGAATTCCGCGCCTCGGCCAGCGCCCCCAAGGGGACGGTGCTGGTCCAGGAGCCCCCGGCGGGGACGGCGATGCGCGCGGCGCAGGCGATCACGCTGGTCGTCTCGGCGGGCAAGGAGGCGGTGACCGCGCCGCCGCTGGCGGGGCTCGACCCGCGCGACGCGGAATCGCGCCTTGCCGCGCTGAAGCTGGTCGCCGGCCGCGCCTCGTACATCACCGACGAGGCGGGCGCCGGCAAGGTGCTCGGCCAGTCCCCCCCGCCCGGCACCGCGTTGATCGAGGGGGAGCCGGTCTCGCTGCTGATCGGCCGCGCGCCGCCGCCCGCCCGTTTCGTGATGCCCGATTTGCGCGGCCGTTCCGCCGCCGAGGTCGTCAATTTTTTCAACCGCAAAAAATTCCTGGTGCAGGTCGAGGGGCCGGCGGCCGGCAGGGTGACCCGCCAGTTCCCGGCCGCCGGCGGCCCCCTCACCGCGGGGACCCAGGTGCGGCTCGAGAGCAGCGACGAGGACCCGGCCGACCCGGGCGTGAGGTGAAAAAATGGAACTGAAGATCCTTCCCTCGCTGCTCTCGGCCGATTTCGCGCGGCTCGCCGAGGCGGTCGCCGCGGTCGAGAACGCCCCCGACGCGGCGGGACGCGCCGACCTGCTCCATCTCGACATCATGGACGGCCGCTTCGTGCCGAATATCACCTTCGGCCCGCCGGTGGTCGCCGCGGTGCGCAAGGTGACGCGGCTGCCGCTCGACTGCCATTTGATGATCGTCGAGCCGGGGCGCTGGATCGAGCCGTTCGCCGACGCGGGCGCCGATTTCGTCTCCTTCCATCTCGAAGCCGAGCCGCACGCCCACCGCGCGCTGCAGGCGCTGAAAAAGCGGGGCATAGGGGGCGGGCTGGTCGTCAACCCCGCGACCGCCGCGACGGGGCTGGAGGACGCGCTCGACTTCCTCGATTACGTGCTCCTCATGTCGGTCAACCCCGGTTTCGGCGGCCAGGCGTTCATCCCGGAAACGCTGCGCAAGGCCGAATGGCTGGCCGAAGCGCGTGAGAAGCGCGGCCTCAAATTCGCGATCGAGATCGACGGCGGCATCACCCCCGAAACCATCCGCGCCGCGCGCGCCGCCGGCTGCGACTGGTTCGTGGCCGGCAGCGCGGTCTTCGGCAAGCCCGATCCCGCCGCGGCGATCCGGGCGCTGCGCGCCGCCGCGGCCGCGGCCGCGGCCGCGTGAGCGATCGCGCGAGCCGGGCAACAAGTTTCCCTTCACGCACGAACCCCCGATGCCCCACGCCATCACGATCCTCGTCCGCTACGCCGAATGCGACGCGATGGGCATCGCCCACCACGCCAGCTACCTGCCGTGGCTCGAGGTCGGGCGCACCGAGCTGCTCAAGGCGGCCGGCCGTTCGTACCGAGCGATCGAGGCGGCCGGTTTGTTTCTCCCCCTCGCCTCGCTCTCCGTGGAATACCTGCGTCCCGTCCGGTATGATGACGCGCTCCGGATCGCCACCCGGCTGACGGGTCTCTCCCCGGTCCGGACGGAATTCCACTACGAAGTTTTCGGCCCCGACGGCGCGCGGGCGACCCGGGCGGCAACCCGCCACGCGGTCACCGGACGCGACGGGCGGATCACCCGCCTGCCGCCCGACCTGCACGCCGCGCTGAAGCCGCTGCTCGAACCGACCGCATGATTTTTTTCCCGACCCTCCGCCGCGCCCTCCCCCTCGCCTGCCTCGCGGGCGCCGCCGCGGCCGCCGGCTGCTCGGGCCACAAGAAGTACGACCCCGCCAAGGCGCGCCTGAACAAGTACGTGGACGTGCCCGCGCGCGTCCTCTACGAGCGCGCCCGGGCGATGCTCGAGAAGCCGCACCGCTTCTGGCCGTTCAAGAAGGAATTGCACCGGACCGCGGTGCCGCGCGAGATGTTCATGGAGGTCATGCGCCGCCCCGACGCCGGGGAGTTGCGCGAGCTGGCCGAGGTGCGGGTGGCCGACACCTTCCGCATCGAGGCCTCCGACTTGGGCTACGCCGAGGCGATCGCGCGCTACAAGACCTTCCTCCAGTACCACCCGACCCACCCGCTCGCCGAGGAGGCGCAGTGGCACCTCGCGGCCTGTTTCTACGAGCAGCGCTCGGGCCCCGGGCGCGACCAGAGCATGGCGCGCAACGCCGAGACCGAGCTCAATTTCTACAAGCAGAAGTACCCGGCCGGGGCGCACGCCGCCGAGGTCGACGCGATGGTCGCGGGGCTGGTGGACGCGCGCGCCCACCACGAGCAGCGGGTCGGCGACTTCTACCTCGAGCGCCGGGCCCCCGCGGGTGGCGAGTCGCGCATCGCCCGCGCGGGAGAGATCTCCCCGCCCTTCAAGGAGAGCGCCGAGCTGGCCCTCTCGCGCGGCCGGCTGGCGATGGCGAAGAACGATCCCGACGGGGCGAAGGGCTTCTTCGTCTCCGCGCTCGCCCGCCCCCTCGCCGCCGACGGCTCGCTTGGCGCCTGGGGCCCGGGCGCGCTGAAGCAATTGCGCGCCAAGGAGAAGGCCGAGGCGAAGGCGCGCCGCAAGGCGAAGGCGCCCGAGCCGCCCAAGGCGAACGCGGACGAGAAGCGGGCCGCGTACGAAGCCGCCGCCCGGAAGAAGGGCGAGACCGGCGCCGCGCTCGCCGGCTGGCTCGACCTCCTCTCCGAACCCTTCAATTCCGACGGCCGGGTCAGCGCCTACGCCGGCAAGTCGCTGCGCGCCGTCCGCGGCCTGCGGCTGAAGAAGCACGGCGCCGCCCTCTGCTGGCCCGACAAACCGGGCTGCGAGGGGATCGCCGCCGGACAGCCCAAGCCCGACGCGGCACCGGCCCCCGCGAACCCGCCCAAGGACCGCGAAAACCGCTGAGCGGGTTCGGGTCCGCGCGCGGGGCGCGCGGCGTTGTTGATTCGTTTTCACGGAGAGCTCCCATGAATTTCCGCTCCACCCTCCTGTGCGCGCTCGCCCTCGTCACTCTCGCCGGCTGCGGCGGCGGCAAGGCCGGCTCCGGTTCCTCCGCCTCGGGCCGGACCGACACGCTGATCTGGGCGCGCGGCGCCGACTCCTCCGGGCTCGACCCCGCCGCAGAGACCGACGGCGAGTCGCTCAACGTCGCGGCCAACATTTTCGACGGGCTGGTCCGCTTCAAGGCCGGGACGACCGAGATCGAGCCGGCGCTCGCGAAGTCGTGGGAGATCTCGCCCGACGGCAGGACCTACACCTTCCACCTGCGCGAGGGCGTGAAGTTCCACGACGGCGCGCCGGTCGACGCCGCCGCGGTCGTCTTCTCGCTCGAGCGGCAGCGCGACGAGAACCATCCCGCCCACAAGCTGAGCGACCAGTTCGGCTACTGGGGCGCGATGGGGATGGGCGAGATCGTCTCCACGATCGAAGCCACGGACAGCATGACCGTTCGCATCACCCTTAAAAGACCGGAAGTACCGTTGCTCGCGGATTTGGCGATGCAATTCGCCGAAATCGTATCACCAACGGCAGTGATGAAGTACGGCAAGGAGTTCAAGCGCCACCCCGTTGGCAGCGGACCTTGGATATTCGTCGAATGGAAGCCCGACCAGCGAATCGTTCTTGATGCCAACCCTGAATACTGGGACGGAGCGCCGAAGATCAAGCGGGTCATCTGGACCGTGATCAAGGAGCCCTCGGCCCGCACCCAGGCTTACCTCGCCGGCAATATCGACGGGTTCGAGGGGATCAACCCCCATGAGGCTGAACTGCTGCGCAAGAGCCCGAACACCCGGATCATCTCGCAAGCGGGGATGAACGTCTGCTACCTGGCTTTCAACATGGACCGCAAGCCCTTCGACGACCTCAAGGTCCGTCAGGCGCTGGTGCATGCGGTCAACCGGGATCGAATCATCAAGGGTTACTATCAAGGCATGGCGGAGGTTTCAGCCACCATTTTGCCCTCCAGTCTGTGGGGACATGCAGACGACGTGAAGCCCTATTCGTACGACCCGGCGCTCTCGAAAAAGCTGTTGGCCGAGGCGGGATTTTCTAACGGCTTCGAGACGGAACTGTGGTACATGACGGGCTCACGCCCCTACGTTTTCGAACCGGAGAAAGTCGCCGCTGCGATGCGCGAGGATTTCGAAGCGGTAGGGATAAGGGCCAAGATGGTGACTTACGATTGGACAACTTACCTCAGCAAAATCCAGAAGGGCGATCACACAATGAATCTGATCGGGTGGTCAGGCGACAACGGTGACCCGGACAATTTTCTCTACACGCTGTTCTCAATTGCCTCGGCGAATTCCATCCCCGCCCAAAATTATTCATTCCTGAGGGACAAAGAGCTGGACGGCTACCTCACAAAAGCAAAAATCACACCCGACCAAGCCGCTCGTTCAGAACTCTACAAGCAAGCGCAGCGACGAATGGACAGCCTGACCCCGGCGCTCCCGATCGCTCAAAGCCAGCAAATCGTGGTCGTGCGAGGGAACGCAAAGAACCTCATCCTCAGCCCCGACACCCGCAAGCGGTGGGAGCTGATGGAGATCGGGCCGGCGTCGGCGGGTAAATAGCCGACGACCGGGTCCGGGCGCCTCCGAATCAATCACGCTACTGATTTGAGGAACGGGGATCAGGGAGTCGGGAGCGGCGGCATCGTGACCCCGCGACTTGGTGACCGCACTCCAATCCCCATTCCCCGCGCCCGGATCGCCACTCAATCCCGATCAGCCACCCTCGCAACATCATGACTCAGAACAGCTCCCCCCGCGTCCGCTTCGCCCCCTCCCCGACCGGCAATCTGCACGTCGGCGGCGCGCGCACCGCGCTGGTCAACTGGCTCTTCGCGCGCAAGAGCGGCGGGACCTTCATCCTGCGCATCGAGGACACCGACGCCGAGCGCTCGAAGCCGGAATTGACCGAGGGGATCCTGCGCGGGATGCGCTGGCTGGGGATCGACTGGGACGAGGGGCCGCTCCATCAATCCGCGCGCGTCGCCGACCACCGCGCCGCCGCCCAGAAATTGCTCGCCGAGGGGAAAGCCTACCTCTGCTTCTGTTCGAAAGAAGAGCTCGACGCCCGTCGCGCCGCCTCCGGACGCGCCGAGGCCTGGCGCTACGACCAGGCCTGCCGCGAGCTCAACTCCGCGGAGGTCGCCGATCTCAAGGGGAAGGGGAAATCCTCCGTCGTCCGCTTCAAGGTCGACGAGGGCGAGACCGCGTGGGACGACCTCGTCCACGAGCGCGTCGCCTTCAACCACAAGGAGCTCGAGGATTTCGTGCTGCTGCGCTCCGACCGCACCCCGGTCTACATGATCTCGGTGGTCTGCGACGACATCTTCTCGCGCGTCACCCACGTGCTGCGCGGCGACGACCACATCTCGAACACCCCCAAGCAGATCCTCCTCTACCGCGCGCTCGGCGCGCCGGTCCCCACCTTCGGCCACCTGCCGCTCATCTTCGGAGCCGACAAGAAGAAGCTGAGCAAGCGCCACGGCGCGACCCTGGTGAGCGACTACGCCGAGCTCGGCATCCTCGCCGAGTCGCTGTTCGCCTTCCTGGCCCAGCTCGGCCTCTCCTACGGCGACGAGGTGAAGGCGCTCAGCGCGAAGGAGATGGTCGACGGCTTCTCGCTCGACAACCTCAAGCGCTCCGCCTCGATCTTCGACCTCGCGAAATTGCAGCACCTCAACGCGACCAATCTCTCCGGGCTGCCCGCCTCGCGCATCGCCGAGGAAGTGGCCCCCCGGGTGCGCGCGCTCGGGCTCGAGCCCGGAGGCGACGCGCGCTACGCGGCCGCGCTCGACCTCATGCGCACGCGCGCCCGCGACCTCAACGAGCTGGCCGCCTTTCTGCGCCCCTTCCTGACGACCGACTTCCCGATCGACGAGAAGGCGGCCGCCAAGGCCGGCACCCCCGAAGCCAAGGCTCTCCTGCGCGACTTCCTGCCCGAACTCGAGAAGTGCGCCTGGGAGCCCGCCCCGCTCGAGGCCGCCCTGCGCGCCTTCACCGACGCTCGGGGTAAAAAAGCCGCCGATCTCATCCACCCGATCCGCCTCGCCCTGCTCGGCATGGGCGTATCCCCCGGCCTCTTCGACGTCCTGATCGCCATGGGCCGCGAGCCGTCGCTAGAGCGCGTCCGCAGGTTCGTGGGTTGAGGATCGGTGGGGGCGAATGGCATTCGCCCCGTTCGTCCCCGCAGAGGGGGAGTGCCACTCGCCCCTACGTTTTTTTTCGCTTGACCACCGGCACCGGCTTTTCGGAGATCAGCGGGCCGTAGTCGGCCTTGTAGTAGGCCTTGCGCGAGCCGATCAGGCGGCTGCCGGGGACCTTCTTGAATTTCGCCCCCTTGAAGCCCTTGAGCGCGGCGACCGCGTCGGGGGTGAGCAGGATCTCGTAGGGACGGGCGATGTCCTCGCCCAACTTGGCGGCGTAGTTGACCTCGACGCCGAAGAGATCCTCCTCGCCGATGACGAGGATGTCGCCCCAGCCCAACCCGGCGCACAGGTAGACGCGCTGGTCGGCGACGCGCCCCGCGTTCATCGCGTCGAGCGCGCGCTGCATGCCGATGAGCGCCGCGAGCCCGTCGGCGGGGGTCGGGAAGCGGAGCATCCACGAGTCGGCGATCTTCTTCACCACCGCGCCGCGATGCGTTTCCGCGAAGGGGAGGCAGATGCGCTCCATCTCGTGGATCTGCGAAAGGAGCGGGATGATCCCGTCGCGCGCGGTGTGGTAGGTGAAGCCGGCGAGGTCGGTGAAGACGATGCAGCAGCGCCGCTCGAACCGCTTCCGGATCCGCCGGTCGATCGTCTTCTCGTCGGCGCCGGGCGCCAGCCGTTCGGCGATCAGCCGGTCCAGTTCGTCGCTCGCGCGGCCCATGGGGCGATTCTAGCGGCTCGCGTCGCCCGCCCCGCCGGGCCGCGTCGCGAGCTTCGGCAGCACGACTTTCGCGGCGATGATCAGCGCGACCAGGACGCAGACCGCGACCGCGGCCGCGACGACGTACTTGCCTTTCTCCGGCGCGAGCGCGGCCCGTTCCATCGACCAGCCGAGCCAGACGTAAGCCGAAATGACGGGGATGGTGCAGAGGCCGAGCGTGAGCTGGTTCGTCTTGAAGCTGATCGGCGCGGCGCCCATCGCGAAATTGACCGGGGTGAAGGGGAAGATCGGCAGGAAGCGGATGATCGCGGCGAATTTCCAGCCCAGCTTCCCGATCCCCGCGTAGAGGCCGGGGACGCGCGGCGCGATCTTCTCCTCCACCCAGTCGCGCAGCAGGAAGCGGCCGATCCCGAATCCCGCGGCGCCCGAGAGGTTGATGCTGACGAAGACCCAGAAGATCCCCCAGCCGATCCCGAACAGCGGCCCGGCGGCGAGGGTGAAGACCGAGACCGGCATGAAAAGCTGCGCCGCAAGGCAATAGCAGGCGACGAAGGCGACCGGCGCCCAGGCGCCCAGCGCGCGGAAAGATTCGATCGCCCATTTCGCGGCCTCGCCCGGCGAATGGAAATGGGTGCGGTAGAGGATCAGCCCGTACGCGGCCGCCAGCACCAGCGCCACGCCGATGAGTCCCCTCGCGAAGAGCCGCCAGCGCGACGCCGGGTTGCCCATGAGCGGGAGATGTTAGCGGGTGCGGCCCGGTAACATTCCCCCATGGCGAACTACACGCGGCTCTGCAGCGAGGCCGAGATCCCGCCCGCGACCGGAAAATGCGTCGCGGTCGGCGACCGGATGTTCGGGGTCTTCCGCCACGGCGGCAAGGTCTATGTCATCGACGATCTCTGCCCGCACCGGGGGGGCTCGCTCGGCAGCGGTCCGCTCGACGGCAACGGGGTCGTCACCTGCCCGTGGCACGGCTGGCGGTACAGCGTGGTCACCGGCATCAACGCGGTCAACCCCAATTCCCGCGTCCCGGTCTACAACGTGCGGCTGGTGGACGGCTGGGTCGAGGCGGAAATTGATTATTGAGTGTCCATTAATGACTTGACGAGTCAATGTTGATGATCACCACTCTTGTGGAGTGACAACCTGCGGTTGTCAACTCATTGGTGGATCATCAATAAGAGCCGGTCCGTCGTCGCCGCTGAATCAACCGCCGGTCGCTTGGCTGCGCGACCTTGCTTGGAGGACTTCCACGCCCGCTGCCGCGGGGCTTGGGGGCGAACCCGCTTGCGGCAACGCCCCGGCAATGGCGCGGGTGAACTGGAGGTATGTTCGCACAACCAAGCGGCCCCCGCATCCCCACCGCACGACCCGCCCCGGGAAATTATTTCCTCAAGACAGTTGCTGACCCCATGATGCGCGATGCGGCTCAGGGGGGGCAGGTGCTCTGCGCCGGAGCGATCTCGACCCCCGACGAGTTGTAGCCCGACGGCCCTTCGTTCGTCAAGGCATACGTCGTGACGAGGTAGTAGTGGCTCCCGGCGGTTCCGATTCCGGCCGCCGGCGTGGTACGCCTCCCCGCGGCGAGGGTCGTCGTCACGTTGCAGACGTTCCCCGGCGCGCCGCCGTGCGAATAATAGGGCGCCGTCGAAGGAAACGGCAGGTTCCCTTCGTAGACGTTGTAGCCCGACATCCCCGGCACGTCCTCGAAATTGCAAACGACCGTCCCCGGGGCCGTTCCCTTCGTGAGCTTGAGCGCCGTTCCAGCCGTCCTCGATACCTCGGGGGGAGGGAACCAGCGGGCGGTGTAGTTCGAGAGCTTGCCGCCGGCCGTCGTGAAATCTCCGCCGGCATAGAGGCCGCTCCCATCCCACGCCAAGGCACGGACGTAGTTGTTCATTCCGGACCCGAGGGCGCTCCAACTGCTCCCGTTCCAGCGGGCGATGTGAAACGCCGTGGTCCCGCCGGCCGTCGAGAACGTTCCGCCGGCATAGAGGCCGGTCCCATCCCACGCCAGGGCATTGACGTAGGGGAAAGAGCCACCACTCATTCCGGACCCGAGGGCGCTCCAACTGCTGCTGCTCGGGTTCCAGCGGGCGATGCGATTCGCCGGGGTCCCGCCGGCCGTCGAGAACGTTCCGCCGGCATAGAGGCCGGTCCCATCCCACGCCAGGGCATAGACGAAGTCGTTCATTCCGGACCCGAGGGCGCTCCAACTGCTCCCGTTCCAGCGGGCGATGCGATTCGCCGGGGTCCCGCCGGCTATCGTGAAATCTCCGCCGGCATAGAGGCCGGTCCCATCCCACGCCAAGGCATCGACGAAGGGGAAAGAGCCACCACTCATTCCGGAGCCGAGGGCGCTCCAACTGCTCCCGTTCCAGCGGGCGATGCAATTCACCGGGGTCCCGCCGGCTATCGTGAAATCTCCGCCGGCATAGAGGCCGGTCCCATCCCACGCAAGGGCATTGACGACATTGTTCATTCCGGACCCGACGGCGCTCCAACTGCTCCCGTTCCAGCGGGCGATGTAAAGCGCCGGGGTCCCGCCGGCTATCGTGAAATCTCCGCCGGCATAGAGGCCGGTCCCATCCCACGCAAGGGCATCGACGAAGGGGAAAGAGCCACCACTCATTCCGGAGCCGAGGGCGCTTCAACTGCTCCCGTTCCAGCGGGCGATGCAATTCACCGGGGTCCCGCCGGCTATCGTGAAATCTCCGCCGGCATAGAGGCCGGTCCCATCCCACGCAAGGGCTTGGACGCTACCGTTCATTCCGGCCCCGAGGGCGCTCCAGTTGTCGTCGGCCGCCGAAGGGGAGAAAGGGGAATCGGGCGGGGCGGGCATCGGCGCGGCGGCGAAGCGGAGAGGTGCCCCCGGCGGCGAGCCGGCGAGCTGGTAACCGGCCGGGTCGATGCTTCCGATGAGCCCGCCCGGCGGGAGCTCGAGGGTGCCGTCCGGCTTCAGAAATTCCTTGATGGAATGGCTCCCCCGCGTCGGAGCCGGCGGAGCGCCCGGTTGCGCGGCAAAAAGCGGGGAGGCCCCGAGCGCCGCCAAGAAAACCCAAGCGACGCCGCGCCCATCGCGGCGCGCGACCCTCAACCAGTGGAGAACGCGGGGGACCAACATGGGTCACCTTTTTTAGTGCAGAGCACAATTGATGCCTATGCGGACATGTAATAATGGCGGTGGAATCTTCCATTTGTCAAGTCGGGATCGGGAGTTCGAGGGAGTTCGGGGTCAGCGACGGTCTTGAGAAATTTTTTCTTCACGGACAGATCAGCCCGGAAACACGAGGCGGGTCGGGTCTGTTGTCAGCGATCAGCCAAAGCGGCGCCGTCGAGCATCGGCCGCAGCTGAAATTTCCGATCCGCATGACCGCTCGCGCGGGCGACGGATGCGTGTAGTGATGGCGGCATTGGATGAAAGAGACAGCGCGCCCCGAGGCGCGGTAGACGAGCCGGTGTTCCTAGGTGACGCGCGGTTTCATGGCGGATCCGGTCGAGTTTCGTACAAGATCAGTACAATCAAGCCATGCAGCTTCTCGACGCCATCGGCGAAACCTCGCTGGTCCGGCTTCGGAAGGTCGTCCCCGCGGGGAGCGCGCGGATTTTCGTGAAGCTGGAATGGGAGAACCCGACCGGCTCGATGAAGGACCGGATGGCGGAGGCGGTGATCGCGCGGGCGGAGGCGGACGGGCGGCTGCGACCCGGCGGGACGGTGGTCGAATATACCGGCGGCTCCACCGGCGCCTCGCTGGCGATGGTCTGCGGGGCGACGGGCCACCCGATCACGATCGTCACCTCGGAGGCCTTCAGCCGCGACAAGCTCGACCAGATGGCGGCGTACGGGGCCGAATTGATTCTCGTGCCGAGCGAGGGCGGGCTGACGACGAAGAAATTGATCCTCGACATGATCGCCAGAGCGCGCGAATTGGCCGCCGCGCCGGGCGCCTTCTGGGTCAACCAGCTTGAGAACCCCGACACGCTGGCCGGCTACGGGCCGCTGGGCGAGGAGATCTGGACGCAGACGGGCGGCAAAGTGGACGCCTTCGTCCACGTCGTCGGCACCGGCGCCTCCTCGCGCGGCGCGGTGACGACGCTGAAAGCGCGCAATCCGCGCATGAAGTTCGTCGCGGTCGAGCCCGCGGAGTCGGCGGTCCTCTCGGGCGGCGCGCCCGGCCCGCACAAAATCGAAGGCGTCGGGATCGGCTACGCCCCGCCCCTCTTCGACCGCGCGCTGGCGGACGAGATCATCGCCGTCCCCGCCGGCGAGGCGAAGGCGATGGCCCGCCTCCTCGCGCGCGAGGAGGCGCTCTTTTCCGGCACCTCGGCCGGCGCCAATGTCGTCGCCGCGCTGCAGGTCGCGAAAAAAATGGGGCCGCAAGCGACCGTCGTCACCCTGCTGCCCGACTCGGGGCTGAAATACCTGAGCACCGACCTCCACCGGCGCGGATGAGCGCCCGTCTCTACGCCGTCTTCTCGACCCGGAATTCGAAGCCGCAATCGCCGAAGTGGACGGTGTCGCCCGATTTCAGGCGGGCGAGCTGGACGGGGTCGCCGTTGCGTCGGGTGCCGTTGGTGGAGGCGAGGTCGCGCAGGTGGATCATGTCGGGCGAGAAGATCTCGATCACCGCGTGCTTGCGCGAGACCGAGGGGTCGTCGAGGTTGATCTGCGCGTCGCTCCGCCCGACCAGGGTCTGCGCGGTGGCGAGGGGGAATTCCCGGCCGCGCAACCCGCCGCCGAGGGCGCGCAGGACGAAGCGGTGGCCGGGCGGCAGCGGCTGCGAGCGGATCTCGAGCTCCGCGCCTTCGCCGGCGCGGGTCTTGAGGGTCGGGTCGAGCCCCTTGTCGCTGGCGGTCATGACGCGGGAAATATTAGCCGGAATCGAAGCGGCGGGCGGAGCCGCGCCCCGGCCGGGGGCGGCGCGCGCCGCGGTGCCCCATAATTTCCCGCGGTGTCCCAGACCCTCGCCACGCTCGACATCGGCTCCAATTCGATCCACCTGCTGATCCTGCGGGTCGAGGCGGGGATGCACCTCAGGCCGCTCGACCGGATGAAGGAGATGGTGCGGCTGGGCGAGTCGGTCTACCGCGAGGGGAAGCTCACCCCCGAGGTGATGCGCCGCGCCTTCGACTGCCTGTCGCGGATGAACCGGCTGGCGCGGCTGAAGAAGGCCGATCCGCTCCTCGCGGTCGCCACCGCCGCGGTGCGCGAGGCGGCCAACGGCGGCGAATTCCTCAACCGGCTCCACGAGGAATTGCACCTCCCGGTCCGCGTCATCACCGGCGGCGAGGAGGCGCGGCTGATCTACACCGCCGCGCGCCGCGCGGCGAGCTTCGGGAAAAAACCGCTGCTTTTCATCGACATCGGCGGCGGCAGCGTGGAATTGACGGTCGGGACGCGCGACAAGATCCTCGCTTCCGCCTCGCTCAAGCTGGGCGTGCTGCGGATCAAGCCGCTGCTGGGCGAGAAGGATCCCCCCTCGCCCAAGGCGCGTCGCCGCTTCGAGCGCCACCTGCGCGCCCAGCTCGCGCCGCTCGCGCGCGCGTGGCGGAAATTCGGGGTCGAGGGGGCGCTGCTCACCGCCGGCACCTGCGAGGCGACCGACCGGCTCGCCTATCCGGACGCGCCCGAGGGAACGCTGCGCCCGGCGGCCGGGGTCCACCGCGCCGCCGAGGAGATCGTCACCCTCGACGCCGAGGCGCGCGCCGAATTGCCCGGCTTCGACCTGAAGCGCGAGGACATCCTGGTCCCGGGGGCGCTGCTGGTCGGCGCGATCTTCCGCGCCTTCGCGATCCGCAAATACCAGGTCTCACCGTGGGGGCTGCGCGAGGGGGTCGCGCTCGACTGGATCGAGCGCCACCGCCGCGCGCTCGCCGCCGCGAGCGAGGTGGACGACCTGCGCCGCCGCTCGGTGCTCGAGCTCTCGCGCTTCGCCGGGGGTTTGCGCCCCCACAGCGAACAGACTGCGAAGCTGGCGCTGGCCCTCTTCGACCGCCTGAAGGGCCGCCACCGGCTCGGCGCCCCCGCCCGGGAGCTCCTCGAATACGCCGCGCTGCTGCACGACATCGGCCACCACATCCACAGCGAGCGCCACCACCGCCACACCCAATACCTGATCCTCAACTCGCCGCTCAAGGGCTTCACCCGCGACGAGATCGTCCGCCTCTCGCTCATCGCCCGCCACCACCGCCGCTCCGCCCCCTCGGACAAGGATCCCGACTACGCGGCGCTCCCGCCCGCCCTCCAGCGCGAGGTGAGGGTCTGCGCGGCGCTGCTGCGCTTCGCCGACGCCTGCGACCGCTCGCACAACGCGCTGGTGGCCGGGCTGTCGCTGCGCCGCCGCGGACGCGCCCTCGCCGTCGCGATGCGCGCGCGGGAAGACGTCATGCTCGAGCGCTGGGCGGCGGAACTGGCGGCGCCGCATCTCGCGGGAGCGCTCGGATTCTCGATGGTCGAGGTCGGCGGGGGGAAGCGGCGTTGAGCGGCGTTCACGCCGTCGCCAGCGGTCCCCGGGCGGACAGGCGCTGCTGCGCGGCGACCGCGGGCTCGCCCTCCGCGGGGCGGACGCGGCGGTAGCCCCCGTCGGGCCGCAATTCGCGGCTTTTCTGGTTGTCGGCGGCGTAGAGCGGCAGCCACTCCTCGCGGATCTTGCGCACCAGCCCCGACTCCTCGACCGGCCAGCAGGTTTCGACCCGGGAGTCGAAATTGCGCGGCATCCAGTCGCCGCTCGAAAGCCAGACCCCGCCGTTGACGAAATCGAAGACCCGGGTGTGCTCGAGGAAACGCCCCACCAGCGAGCGCACCACCGTCCGCTCCGAGAGTCCGGCGGCGCCGGGGCGCAGGCAGCAGACCCCGCGCACCAGCAGGGTCACCGGCACCCCGTCGCGGTCGGCGGCGTAGAGGGCGCGGATGACTTCGGGATCGACCAGCGCGTTCATCTTCGCGGCGATGCCGCAGGGTCTCCCCTCGCGCGCGGCGGCCCGCTCGGCGGCGATCTTCTCCAGCGCCCAGCGGCGCAGCCCCTCGGGGGCGGTCACCAGCTTGCGCAGCGGCGGGGTGCGACCCGCGCCGGTGAGGGCGTTGAACAATTCGCTGGCGTCGGCGCCGAATTCCTCGCGGCAGGTGAAGAAGCCGAGGTCGGTGTAGATGCGCGCGGTGACCGGGTTGTAGTTGCCGGTCGAGAGGTGGACATAGCGGCGGATCGCCTCCCCCTCGCGCCGCACCACCAGCGCGACCTTGGCGTGGGTCTTCAATCCCGCCACGCCGTAGACGACGTGGACGCCGCCCCGCTCCAGCTTCTTCGCCCACTCGATGTTGACCTCCTCGTCGAAGCGGGCGCGCAATTCGATGAGGACCGCGACCTGCTTGCCCGCTTCGGCGGCGTGCATCAGGGCGGGCAGGATCGGCGAGCGGGCGCCGATCCGGTAGAGGGTCATCTTGATCGCGAGGACCTCCGGATCGCGCGCCGCCGCCTCGACGAATTCGACCACCGGGTCGAAGGCGTCGAAGGGGTGGTGGAGCAGCAGGTCGCCGGCGCGGATCGCGGCGAAGAGGTCGGGCGCCAAAGCCACCGGGGGCGGCACCACCGGCCGGTGGGGCGGGTCCTTCAAATCCGGCCGGTCGATCTTCAGCAGCGCGTTGAGGTCGGTGCCGGGCAGGAAGCCGCCGGTCGCGTAGAGGTCGGCCGCGTCGAGGTCGAGGTTCTCGCGCAGGAATTCGACCGTCGCGGGGTCGGCCCCGGGGGCCAGCTCGAGCCGCACCGCGGCGCCGAAGCGGCGCTGTTTCAATTCCCGCTCGACGGTCTTGAGCAGGTCGTCGGCCTCGTCCTCGTCGATCTCGAGGTCGGCGTCGCGGGTGATGCGGAAGAGCAGCGACGACTCGACGGCGAGCCCGGGGAAGAGGCGCGGCAGGTGGCGGCGGATCAATTCCGCCAGATCGGTGAATTCGGACGGCGCGCCCGGCAGCGGCAGCAGGCGCGGGATGAGCGGCGGGATCTTGACCCGGCCGTGGCGCACCGGCGCCTCCGCGTCGTCGGGGTCCGCCAGCCGGCAGAGCAAATTGAGCGAGAGGTTCGAGAGGTAGGGGAACGGGTGGCCGGGGTCGATCGCCAGCGGGGTGAGGACCGGGAAGATCTCCCGCTCGAACCGCTCGTCGAGCGCGGTCAGCGCCTGCGGCTCCAGCTCCGCGAGCGGGCGGATGCGGATCCCCTCGCGCTCCAGCGCCGGGGCGAGCACGCCCGTCCACAGTTTGTCGGCCCGCTCGAGCAGCGGCAGCAATTGCGCGCGGATGGCGGCGAGCTGCTGGGCGGGGGTCAGCCCGTCGTCGGAGCGGGTCGCCTGGGCCGACTCGAGCTGGTTCTTCAGCCCCGAGACCCGGACCATGAAAAATTCGTCGAGGTTGCTGAAGAAGATGCCGAGGAATTTCACCCGCTCGAGCAGCGGGTGGGACGCGTCCTCCCCCTCCTCCAGCACCCGTTCGTTGAAGCGGAGCCATTGCAGCTCGCGATTGAGCAGCTCCCCGGGCGCCGGCTCGAGCCGGTCGGGAGACAGGGGCATCGGGACGACGTTGCTCACCCGGCCATGTTACCGGGCGGGCTTCACTCGAAAATGACGAACAAATGACGGCGGTCGGGGCTGTTCGCGCCACCAAACCCCAGGAACCCGGAGAAACGATGGCGCTTGCGCGATTTTCCGCGATTTTTCACACCCGGCCGAGCCACGGAATCATTTCCAGCAGGGATTTCACGGTCAGGTCGGCGGGAAACCGCGTGTCCGGTGGGCGCAGCCCGCGGTCGACGAGAACCGAGCGCATCCCGGCGTGACGCGCCCCCGCGATGTCCCGCTCGGGGTTGTCCCCGACCATCACGCAGTCGGCCGGAGCCACGCCCAATGCGCCGCAGACCCGCTCGAAGATCTGCTTCTCCGGCTTGCCGCTGTCCACTTCGCCGGAGATCGCGACCGCCATGAAGCGATCCGCCAGCCCGGAGCCGGCCAGCTTGTCGCGCTGGAGATCGGGCACCCCGTTGGTGACCACGCCGAGCTTGAAAGCGGGCGCCAAAGTTTCCAGCAGCAAATCGATTTCCGGGTAGCGGGGGAAGAGCGAGCGGGCGGCGATGAAGCGGGCCGACAATTCCCGGCCCAGCGGCTCGTCCGCGATCCCCTGCGCCGCGAGCGCGGCGCGCCAGGTCGCACGCCGGAACTCCGCGGCCCCCGCGGCGAGCGTCTTCAATTCGGGATGCGCGCCGCTTTCGTAACGCGCCCACAGCCCCTCGAGCGCGCTGTGGCCGATCCGCTCGCAGTAGGCCCAAGTCGGCGCCGCCGTCCAGAGCGCGTTCGCGTGGCGCTCGGCCGCCGCCGCCAGCGCCTCCGCATCGAGCGCATGGACGCCCGCGGCCCGCCACGCGCAATCGAGCAGCGCATGGCGCGAGACCGGGTGGTCGACGATCAGCGTCTCGTCGAGGTCGAACAGGACGGCGGCGATCATCGCGGCCGGCTGGCGGGGGGCGATGCGGGCGCGGGGGTCGCCCGGCTTTCCGGCTCGTCGGATCCCCGGGGATGGGCTGGCACCGCCGGTCCCACCGCGACGGCCGTCAACGCCGGCGTGACCCGCCGGGAGGCTGTCTCGCTGATGTCGACCCGGAGTCCCGTGAAGCGCCCCCGAGACAGGCGGCCCGCCCGTCGGCGGCGCCGGTTGAACGACTCCATGGAGATGCCGTTGTGCCGCCGCATCCCGGCTGACAGGGTGGGTTCCGGCGTTTCCACCGGCAAATGATAGTGGTTGCCCGACCGCATCCAAGCGCGGAGTCACCATCCGGAAGCGGTCTCGGTCTCCGCGAGGATCTCAAAAAAACGCTCCCGGTCGCCATCGCCCAGCCCCCTTCCCGCCCGCCCGCGCCGGCGCCAAAGGCCCGAGCCCGTGCGCGGATCGCCCTCAGAGCTGCTGCCCGATGCGAATCATCGGCAGGGTCACCGACAGCAGTACCAGCGACATGCAAGCCAGCGCGAGGAGCAGAATGGCCGCGGACAGGCGCAGCCGCGCGGCAGGCTCTTTGAGCTTGAATTCCTTCACGATCAGGCAGGCGCACAGAAAAAGAACCCCGACCGCCGTGAAGTCTGAACCCGCGATCGCGAGCGTTTTTTCGCTGATCACCGGCAATTTCGCCCCCATGTCGCGACACATGGAAGAGAAGGTCGCCCCCGCCAGCCGGGAGAGCCGCCACGCGCCCGCCAGCAGGAGCGCGGCCAGGATTGCGATCGTCCGATCAAGCAGGGTTTGCCGTGGGAGGGTCATGGGGGAATGCTCTTTGATGATCCACCAATGAGTTGACAACCGCAGGTTGTCACTCCACGGAGTGGAGATCATCAACATTGACTCGTCAAGTCATTATATGGACACTCAATAATCCGCGCCGACCGGCGACCCGGCCGCGCAACCGGCTTAGAGCCTATCCGTAAATACCCCGCGTGCCGCGTTGGGAGCGCCTGCGGCCCGGATGAACCTTCGCCTGACGGCTCGGTGATTCCGTCGCTGCGCGCCGGAATCGCGCAGCGGGAGCGACGAGGCGATGCCCGAGTGCATCGGCG
>JACXTT010004953.1_pt1 | contig 19535 bp, 17 predicted proteins | sample 9270951 | NCBI WGS metagenome assembly JACXTT01 (sample SAMN15532306, study PRJNA645909) | rock metagenome | isolation source: weathered quartz diorite | place: Puerto Rico | collected 2017-06-21 | reverse complement strand
TGGTGCTGTGGCAGTCCATACAAACAGCAACGTGGTTGGCCAAATAATCCCCGCGTTTTATCCGTTCTGCTGTGCGTTCTATTTTAATTTGAGATGCTGCGCCTGTGTCTGGTAATGCTACCTTTACATAAGTGCCGGCGGCAGCCACTACTACCAATAATCCCAGTAGGATAAATCCAATTAGTTTTACTGCTTTCATACTATGCTAATTTTGTGCTTCTTAAGCCTCCCAGCCATGTTAATTTTCAGAGATAGTTGGGCTTTTCATATCGTACTTATCTGATTTTACTATATCAACAATGAATTTAGCTACACTTTGCCTGCTGATTTGCAAACTTGGTTTAGGGAAGTTATTAAAACTCACCTTTAAAGTTTTTAGCTTTTTGGAATCATTTAAGGCAACAGGCCGTACAGCCGTCCAGTTTAAGTTTGAATTTGCTAGCAGTTTTTCTTCCGCTTCGTGTTCTGCGTAGACAGGGCCGAGGTTGGTATAGTTAATTAACCATCTGAGCCAAAAAGGAATCTCCTTTTTGGTTTCCCCGACACCCCACGCCGAGACAGTAATTAAACGTTTTATGCTTTGTTGATCCGCTTCAGCTATCGCATTTTTTATGCTTTCAGATATGAAATTTTTGGCGGTTATTAATTTAGACCAGGGGGCATCTGAAGCTCTGACGATACCCAAAGCACTTATTATTAGATCACACCCTTGCATTGCAGCCGCTAAATCTGCTCGGCGGGCAGGTGTTCCCTGATATACTTTAATTGATTTTGAATTAAAGGGTATTTTGTTTTTATCCCGCACCAAAACATTTATATCATAACCTTGGTTTAGCGCTTCTTCAACTATAAGGCGACCGGTTCTGCCGGTGGCACCTAAAATGAGTATTTTCATAATATTTATTTTACTTGTTTGTTAATTTATTTATTGAACACAAACCCATTTTACCTTTTTATTTTAAGGCATGTTACACCACTTTATAGATTTGACCGGTTTGTCCGCCCAAAACGCTTTTGACGTAAGCCTGGGTAACCCGGCTCATGGTAACAGGAACGTGTCCAGGGAAATAGGAAAAATAGGCCGTAGATTCTTCAACTATATCAGGACCGACCGCATTGATACGCACTCCGTTTTCAAGCTCAATTGCTGCGCCCTTCACAAATCCATTGATCGCTCCATTCATCGTGCTGATGTTTGCTCCCATTACAATCGGATCATCGGCTAATGCACCTGATGTTAAAGTAAACGACCCTTTCGGATTAATATAATGTTGACCGATCAATACGAGGTTAACCTGACCCATCAATTTACTGTTAACCCCAATCCTGAAATCAATATCCTTCATACTTGCTAAAGGGCCGAGCTGTGCATCGCCGGCAGCACAAATTAAGGCGTCAAATCTTCCGACTTGTTTGTAAAAGTTTTCTATCGACTCGATTGACGATATATCTACCTGTATATCCGCACTTTTTGAACCCGCCTTAATTACTTCATGTTTTTTTTGTAATGCTCCGGTTACATGTTTCCCGATAGTACCTGTGGCACCTATAATTAATATTTTCATTTTCACTTTTTTAACAAACCTAATCCATAACTTTACGTTTGTCAAGTAATGGCAGATTTGTCAAGTATTGACATTTAAGACAGTAATGCTCATTGTTATCATGTTAGAGGAGAAAATAATTGAAAAAAAATTAGAGCCAGATTGTGATTGCTCAATAATAGGATCAATCAGTATCATAAGCGGCAAGTGGAAACCCGTTATTATCTGGATGTTATTGTCAGGCCCCAAGAGATTTGGCGAGTTGCATAAAGCAATTCAAGGTATAGCATTAAAGGTATTATCCAGGCATTTAAAAGAACTGGAAGCGGACGGTATCATTAATCGGAAGGTATATGCCGAAGTCCCGCCAAAGGTGGAGTATACACTTACCGAAAAAGGGATGTCACTTAATAATGTGATGCAGCAATTGGCAGAATGGGGCAAAAAGAATACTTAGGCCACCAGCTTCTTCAAATCCAGCAAAAGTGGTTCGGAAATCGCCCTGTCAAGGCGACTGAGAAAACAAGAGCTTTGACGAAAGCCAGGACTCTTTCTTTTTTACTAATATGACTCCGTAATTTAGTCGGAAAGCTTTTTAATATTATATACGCAATTTAGCATATACCATACCTATGGATGCCATCTCAAGCTTCATACTAAAAGGAATGAGTCCGCAATTAATTGTGGCAGATATAAAGCGTTCCATTAAGTTCTATACCAAAAAACTTGGCTTTTCACTTGACTTTAATTATGAAGACTTCTATGCCGGCGTTTCTAAGGATGGTTACGCTATTCACCTGAAATCGGGTATACCTTCGATAGAAGAACGAAGGAACAGAAGAGATAGCGAGCACCTTGATTTGGTTTTCTCGGTAGATAATATAGAGGCTTTGTATAAAGAAATATCGGGTAACACTATAGAAATCATTCAAACCTTGCGAACGATGCCTTATGGCAGGGAATTTTATATAACCGATCCAGATGGTTATGTCATCGGGTTCTTAGAATAAAACATGACTAAAGTTATATTTGCGCCAGATATGGCACCTTCATTCAACGAAATCGATACTAAACTTAAAAAACTAACCGAGCTTAGCAAAGGCTATAAAGCTTACTTGTACGATTGCGATGGCACCCTCGCAGATAACATGGGCGCACATAAGGAAACCTACATACAAGTAGCTGCCAACAAGGGTCATAAGATTGAGGGAGATATTATTGATGAACTGGCTGGCTGGCCGGTGATTAAAGTGATAGAAGAGATTAACAAACGATATAATACATCGTTCGATCCGCAGGAGTTTATGGAACTGAAATATAAACTGTTTCTTGATCATTATATCAAAAGCACGCTTCCCATTGTGCATGTGGTGGAACATTTGAAAAACCATGCACAAAAGGTGAGAATAGGCGTCGTGTCAGGCAGTAAACGCCCGGCTGTAGAAAGAACTTTGAAAGTGCTTGGTATTTACGACCTGGTTGAGATAATGGTTTGCGCAGGAGAAACAGAGCACGGTAAACCACATGCAGACCCCTTCCTTAAAGCCGCTGAACTACTACAAGTGAACCCCTCAGAGTGCCTGGTGTTTGAGGATGGCGAAGCTGGAACAGTGGCTGCTGAGTGTGCAGGAATGAAATGGGTGAGGGTGGATAAATTATAATTTAGGCCAGTACACTTTTGAAAGCAGCCAGGTACTTATCAATATAAAATTGCTTTGAGGCGGATTTATACTGCATAATAAACCTCGGATGCTCCAGGGCTATAATTCTCCCGAAAAATTGATGCTCGTTATTTAACTTTTGCAGGAACTTTTCATTTTTACCTGTTCCAAAGCAGAAGCAAGTATCGGTTTTAATGCCTAAATCGATCTGTTTGCGGATATTTTCGATCATGAAAGGCAGAACAGCCTCGGTCAGTTCTTTACTGTCATAATAATTGTAGTTGGTTTCTTTGCCTTTTGCGTCCGTTGACGTGAATCCAAGAGGACAAGGCGAGTTGATGTATATATCTTTGTAAAAAGCCTCAGGCCCGCCATATGCATTGATCATTTCATAAATAAATACAGACGATGGTTCATGAGACATTTTACCTATGTAGGGTATATGGCATTCACTTACCAGTCGTTTGGGGTCAGTAAAGGGGATGCCCGTTAAACCTGCACCAAATCTACCCGGATTGATACCCAGAATAATATGCCGTTGCTTGTTATCGTTATAATATTTGTGATAGAAAGTCTCGACAATCTCCATTACATTGTTGTGCTCCCTGAAAGGGTTCATAATACGGATGCCATTGGGAAGCGGATCACCGGTATAGGTTAGTTGCCTGTTAAATTGAATAACACGATCAGCAAAATTCATGCGATCAATTTACCAATTGCTTTTTAAATTGATTTGGGCTCAAACCGGTTTCTTTTTTAAATAATCTCGAAAAGTAGGGGAGGTTTTCAAAGCCAAGCATATAGGCTATTTCCGAAACATTCTGATCTTCGCCTTTCAAAAGATTTTTAGCCTCGTTTACCAGGAAGATATGGATCAGTTCGATAGCTGTTTTACCTGTCTCCTGCTTTAATAAGTCGCTTAAATAGCGCGGCGACAGATTCAACTGTGAAGCCATTGCATTCACGGTAGGAAGGCCCTTTGTTTGCAGCAACCCCATGCTAAAGTATGCAGATAATGCATTATTAAATTTAGAAACCGTTTTACCAGACAGATCAGACCGGTTGATAAATTGTCGCTTATAGAACCGTTGAGAGTACTTTAATATTGAGTCAATATGGGTAAGCATAATATCACGGCTATACTCATCCGTATTGTTTTTATATTCCGCTTCAATTTTGCTGTAAAGGTCCCATATGATTTCTTCCTCGCGAGGGGAAAGGTGTAATGCCTCGTTCGTTTCGTAGTCAAAAAAACTGTATTTCTGTATTTCGTCATGAAGTGGGGAACCATTGAGAAAATCCTCATGAATAAGGATCAAAAATCCATCCTCTTCAAATTCCAGGTTTTTGAATTCAACCACCTGACGAGGCTTTATAAATATCATTGAGCCGTTTTCATGATCATATTTTGTACGGCCATACAGGATCACGCCTGACACAATCTTTTTAAAACCAATTATGTAAAAATCGGTGGTAAACTCACGATTGCCAAGTGTGCAGGCCACATTGCAGCGGTGCAAGCCAATTTGCGGATGCTCCGGCGGGGCAAATCCGTTGGCCCGGCTCATTTCGCTTAACGTTTTATAATGCTTCATGATAGCTTGATAATAACAAATCTACGCCGAATTTCAGCGCAGATTTGTCAGTTAGAAAACATTATTTATTAACCATTAGTGTCCATGTGCAGCAGTGGCCACTTCATTCCATTGTTCCCATTCGGCATGGCGGCCTTCATAAACCTGTGATACCCATGGGTAAGCTACTTTACCTAAGAACAGACGCAACGGCGGATTTTCACTGTCAACCAATTTCAAAACCGCATCGGTTGTAGCGTCGGGTTTACCGAAAGCATCATCAGTTAATCCTGCCTGGAAATCGGCTTTTACTTTATCATATTCGGGCATGCTTTGAGTATGAAAAGCCGATGCACCGGCCCAATCTGTGTTGAAGCCGTTTGGTTCTATCAGGCTTACTTTGATGCCAAAACCTTTTACTTCGGCAGCTAAAGTTTCACTTAAACCCTCAACTGCAAATTTAGATGCATTATAAAGACCCAGCACCGGCAATGTGACTAACCCCAGCACACTGGATAACTGAATAATATGGCCATGGCCTTGTTCGCGCATTACGGGCAATACGGCCTGTGAAAGCCATAATAAACCGAAGAAGTTGGTTTCCATTTGGTCGCGGGCTTCTTTTTCAGACGTTTCTTCAATACTGCCAAATAAACCGTAACCTGCGTTATTGATCAGCACATCGATGCCTCCGAAATGATCTTTTGCTTTTTTAATTGCAGCAAAATCAGCTTCGCGATCATTTACATCCAGTTGCAGCGGCAATATGTTAGCACCATACGTGTTCACTAAATCATCCAAAGAGTTTAGATCGCGTGCGGTAGCTACCACTTTATCGCCTCTTTTTAAAAATGCTTCTGCCCAGATCTTACCAAATCCCCGAGAAGCGCCTGTTATGAAAATTGTCTTTGCCATTGTTTTTATCTTTTATTTGATAAGTCAAAGTTAGATGGGCAATTGCAGACGGATTTATACAGAAGTAGGGAAGACTGATACATTTTTACATCGAAACAAATTGTTTATGAAAAATGATACGGATGCATTGCGTAACAATAATATAGCTTCTGATCTTATTATAATACGGCAACAGAATTGTTACCTGAATCAAAATATGTTTTTGCCATTTTTGCAAAACACATCTGGCCTGTGATGGTATCAGTGATATTGTGATTGTAATCTTTTGATTATTATAATATTATTACTTTTATCAATACATATTTTATCAGAATTACTTCTGTAAAATAGCCGGTGGGTTTTTAAATATGGAAAAGTTTACTTTCAACAAGAACCGGCCCCGATTGCTATTATTTACACTGGTTTTATCTTTTTCTGCAACTGTATCCAATGCACAAAAGACAAAAATAAGTACAATAGCCCCGCCAGTAACCGTTCCGGATACAAGCAAAAACAGTTTATTGGTACCGGTAGTAGTTAGAGATAGTGCAGGAACCGGAGCACAATCACTAACCTTGCGGCAGTGTATTGATTATGCCATGCAGCATCAGCCCGGTATCAACAAGGCGCTCATTAATGTAGATGTAGCCAAAACTACCAACGCCATCAACTTATCGGGCTGGTTACCTCAGGTTAATGCCCAGGGGACATTGAATCATTATATTCAAACATCGTCCGGTGGGACGTCCTCAGCTATAAGCAGCTCTGGCAGTTCGGTTAATCGAAACACGTTTATTCCCGGAGTTTCAGTTTCACAGGCGATATTTAGCCCAAGTCTGTTATATGCTGCAAGGAGTGCCAACTTGTACATTAAACAAGCTCAACAAGTTACTGACAGCACCAAAATATTCCTGGTTTCATCAGTAAGTAAGTCGTTTTATAATGTGCTGCTTACTTTAGAGCAGATCAATGTTTTAAAAGAAGACACAGCCCGTTTGGGTAAGAGTGTTCGCGATGCTTATCACCAGTATAAAGGCGGTATAGTTGATGAAACTGACTACGAAGAGGCTACTATAACACTCAACAACTCTATGGCTCAGTTGAAGCAAGCCAATGAGAATGTTATACCGCAATATGCTGCATTAAAACAATTAATGGGCTATCCTCCAAATAAGCAATTCAATGTGAGTTTTGATACTACCGAGATGGAGCAAAATACCCATATCGATACCTTGCAGCAATTACAGTATGAAAAACGGATTGAGTATCAACAGATAAAAACCACGCACGATTTGCAGGATGAAACCCTGCATTATTACAAATATTCTTTCCTGCCAACGCTTTCTGCTTTCTACAATTATAACCTGGCTTTTCAGAATAGCCAATTTTCCGATTTGTTCAATAAGTCATATCCAAATCAGCTAGTTGGCGTATCCTTCAGCATACCGATTTTTACTGGTTTTTACCGCACCAATAATCTGAAAAAAGCCAGGTTAGAGCAGCAGATAATCGATTGGAATACCGTCGACCTAAAATCACAGATTTATAAGGAATATACTACTGCATTAGGTAACTATAAGGGAAACCTGTATAACCTGCAGCTGTTGCAGAAGAATGTAAACATGGCCAGACGTGTTTATTTTGTAGTAACACTTCAGTATAAACAAGGTATTGTTCCGTACCTGAATGTGATCACTGCTGAATCTAATTTAATATCATCAGAAATAAGTTATTTAAATGCTTTGTTCCAGGTATTGTCTAATAAGATCGACCTGCAAAAAGCGATGGGAAATATTACATACTAATGCATTACAACCAAACCCCCTCTATGAATAGAGTATTGTTAAGTACAATTCTTGTCAGCTGCCTTATTTTGGGAGCTTGTAAAAAGAAGCAACCCCCACAGAATCCCGAGGTGCCTGTTAATTTATTGAAAATCACCCCCAGGACCGTGTTATATTACGATAAATATCCCGCAACTACACGTGCATTAAACCAGGTGAATTTATTATCGCAGGTATCTGGCGCTATTACCGGTATATTTTTTACAGAAGGAACAAAAGTACAAAAAGGTCAAAAACTGTATGAGATTGACGAACGCATATACAAAGCAGCTTATGACCAGGCGGTGGCCAACTTAGATGTATCCAGAAGCGGCCTGGTTCAAGCGCAGCAGGATGCTGACCGTTATGAATACTTGAATAAATACAACGCCGTAGCCAAACAGCAGTATGACCACGCTGTGGTTTCCCTTGCGCAGGCAAAGAGCACCGTAAAAGCTTCGGAGCAGGCAGTAAAAACAGCCAGGACCAATTTAACATATGCAACAGTTTACGCACCGTTTACCGGGACCATAGGTATAAGCCAGGTTAGGATGGGCGAAGTTGTTACGCCTTCGGTAACTACGCTTGACACCCTTTCAACTGATGACCCAATGGCAGTTGACTTTATTATAAATGAGAAGAATTTGCCTTTCTTCGAGAAATTACAGCATGAAAAAGTAAAGGTCGACTCTCTTTTTACCATTTTAATGCCTGATAACTCGCTTTATGATCATTTGGGCAAACTTTCCATTATAGACCGGGCTGTTGATCCGCAAACGGGTTCTATTCGTGTGAGACTGGTTTTTGATAACCCGAAATTCGCCTTAAGGGCAGGTATGAGTTGCGTAGTTCGTGTGCATAACCAGGACGTGGGGCCGCAATTGGTAATACCAAACAAGGCTGTAATTGAGCAAATGGGCGAATATTTTGTATATGTTGCGAAAGATACCTTGATAAAAGTAAGTGCAGACAGCTTGAAAAAAATGGATCAAAAGGCTGCCGCCGATGCAAATAAACCAAAATTGATTGCGGTGCAAAAAAAGGTCAAGACCGGGCAGGTAGTAGGACCTGATATTGTTATTAAAAGCGGCATTAACCCTGGCGACAGAATAGTTGTAGATGGTTTACAATCATTGCATGATGGTACCCGTATTACAACCGTCAATAAAGTGGGCCCGGGTGGAGGCAAACGAGGCGGTTGATTTTTAGGTCTTAAGTCGATGGCCTTAAGCCAAAAGTCAAATCAAAATGATAAAAGTGACTTTCGCCTTTCGACCGGGACTTAAAATTCAGGATGTCGTACTCAAGACTTTAGACTTTAAAAAGAATGATTGCTAATACCTTTATAAAGCGGCCAGTAACCGCAATAGTAATTTCTATTGTACTCGTAATTACCGGTACGGTTAGTATTTTACTGTTACCTATTGACCAATATCCTGACATTACCCCACCAGTGGTGCAGGTGAATGGACAGTTCATTGGCGCTGATGCTCAAACGGTAGAGCAAACCATGGCAACGCCTATTGAAGAACAGGTAAACGGTTCGCCGGGCATGGAATATATGCAGAGCAACAGCACCAATAATGGCGCTATGCAGCTTAATGTAACCTTCAAGATAGGCACCAATATAGATGTAGCTGCGCTCGATGTGCAAAACCGCGTGAGTATTGCAACTCCGTTATTGCCTACAGCGGCCAGCAGATTGGGGCTTACCGTTCGTGCGGTGAATCCAAGTATGCTGATGATGGTAGCAATTTATGCGCCTAAAGATTCGCACAATATTACTTTCCTTGATAATTATACCAATATTTTTGTCCAGGACGCGCTTTTACGTGTACCCGGTGTAGGTACGATAAGCCGCTTCACAGACGACTTTAGTATGCGCGTTTGGATGAACCCGCAAAAAATGGCGGCGCACAGTATTGAGCCACAAGATATTATCAGCGCGCTTACAGCCCAGAACGTACAGGTGGCTGCAGGTACCGCAGGTGTACCGCCACAAGCCCCAACACAAACCTATGAGCTTGGTATTTTGGTGAATGGACGCTTAAATACCGTCGCTGAGTTTCAAAATATCATTATAAAAAATAACCCTCAAAAAGGCGAACTGGTTTACCTGAAAGATGTTGCCCGCGTAGAATTGGGCAAATTCACTTTTTCGAGTAACTCATTTGTTGACGGTCACCGGGCATCGTACCTGCAAATATACCAGGCACCGGGCAGCAATGCGCTCGAAACCGCTAACGGTGTTTATGCAGAGCTTGCCAAGCTGAAACAAACTTTTCCGACTGATGTAGCTTACAGCGTTCCATTTGAATCGGTAACTGTGGTAAAGGTTTCGATGACCGATGTGGTGTATACATTATTAATGACGCTTGGTTTGGTGGCGATCGTGGTGTTCCTGTTCCTTCAAACTTTCAGGTCTACGCTTATCCCAATTCTTGCTATACCAGTGTCTATTTTCGGGACATTCTGCTTTTTTATCCCGCTTGGCTTCACCATCAATACCTTAACCATGTTCGGTTTCGTACTCGCTATTGGTATAGTGGTGGATGATGCCATCATCGTGGTGGAAGCAGTGCAGCATTACATTGACAATGATAAAATGTCGCCTAAGGAAGCCACCTACCAGGCGATGAAAGATATTTCGGCGCCGGTTGTAGCCATCGCGCTTATACTGGCAGCAGTATTCGTACCAGTTGGGTTCATCCCGGGTATTGTAGGCAGGTTGTACCAGCAGTTTGCGATAACTATTGCCATTTCGGTAATCATCTCAGCTTTCATCGCACTTTCGTTGACGCCCGCGCTGTGCACCATGCTGCTGAAGCCGACAGACGAAAGCAAAAAAAATAAAGGACTTACCAAGTGGTTTACCAAATTCAACGAATGGTTCGACAGGGTAACAGCGAAGTACACAGAAGGCGTGCGGCGGAGCATAAAAGGGGCACGGTACATAGTCATCCTGCTGGTTTGTGTTTGCGTGGGTGCTTACTATCTCTTCGAGTCCAAGCCAACGGGCTTCATTCCTTCTGAAGATGACGGTAATTTATACGTAACATACCAGCTGCCGCCAGCTTCATCTACGGCCCAGTCAGTTGACATCATGACCAAACTGATGAAGGTGGTTGCCAGCACGCCCGGTGTTGGCCACTATGCCGCGCTGTCGGGCCTTAACGTGGTTACTAATGCTACAAACTCCAATAATGGTACTATTTATGTACAACTAAAACCGTGGGACGAACGTTCGAGCGAGGATCAGAAGGTACCGGGTATTATTAAAGTAATGCAAAAACGTATTGCCGACGCGGGCGTTACCAATGCCTCGGTTGAAGTAATACAGCCTTCACCGCTTCCAGGCGTTGGCTCGACGGTAGGTTTTAGTATGCAGATAGAACAACGGAGCAGTAATGATAACTTGCAGGATTTTGAGCGGGTTGTTAACCGTTTTGTTGATTCTGCCAATAAAAACCCCGCAATTACCAAGGCTTTCAGCTTTTACAGTGCCCACACACCTAATATGAGCCTTACTGTCGACCGGGAAAAATGTGAAAAGATGGGTGTCAGTATTTCTGATGTATTTACAACTATCGAAGCTTTTACAGGTAGTTTATATATCAACGACTTCACTACTTACAACCGTACATTTCACGTAGTAGTACAAGCCGATACAGTTTACAGGGCGTTAATATCCGATATGGAGAAGTACTATGTACGCAATTCCAACAATAAAATGGTGCCTTTAGGTTCTCTCATTAGTTTTAAACCGGTTGAGGCCGCCCCGCTGATATCGCATTTTAATATTTTCCGCTCGGCAGAGATAGACGGCTCATCCCCACCGGGTGTAAGTTCCACCGATGCACTTGTTGCACTACAGGCGTTGGCCAAAAAACAATTGCCGCAGGGATATACCTATGAATTTTCGGGATTAAGTTATGAGGAATTAAAGGCCGGATCGGTAACGATGTACATATTCGCCTTCTCCATCACGTTCGTTTTTTTGTTCCTTGCTGCGCTTTATGAAAGCTGGTCGGTGCCGTTTTCGGTACTGCTGGCCGTGCCGGTGGGTGCCTTCGGGGCGATTCTCGCCTTATTCCTTGTACCTTCCCTTACCGACAACGTTTATGCACAGATCGGTTTGATAACACTGATAGGCCTTGCTGCAAAAAATGCCATACTTATAGTAGAGTTTGCCAAGGTCAGGGTCGACCGCGGCGAAGACCTGCTTGCTTCGACGCTCGAAGCCGTAAGCCTTCGTTTGCGCCCTATTATCATGACATCCATGGCCTTTATACTTGGCTTGCTTCCATTAGTTTTTGCAACTGGTGCGGGGGCAGTAGCGCGGCGTACAATCGGCCTGACCGTACTGGGGTGGATGACTGCAGCTTCTACCATCGCGATTTTTGTTGTGCCTGTGCTGTTTGTACTAATAACCCGCGCAGCTTATGGCAAGGAAAAATTGGATTACCTGAAAAGGCACCACAAAGAACTGATGGAAAAAGCCAGGAAGGTAGAAGCGGAAAATATCGACCCAGAACTGGAATTTGAATTACAAAAATCACGTGACCTGCATAAGCCAATCGAATCATGATTGCTAATACTTTCATAAAACGGCCGGTAACTGCTATCGTCATTTCCATTGTTTTGATGATATCGGGGGTGATATGTATTTTCAACCTTGCGGTTGATCAATATCCCAATATTTCGCCGCCTAGTGTAAGTGTCAATGCCAACTATACCGGCGCTGATGCCCAAACCGTTGAGCAAACCACCGCCATCCCTATTGAGGAACAGGTGAATGGTACGCCTGGTATGGAATACATGCAAAGCAGCAGCAGCAACAGTGGGGGTATGAACCTGCGGGTAACTTTTAATATTGGCACCAACCCACAGATCGCTGCGCTTAACGTGCAAAACCGTGTAGGAATTGCGTCGCCGCTTTTGCCATCGGTAGTAAGCAAGCTAGGCGCCACCGTGCGCGCCAGCAATCCTGACCAGTTGATGCTGGTTGCCATTTACTCCCCGAAAAAGACCCATAATATTACCTTTCTTGATAACTACACCAATACATTTATTCAGGATGCGATTTTAAGGGTGCCCGGTGTAGGCGATGTGCAAGCACGCACCGACCAATTTGCAATGCGGATATGGCTCAATCCTGATAAGATGGCTTCGTATAACTTGATGCCATCGGATATAACCGCAGCACTGAGCGGACAAAACGTGTACGTTGCTGCGGGGTCGGTAGGTGCGCCACCTCAAAATCCTAAACAGGCCTTTGAAACCGGCATATTGGTGAACAGTATGCTTAGCAAGCCCGAACAATATGAAAAGCTGATTGTAAAAAACATACCCGGCACAGATAAAATGATCTATTTGAGAGACATTGGCCGGGTTGAGCTTGCCAAATTCACTTACTCAGGTGGTTCATTTGTAGATGGTAACCGTTGTTCTCTGTTAATGATATTTCAATCGCCGGGCAGCAATGCGCTGCAAACAGCGGATAATGTTTACGCTAAGCTAGCGGAACTAAAAAAATCATTTCCATCGGACGTTGAATATATAGTTCCATTTGAATCGGTAACTATTATCCAAGTATCCATGAATGAGGTTATAGGAACATTGGTTAAGGCGCTAATATTGGTCGCCGCAGTGGTGTTTCTTTTCCTGCAAAACTGGCGATCAACTATCATACCCATATTGGCTATCCCTGTATCCATCCTGGCGACTTTCTGTTTTTTCATTCCTTTAGGATTTACCATCAATACACTCACCATGTTTGGGTTTGTACTGGCCATCGGTATAGTAGTGGACGATGCCATTATTGTGGTGGAAGCGGTGCAGCATTACATTGATGAGCAGCACATGTCGCCAAAAGAAGCTACCTACCAGGCAATGAAGGAAATTTCAGCACCTGTTGTTGCCATTGCGCTCATTTTGGCTTCAGTATTTGTTCCTGTTGGGTTTATCCCTGGCATTGTTGGCAGGCTTTACCAGCAATTCGCTATCACAATAGCCATATCGGTAATTTTTTCGGCCTTTACTGCGCTGTCGTTAACACCGGCGCTATGCACACTTTTGCTGAGGCCCTCGCATCATGGTGCAAACCCAAAGACTTGGATCGACAAATTTTTTGCCTGGTTTGACCGCGTTTTCTTTGACCGGTTTAACAGGGTTTTTGATAAGTTGAACGGGAGGTACGCCAATGGTGTTAGGCGAAGTATAAAAAATGCAAAATACATCATCGTTCTGCTGGTTTGCATTTGTGCCGGCGCCTGGTTATTATTCAGAGGCAAGCCTTCGGGCTTCGTACCTTCGGAGGATGGTGGCCGTCTGTTTGTAACCTACCAGATGCCGGATGCATCTTCAACCACAGCTTCCAACCAAGTGTTGGCAAAGCTGATGAAGATAGTAGGCACAACACCTGGTATAATGCATTTCGTAGGTTCATCGGGCTTCAATATACTTGGTGGCGGCGGCAATAACAGCGGCACCATGTTTTGTATGTTAACTCCATGGGACCAGCGCACAACTCCGCAAACCTCTGTGCAGGGGATAATGGACAATATTAAAAAGCGAGTAGCAAAGGCCGGTATAAAAAATGCCACCGTCGTTGCTATCCAACCACCGCCGATAAGGGGCATCGGGATAGCGGCAGGTTTTTCGATGCAAATAGAACAGGGAAATTCAACGGATGATATCCACGCATTTGAAAAAAATGTTCAGAAGTTTGTCGCCGCCGCCAAAAAAACACCGGCTACTTCAACCGCATTCAGCTCTTTCACGGCTCATACGCCAAGCTATACTGTTACTGTCGATCGTGAAAAATGTCAAAAACTGGGCGTAAATATCTCGGATGTATTTTCTACAATGCAGGCTTTTATGGGCAGCTTGTTTGTCAATAATTTTACTTTATACAATCGAACTTACCATGCAGTTATCGAAGCTGACACTGCTTACCGAGCGCTGATCAGCAATATTAACAGGTACTATGTGCGTAACCAAAGCGGGAAAATGTTGCCGTTAAGCACTCTGATAACTTATAAGGCAGATGCGACGGCAACATCCATATCTCACTTTAACATATTCCGGTCGGCCGAAGTAGACGGCTCCATTCCGCCGGGTTACAGCAGCGGCCAGTCGTTAAACGCCCTTAGGGAAATTGCTGCAAAAGTACTGCCTCGTGGTTATACTTATGAATTTTCCGGCCTAAGTTACCAGGAGATCAAGGCTGGGAATATTACTATTTATATATTCCTGTTCTCTATCATTTTTGTGTTCCTTTTCCTTGCTGCATTATACGAAAGCTGGTCGGTGCCATTTTCTGTTATGCTGGCGGTGCCCATAAGCGCGTTTGGTGCGATAGTAGCTTTATGGATGGCTCCTACTATTACCAATAACGTATATGCCCAGATCGGTCTCATTACACTTATTGGTTTATCGGCGAAAAACGCCATTCTTATCGTCGAGTTTGCCAAATTACGTGTTGACCGTGGAGAACCGCTGTTGCAGTCGACCATTGAAGCTGTACGCCTGCGTTTCCGGCCGATCATTATGACATCCATGTCCTTCATCTTCGGCGTGTTACCATTGGTGTTTGCCACTGGTGCCGGCGCAGAGTCCAGGAATACCATTGGTATTGCCGTTTTGGGCGGAATGATAGCCTCGTCAACGATATCTATTTTTATTGTTCCGGTATTGTTTGTGCTGTTTACTCGGTTTTCCTACGGCAAAAAACAGCTTCAATGGCTTCGAGACCATCACGATGAGTTGCTGGAAAAGGCAAGAAGGGTTGAGGAAAGTAACATTGACGCTGAGCTGGAATACGATATCGCCGAATCGCGCGCCGCAAATCAAGCGAGCAGGTCCGAGTATGAAAGAAAAAAGAATGAAGGGGGGAGTAGTTAATTTTTTTCTTTTGCTGCAGGAATAATATCGATCAGCCAGATGCTTAGTGCGGAAACAATTATCGAGGGGGAGATTAGTCGGAATAATTCAGCTGGTTCGTGTGCATAAATCTCACCACTGAATAACAGGTAATAAAATAATACCGGAAAACTTATCGGGAAGGCAAATAAGAAGATTATTGCCTTCTTTTTGTTTTCTGTGATGTCCAGATTAATTGTAATTAGGGTAGCGAGTGTTATTGTAATAAAATAGGCCACTGATAGGCTTAATTGAAAATTGTACCGCTCTAATACATTCTCGGCAGTTTTTACAGCCGATATTGAATCAAAGTCTTTAGTAATGATCCACACCAATACGGAAACAGGGGTAGAGAGCAGGAAAGTAAATAACCATATGGTCAAGCCATAAATAACAGCGTCTTTTACACTTGTTAATGGCAGTTTTTTAAGTTTAACGACTGATAAATTAACAGGGTAGAACCAAACAAATAAAGTGGTGCTGATGGTATAAGCCAATGCTAAAAGATGACCACCGCCATAACTCTGCAGCGCACTTATAATATTTATCATTATAAGGGCGGCAAAAGACATTGTGAAAGTTGTAATGGATAAATAACGTTTGATAAACGCTTGGCTGTTTGTTAACAATAAAGTAATAAATAGTCCCAATGCTACCCAAACAGATATCAGAAATGCATACGGAACAGCGAAAATTGTAATGACCCAGTCAGAAGAAGCGGGGAAATGGAAACCTGCAAATACGGTGAGTAAAAAAATATAAACGACAGGAGTAAACAATAAACCGGAAAGCCAGACTTTAACTGTATACCTAATTCCCTGCATTTAACGGTGTTTTCACAGCTAAGATAGTATTTTAGCTGTAATGCTGGGTCCGTTTATATTTTTGCGGTATTCGTTTGGTGTAATGCCTTCCATGCGCTTAAATAATTTGAAAAAATAACTCAGGTTATTGATACCCACAGAATAGCATGCCTGGCTGATGGTAACATTCATATCTTTGAGTAGTCTCTTGGCGGTCTTTATTCTTTCCTGGATTATAAAATCAACCGGGCTTATGCCGAACTCCCGTTTAAAACACCTGAAGAAAGTGGGCTTGCTCATATAACATAAGTTACTCAGCTTATCAATAGTGATCTCCTCATGAATATGCGCCTTTATATATTCCACCGCAAAAGCAAAACGATTGCTGGTGTTGTGTTTGCGATAATCTTTCAGTATGAGTTTTCGTGCCTGTGTTTGCATCAGCCTGATGAACAACTCTTTTAAAGTAAAGTCGACGATGACATCCTTTGCCGCGATGTTTTCTGTGCTTACGCTAAGCAGCCGATCAATAGTAGTTTTGATCTCAAAGGTATTTTTAAGATGAAAGCACGAAGTATCTATTTTCCAGTTCTCGTTTTTCTCAGTCTTGGGGAAGTTCTCATTCAGTAAGCTTAATGTATCCTGCAGCAGATCAGCCTGAACAGCCAGTGCAATGCATTGGGTTGGATGTTGTTCATCTGCTTCGGGAAAATCAATCACCATTTCCTCACGACCAGGTACAATTACAGATTCACCCGGCAGGTAATCAAATTCTTTGGAGCCATCAAAAAGATGCATTATTTTTTTACCACGGAGCATTGTCGTCAGCACCATATCATCAAAAACCAAGTGAACTTTTTCAGATTGCCGGTGCGTTTCGAATACGTTTAGCTCGCAATGTTGCAAGGTATACACAGACCTGTTCTCAACTAATGTTTTTAGGTCCTTTTCCGACTTAAGGGGTAGCAATAGAGGTTTGAAATCGCGCAGCATGCAATTGGGTTTTAGTCTATAACTCGGTTTTAAATGCTTGAGCGGTAAGGTAAATTGGTGATAATAAAATTAACAATAAAACGCTAACTGTATATTAATATTTTATTACATAAAAGTGATAGGATAGTACATAAATCTGCAGGCTTAGGGATCCTAATTTTATACAACCAATTTATTAAACACAAATAATTTATTTATGGAAACCCAATTAGCAGAGCAACGCCTTGTGACAAGGCCGTCGTTTAAGGATCATTATGACAATTTTATCGGCGGCGAGTGGAGAACCCCGGTCAACGGTCAGTATTTTGATAGTATCTCACCTGTCGATGGTCAGGCATTTACCAAAGTGCCACGGTCGACCAAAGAAGATATCGAGCTGGCACTTGATGCCGCACATGAAGCATTTAAAACGTGGTCACGTACCTCACCAACTGATCGAAGTGCCGTACTATTGAAGATAGCAGCAATTATGGAAGAGAACCTCGATCAATTGGCAGCCGCTGAAACCGTTGACAATGGCAAACCTATTCGCGAAACTAAAGCAGCTGATTTACCTTTGGCAATAGATCATTTCAGGTATTATGCAGGTGTGATCAGAAGTGAAGAAAGCACAGTAAGTGAGCTTGATTCGAATACTGTGTCATTAAATATTCATGAACCGATTGGCGTAGTAGGCCAAATTATCCCATGGAATTTTCCATTGTTAATGGCAGCCTGGAAGGTGGCGCCAGCTTTAGCTGCAGGCTGTACGGTGGTATTAAAACCAGCGGAACAAACTCCGGTTGGAATTTTAATATTGATGGATTTAATCAAAGATGTATTACCGAAAGGAGTACTGAATGTAGTAACAGGTTTCGGCCCTGAAGCAGGTAAGCCTTTAGCAAGTTCGCCGAGAGTAGCTAAAGTTGCTTTCACGGGCGAAACTACAACCGGGCGCTTGATCATGCAATACGCATCCGAAAATCTGAACCCGGTTACTATGGAACTTGGCGGTAAATCACCCAATATATTTATGCCAAGTGTGATGGACGCTGACGATGAGTTTTTTGATAAATGTTTAGAGGGAGCTACCATGTTTGCTCTGAACCAGGGCGAGGTTTGCACCTGTCCGTCACGTATGCTGATCCATGAATCAATTTACGATCGCTTTATTGAGCGCGTAATCGAAAGGGTAGAAGCAATAAAAATGGGCCACCCGCTGGATCCAACAACAATGATGGGGGCACAGGCATCGCAGGATCAGTATGAAAAAATATTATCATACATCGAAATAGGTAAGGAGGAAGGCTGCGAAGTGCTGACAGGCGGCGCTAAAAAGTATATCGATGGTTTAGCCGAAGGATACTATATTCAGCCGACTATTCTGAAAGGGCATAATAAAATGAGGGTGTTCCAGGAAGAAATATTTGGCCCTGTGGTTTGCGTTACAACCTTCAAATCAACCGAAGATGCTATTGAGATTGCGAATGACACACTTTATGGTTTAGGTGCCGGTGTTTGGACAAGAGACGCACATGAGCTCTATCAATTACCCCGTGCTATACAGGCTGGCCGTGTCTGGGTGAATTGCTATCACGCATATCCTGCACATGCACCTTTTGGAGGCTATAAAAAATCAGGTTTTGGCCGGGAAACACATAAGATGATGCTGAATCACTATCGCCAGAATAAGAATATGCTCATATCCTATGACAAACATAAATTGGGTTTCTTTTAAATAAATCGTCGCAGGTTGAAAGCACCACGGCAACTCGTGGTGCTTTATTATTTTTACTACTATGGAATCAACACCAAGAGTTCTGATAACACCTGAAGCTGTAAAAGTCATTGGGCGATTGCGTAAACAATATGGCGAATTGATGTTTCATCAAAGTGGTGGATGTTGCGATGGTTCACAGCCGATGTGTTTTGAGAAAAATGAGTTTAAGGTAGGTTCAAATGATGTTTACCTGGGCGATATTGATGGCTGCGCTTTTTTCATGAACAATAGCCAGTTTGATTACTGGAAACATACGCAATTGACAATTGATATTGTACCCGGACGAGGATCAAGCTTTTCGCTGGAGATACCACTGGGCTTGCGGTTTATTATACGCTCACGGTTGTTCACAGATGAGGAACTAAATAATTTGAACCCTGTTATTTCGGGAGAAGAGTACCTTGCTATTGTTCAACATCATTAAGGTAAGATTGATAAAAATAAAAAGAGGCCGTCTCATAACTAGTTTATGAGGCGGTTTTTATATTAAGGGTTTTCTATTATTAAAGGTGTTTGCATTTTGCGCTTTGAATGTAGCTATTTGATATGGTGTCTTCCGGG
>JACXTT010004952.1_pt1 | contig 19535 bp, 26 predicted proteins | sample 9270951 | NCBI WGS metagenome assembly JACXTT01 (sample SAMN15532306, study PRJNA645909) | rock metagenome | isolation source: weathered quartz diorite | place: Puerto Rico | collected 2017-06-21 | reverse complement strand
GTTCGGAAAGTTTGCAGGAATTGAATCGACAACGGAATTTATGACGAGAGGGCAGTACATCATGCGCGATTGTAAGCAAGAGAAAGAAGAGCCGATCGAGATTGTTGTGCGGCGACCGACCGCGCCCGAGCTGCGCGACGCGGTGTCGCGCGTGACGAACGCCGCGCTCGAACGCATCGCCAAGATGACGGACACCGTCAATCAATTGGAGACAGCGCGCGCGTACGATCACGCCGAGATGGCGCGCATGCGCGAAACGCTCGACCGCTGCGCAGCGCGCGACGTCGCGCGATCGCTCGCGCTCGGTGAGCTACTCGCGTCGCTAGAGGGTCGCGCGCTGCCAAAGGCGCGTCATTGCCAATGCGGGTTGTGCGGATGAAACGCCGAACCGCACCGCATATCAAAATGCGCAAGCTGCGCGAGCACAATTGGTGGGAGGTGTTCGCCGCACCGCTGCGAGAATTCATCGCCCTCGCGCCACGCAGTTGGCAAGAGATCGAGGTGTGGTGCAAGGTTCGGCAGTACACCGATGTGACGATGCAGAATCTGGTTGCGTTCCTCGACCTCGACCGGCAGATCGAGCAACGCGAGTTCACCGGTGAGCGCGGTGGCGGGTTGTGGGCAATCCGCGAGGACGACGGCTCGCACGAATGCAAGCACGGGCGCATGTTCTGCACCTCGTGCGAGTGGATCGCCGGGTTTAAGGCCGGCGACCTGCGGCGCACGGACAAGCTGCCGCGCGACCCCGGGGGGCCGGAGATCGACGAGCAGGACGACGAGGATGCGGCGTAGAATGGCCCGGTCTGAACCGCTTCACACCCGCGCGAGCATTGCCCTTCGGCAATGCGGGCATTCGCCCGATCAGATCGCGCGCACGCTCAAGATCCCGCGCAGCGTCGTGAGCAATTGGTGCGACGGGTGGTCCACGCCGCGCGGCGACAGACAGATCGAGCTCGCCCACAAATACAAGATCGATCGCGCGTGGTGGCGCGAACCGGTCGAGGCGGGACTTTTGGCCGGCTTAGCTCAATCGGAAGAGCCCCCGCCTTGTAAGCAGGGAGATGCGGGTTCGACCCCCGCGACCGGCTCTGATCTTTCCGCACCCGTCACCGGCGTTGTGGCCATGCACGAAACGCAGATTCTGCTCAAGCAAGCTCGCATGTTCCGTGAAAAAGTCGAGACGGATCCGCTGCTGTCGTTGTCTGAAAAGGCGCGCGTGCTCGCCTCGGCGGGGCAGACGATCTTCCGTTTGCAAAAGCACACGGGCGAGGCGCTAGAGATCTCCGAAGCGAAGATCATGAAAACGCCGGCGTGGGCGAGGGTGAAGGCGGTGCTGCTCGCTGCGCTGCGCCCCTGGCCCGACGCACTGCGCGCGGTTGGTAAAGCCTTGGGGGAATTGGACCGATGATTTACCGCACACAATCGGGTTCAATGTACGAACTAGTAGACGGTTGGATGCGCGTGCAGAAGCGCGCAGCCGAGCTCGAGACTTGGCAAAGAATCTCGCGGTGGCTCTGCGCTGGCATCGGTGCAGCGCTGATCGTCGAGTGGCCGGGCGGTCAAGGCGTGGCGACGGTGACAACTCCCGTCGTCGAGATCCTGCCCGCGTACACGCTCGAAGGCGGCGGGGGGCCGCGCCCGTGCTGATCGTTTGCACCCGTTGCCGCGAGCCGATTCAAGGTGCGCCGGTGCCGCACCTCGGCCACAACTTCTGCCGCCCGTGTGCACAATTCATCGGGCTCGTCCCCGGCGGACCGATGTTACCAAATGTCGGAGATCCCGCAAAACGACCGACGATTTGTAAAGAGGGGCACGGAGTCGAGCGCAACCCCGAGGCTTGGGGTGGTCACACCTACAAGGGTCCGCGCGTAACCACCCTCGGCTGATTTCCCGAGCACGTTCCGTAATCATCGCCAGACTGAAATCTGACGACATGATCAACAATTATTTTCGGGTGCGTTCGGTCGAGTTCTTTTTCGATGACACGCACGAGGTGTCGACCGCGAGCGCTCGGCGCGCGGCGCGTGAGTACGCGAAGGCGGTCAACGAGATCGAAAAGCAGACGGTCGGCCTGGACGTCGAACCGCCGGACATCGTTGTGTGGAATCACGCTGCGCCGGTCGGTTGCGGGCCGCGCGACATGACCTGCGTCGGCGGTTGCGAGCTTTGCGCACAGCGACCGTTGACGATTGTTGGCGAGGACGCGGCCGCGTGATCCGGCCCCTTGGATCAACTGCAATGAAACGCGGGCCCGGGCGCCCGGTCGGTTCGCGCGCGAGTCTTGCCCACGACTTCGCTGGCGCATGCCTCGCGCTCGCGGCAGAGCTGACGCCCGTCGACGACGGCACGTCGTGGCCCAGCGCCAAGTACCGCGCGGATCCGGTGGCGTTCTCGCGCGAAGTGCTGGGGGTCGAGCCGACCGACTACCAGGCGGAGATCCTAGAAGCGGTGCGCGATCACCGGCGCGTCGCGGTCGGATCGGGGCGCAAGATCGGCAAGTCCGAGATCGCGGCCATGGTCGCGCTATGGTTCTATTGTTCGTTTCCGGACGCGCGTGTTTTCATCACAGCGAGCACCTCGTTTCAGGTCACGCAGATCATTTGGCGCGCGCTGCGCAAGCAGCACGCGAACGCAGCGATCAAGATTGACGGCGAACCGCGGCAGCACGCGGGCTCGGGACTGACCGCGCCCGACGGGCGACAGGTTATGGGTTTCGCCAACGCGCGGCGCGAGGACGCGGCCGGGTTGTCGGGCGCGAACCTGCTTTACATTTTCGATGAGGCGTCAGGCATCGAGGACGGGATTTTCGAGGCCGCGGAGGGCAACCGCGCCGGCGCGGGCGGTTGCATGCGCGCGCTGCTCATCTCGAACCCGACGCGGTGCGAGGGTGAATTCTACAGCGCGTTTCGCGACAAGGCGTCTTTCTACAAGACGTTCCAGATCTCGAGCGAGCAGAGCCCGAACTACATCTCGGGTGAGGCGCTGATTCCCGGCCTCGCGTCGCGCGAGTGGGTGGACGAGATGGCGGCAATGCATGGCCGCGATAGCCCGTTTTTCAAGATTCACGTGCTCGGGCAATTTGTCGAGGGTGAAGAGGGGCGGATCCTCACGCTGCACGATATCGCGCTGGCGCAGCAACGCTACGCGGAGACGAGCGCCGAGGGGCCGCTCGTCATCGGGCTCGACCCGGCAGGCGAAGGCGTGGGCGGAGACGAGGGTGTGTTCGCGGCGCGCCGCGGGCGCAAGCTCATCGCCCTGCAGGGACATCGCGGGCTCGACGAGCAAGGCTACATTGTACACCTGAACGCATACATCAAACAGCTTGCCCCGAACGAGCGCGAGCGTGTGACGGTCGTCGTCGACCGCGAGGGCAGCGTGGGCGCGCGCGTCTACGGCGCGCTGCGCGCGGCCGCGGGGCAGACCGGTGCGCGCTTTTCGGTCGTCGGCGTGCGCAGCTCCGACCGCGCGCAGCGGCAGCCGATGGTTTACGAGCTCGTGCGCGACGAGCTGTGGGCCGCCGCCGAACGCTGGATCGAGAAAGAGGGCGGTGCCATTCCCGAGCACCACAAGCTCGAGAAAGACCTGCACGCACCCTCGTGGGAGGGGACACGCAAGAACCGGATCGTGGTCACGGCAAAGACCGATCTCCGCAAGGCGCTCGGGCGATCGCCGGACTTCGGGGACGCGGTGTGCCTCTCGTGCTGGGTCGATGGCGGGGACAACGACGCGCATCGGGTCGAGCGCTCGCGAAATGCGGGCCCGACGCGCATCGAGTCCCCGAACATTTGGGATGCCGCGCTTTCACCCTGGCCCGGAACGGGCACGGATCCAACGTGGTAAACTGACGGGTGGGCAGATTAGCTGACGCGGCGCGGGCGCTTATGGGGGTGTCCGCTTACGAAAACAAGCAGCGGACCGCGCTCGATCTGACTGACGGCACGATCGAAAAGCTGCGCTCGATGATCGGCGGCGGACAGCTTTCCCCGCCGCCGACCACAACGACGCGGTGGTATCTGTCCGACCTCGAACGCGCCGTCATGACAACGGACGGCGGGGATATGCGATCCGCTGCGCGGTTGTGGACGGCAATGCGCGGCGACGGCACCGCGTATGGGTTGCGGCACACCCTCTCAAGCGGGATTGTGCGCCTACCGCGTCGATTGTATGGTGACAAGGAACTTGCGGACGCGCTCGACCCGCGCAACGGGACGCGCGGCGAGTACGATGATCTGATTCCGCCGGCGGAGGCGGCGCTTGGGATCGACGACGGCGTGGGGTTGGGGGTGTCGGTCGGCGAGCTCGTGCCGGTGCAAGGGCGGGACTTTCCCGTCTACGTGCGGCTCGAGCCGGAATATTTGACGTACCGGTGGGCTACCGGGCGCTGGTACTACCGCTCGATCGCCGGGTTGATCGAGGTGACCCCGGGCGACGGGCGCTGGGTACTGCACGTGCCAGGCGGGCGGGTGAATCCGTGGCGCACGGGCGTGTGGCGCGCGGCTGGCCGGGCCTACATCAACAAGGATCACGCGCTCGCGCATCGCAGCAATTTCGGCAGCAAGCTCGCGAACCCGGCGCGCGCCGCGACTGCGCCCGTCGGCGCGACGGAAGAGGAGCGCACCGGGTTTCTGTCGCGAATCATTGCGTGGGGCGTCAACACGGTATTCGAGCTGCCCGTCGGCTGGGACGTCAAGTTGATCGAGTCGAACGGGCGCGGATACGAGGTGTTCAAGGACGAAATCGCAACCTCGGATCAGGAGTTGATGATCGCCATTGCCGGGCAGGTGGTGACGACCACCGGCGGGTCCGGGTTCGTGAACATGGATCTGTTCCAGCTTGTGCGCAACGACATCATACAAGCGCAGGCGGCAGCATGGGCACATACAGTCAACACGCAGATCTTGCCCTATTACGCTTTCGTGCGTCGCGGCGCGGCGTGGGAGTCGCACCAAGTCACGTGTGAACTCGTGGCGACCGCTCCGAAGGATCACCAGCGTGAGGCGACTACCATGGTTTCGGTCGGCAACGGGATCGCGCAGGCGAATGCCGCGCTCGGTCCGGCCGGGTTAAAGGTCGAGGAAAAGGAAGTGCTCACGCGGTTCGACATTCCGTTCCGCGCGATGACGCCCGAGGAAAAGGCGGAGCGCGCGCAGGCGCAGCAGTTGTCGCCGACCGAGAGTGCGCAGAAGATCGAGGCCGACGCTGGTGCAGGCGGGCGTCCGGTCGGCAGCGAGGCGGACAAAGCGCCGGCAAACAGCGAAGCTGCGTAATCTGCTACGATTACGTAAATCGTGGACGCAAAGCCGAAGGTTCGTTTTCAAACGCACGGCCCTGTTGCGATCTCGGCGAATTCGTACGGGATTTTGATCGATCTCGTCGCACCGAGCGAGCCCGCGGTAGTGGACGGCGTGGCGTGCGTCGAAATCTGCGGGCCGTTGACGCAGCATTTCACTTTCGGCCTGGATTCCTACGACGCGATCGGCGCGCGATTTCAGCGGGCAGCCGCGACCGATGCGCACACGGTCCTACTCAAGATCTCGAGCCCGGGCGGGGACGTGCACGGTGTTTTCGAACTCGCGCGAGCGATGCGCGCCGGCGCGGCCGCTGCCGGCAAGCGGCTCGTCGCGTACGTGGACGGCACGGCCGCGAGCGCGGCCTACGCGCTCGCATGCGCGGCCGACGAGATCATCGTGCCGGCGACCGGGTGCGTCGGATCGATTGGGGTGATCGACACCCTGTCTAGCCTCGCGCGGCAGGACGCGGCGATGGGTGTGGACGTCGCGCTGGTGACAAGTGGCGCTCGCAAGGCTGACGGAAATCCGCACGCCCCACTTTCGGATGCGTCACTCGCGGCTTGCCAACAGCACGTGGACGAGCTCGCCGCCGTCTTTTTCGATTGGGTGGCCGATCGCCGCGGCCTCGATCTCAAGGCGATTTCTGGATTTGAAGGGGGCATTTTCATCGGCGAGAGAGCAATCGCGGCTGGCCTCGTAGACAGCGTCGATGATTACCAGGCTCTGCACGGTAAACTGACGCGTGCTACGATTTCTATGGCTGCAACGAAATCCGGAGAACCCCCCGCGATGAAGCGAACTTTTACCGAGGTTATGGCGATGATCACGTCCGCACTCGCGGGCGGCGCGCAAGCTTCCAAGTACACCGACGCCATGGCCGCACTCGCCGCGCTCGCTGAAGAGGGCGACGAGGACGCGAAAAAGGCGATGAAAAAGATGTTGTCGCCGGCCAAGGCCGAGGACAGCGAGCCCGCCAAAGACAACAAGGACGGCGAGAAAGCCAAGGCGGGAAAGGACTGCGAGGACCCGAAGGCGCAGGCCGCTGCTGCGGTCAAGGCTGCCGGCGAGGCGCTTGCCGAGTCCACCGCCCTGCGCGCCGAGCTCGCGCGCCGCGACGAAGTGGCCGAGCGCGCTCAGCTGCTCGCCGCGCGGCCCGACCTGACCGCGGATCCGGCGACCCGCACCAAGCTCGAAGCGATGCCGATCGGCACGCTGCGGGCGGTGCTCGAAGTCACCCCCAAGGCGCAATTCAAGGCGCCTGCGCAGGTCAACCCGACCCAAGGCTCGGACACCAAGGTCGGCATGCCCGAGGATCAAGCGAAGTCCCTGCGCGTGCGCATGGGACTCGATCGTCAGGACATCAGCCAAGTCACGCACGGCCCGAACTTCCAAGCCGTGTTCGGTGGGACCCCTGACCAAGTGCAGCGCGCGATTACCGCGCCGCGCTTTTCGGAGAAATCGTAATGGCTGCTCTGACCGCCGGGCGCGTCCCGCCCGAGATGAAACTGATCGACCGCATGACGATGCCCCTCAAGGACACCACGGCGGTGTTCAAGGGTGGGATCGCGGCGATCGACACCTCGGTCGGCAAGGTCACCAAGGGCGCGGTCAGCGCGACCCTGATCAACATCGGTTTTTTCGCCGAGGACAAGGCGTCCGGCACCAATCAGACGGTCGAGGTGCAATTCGGCCGTGAGGTGAAAGCCTATTGGCTGGACAACACCGACACCGGGCATACAGCAGCCGCCACCGATCTCGGCAAGGTTTGCTACCTGCTCGATGATCATACGATCACCATGAACTCGACCGGCGCGAGCAAGGCCGGCCGGATCTGGGGCGTGGCCACGGTCAACGGCGTCGCATCGGCGCTCGTCGAACTCTTCGCGCCTGCGAACGGAGATAGCTAACCATGAGCGGAATGGGTTTTGCGCTGACGCAACAGTTTACGTTCGACTTTCTGTCGAATTGTCGCGCGGTCGCCGAGCAGTCCTACCAGGGCAAGCTCAAGCACGTGGTTTGGCCGAAGTTTACGAAGTCGCTGACGTCGCAAAGCTCGACCGAAATCCTCGCGTGGCTCTTGTCGACGGCGCGGATCAAGCGCAACGGCCAGGGCGGCAACATCCAATTCAACAGCCTTGCGCAGGTCAAGCAGTCGTACACCAACGGCAACTTCTACGATGCGCTCGAGCTCGAACACAACCAGATGTCCGACCTCGACGGGCACGGTGTCGACCTCGCGGCGGAGTGGAATCGCCAAGTCGGCGCGGATATCGCCTACTTCCGTCAGCGCGAATTGGTGACCCTGCTGCTCAACGGTGAGACGGGTACCTGCTACGACAACCTGTCGTATTTCAATTCCGCGCACCCGGTGCACCCGCTTTTGCCCGGATCGCCGACGTTCGCGAACGTTTTCACCGGCGCAGCTTCGGGTGTGTACCCCGGCGCGCTGCCTATCGACCCGGCCTCGGTCTCGGTCGACGTCGCGCTCGAGAATCTGCAGAAGGCGAAAGCCTACATCTCGCAGATCAAGATGCCCAACGGCGTGGATCCGCGATTCCTCACGGTTCGCAACATCCTGCACCCGGCCGCGCTCACCGCACGCGTGACGCAGCTGACCAGCGCCAAGTTCATTGCGCAGAAGGCTGCGAGCGGCGGCGGCAGCGGCGACGTCGAGGCCGTGATTGCCCGCATGGGGTTCGGCGAGCCGATCGAGATGCCCGAACTCGGCGCGGGGCAGACCTACAACCTCGGCCCCAACGAGACCAGTGGCACGATTTCGGGCGACGACACCTCGTACTACCTGCTGTGCCAAGAGGTCGATCAGTCGGAAATCGGCGCCATGGTGTGGCTCGACCGCGAGCCGGTGACGATCACCCCGTTCACGCCGTTCGATACGCCCGACAACGCCAAGTCGCGTAAGTGGCAGTGGATCGCGCAAGGCCGCGGTACGGCAGGCTACGGTTTGCCGTACTACCTGTTCAAGTGCAAGTCAACGTAATCTGATTGCACACCAAACGCCCGCGCCTGATTTCTAGGGCGCGGGCGCCCGCAGCGCGCCAAGATCGCGCGTGGATCAGTGGCTCACACCCGCGCAAGCGGCCGCGATTGTGCAGGTGCCCGCGCGCACGATCGTTGCGCTCTGCCGCGCCGGCCGCATTGTCGGCGCCGAAAAGTGGGGTAGGTGTTGGCGCATCCCCCCGGCCAGTGTAGAACCCCCACGTGGGCAGCTACCAAGGCAAGACACCAGGGACGCGGCGAATCGAGTTGCGGGTCCTACGAACCCTCCTGACGCACGCGAAGGCGATCGGGCACTCGATACCCGACGTGCGGTGGAAAAAGCTCGCTGCGCGCGGCAAGCCGCGAGCGCGGGCATGGTCCGAGACCGAGCTGCAGCGGATCTTCGCAGCAACGCGCGAGGTCGCGCCCGGCCTGCTTGAAATGTTCGTTTTCCTCGTCAACACCGGCTGCCGGAAGGGGGAGGCGCTCGTTGCCGCGCCGGAATGGATCGACGCGCGCGCTGGGTTCGTGCGGATCCCGAGCAACGAGGTGTGGCAACCGAAAAACGGACTGCCGCGCGAGGTGCCGATCTCCGACGCGCTCAAGCCGATCGTGTGCCGCCCGCACCGAGACGCCAAATGCTTGTTCCTGACGCGCCACGGGGGCCGGCGCGCTACAATGAAGGGGTGCCCGCCCCCCTCACACCCACGACGTTCAAGGCGCGCACGATCATGCCGGGCGCCGACGTCGATCAACTCGAAACAGTCGAGGCGGGGTGGCTCGCGCAGACACTGACCGACACCTGGGACTGGATTTTGGCCCGGCTTGGTAAGCGCTACAACCGGGCCGCCATCGATGGGAGTCCGCCGCCGATCGCCGTGCGATGGCTCGCCGTCATTGTCACGCGCCTCGCGTACGCCAAGCGCGGGTTTAACCCGACGTCAGAAGAGGATAAGGAATCGATCATCGGTGCGGCGGTCGAGGCCAAAGCCGAGATAAAGGAAGCGGCCGATTCGAAAGAGGGGTTGTTCGAGCTGCCGCTTGCGAGCGCGCCCAATGCGTCGGCGGTCTCGCGGGGCGGGCCGCTCGGCTACAGCGAGCAGAGCCCGTACGTGTGGCAGGACGCGCAGGTGGCGGCCGCGCGAAACGAGGATCAGAACGGCTCGGGTTCGTGAACGAGCTCGACGAGATGATCAAGCGGCTGCGCGGTGTCGGCACGGCCGCGAGCGCGGCGCTGCCCGAGATCGCGGACGAGGCAAAGCGGATCGTCGACGAAAACATCGCGGCGCAGCGCGGGCCCGACGGCAAGCCTTGGCCCGAGACCAAGGACGGCCGCGCGGCCCTGCAGAACGCTGGCGCGGCTGTTACTTCGACCGTGGTCGGCGGCAAAACCGTGCTGCTGACGCTGACCGGGGTCGAGGCGCGCCACAACTACGGCGCGGTCAAGGGCCGCGTCAGGCGGCAGATTTTGCCGCCGCGCGGGATCCCGGCAACGCTCGCCGAGGCGATCCGGCGCGTGCTCGTGCGTCGGTTCGGACAACAATGACGCAGACGATCAGCGTCTTGCGCGAGCTATTGCAGGACAAGCACGCCGTCACGAGGTTTTCCGACTCGTTGCCACCGCCCTCGGCGCGCGGCACGACGTGATCCAAGGTTAGCGAATCGTCAGCGCCGCAATACACACACTGCCAGTTGTCGCGCGCGTAGATGGCGCGCCGGCGCTCGGGCCGGATCCATTTGCTGCCGTGCTTGTTGCTCATTTGCAGGACGGGGCCGGGCAGTCCAACGTGACGCAAACATCGAGCACGTCCGCGCAGGACACGCCATGCTCCGCACCGCCGTCGGGATAGTGCACCGCGTTCATGATCCCGACCTGGCCGGGGGCGAGATGGTTCGCGCCGAGCCAATGACCCATTTCGTGCAGCAGGTCGTCGCGCAGGGACATGCCATTGCGCGCGACGCTGGCAGGGTCAATGTGGATGACACGCGGCCCGAGGAACGGGCGATCGGTTTCGCCGCAGACGTCGAACGGGCCGCTTTCGCCGAGCGCGCCGGGGGCGACAACATCAATCCAGTCTCCGTTGTCGGGCTTGGGGTTGTCGCTGGATACGCAAACGACGTTGATTTGGATCCCGGTCGCGTTCTCCCAAATCTGTCCGGCCTCGACCGCCTTGTCGCAGACAGGCCCGGGGCGCGCGTAAAGGGTGTGTCCGCCGTTGCAACCCGAGGCGAGCGCGAGAACGGCGGCCCCAACGATCGTGAATTCGAGCTTCATTCTGTTGCCTCTCCTGGTTTACTAGAACGGTCCAGTTTAGCAACGCAAAAGCAGAAATCGGACGGATGCGTCAAATTTCTGGTGTGGCAAATTTCGCGGCCTCGCTGCTTTTCAACGACGTCAAAACCCGCTTTACGGCGGAGGGCCCCGCCGGCTGCAGCGTAGTTTTCGGCCGCCGCGAGGCCCCCAAACAGATCAACCAAGGCACCGGCCGCGCGAATCGCGTCGTGTTTCAGCCGGGAGATCCGTCCGGGCGCATGGGGGCATACGAAGGCGCCAAGCTGCGTCGCAACGGATTCGGGTCCAAGCAGATCCGCAGTTTGCAGACCATACGCGAGGTGCTGACGGTGTTCGTGTGGGCGGTTGACGCCACGGACGCGCCTACCCTCAACGACGAGCTCAAACAGTACGAGGCGTGCAGGCTTCTACACGACTACGTTGTGCGCGCAATCTACCGCTCGACGAACGTCGGGCACGGATCGTTCACGCTTTCGGCCCCGCAGTGGGTCGTGACCAAGAACGAGCGCAAGTACGGGGCCGAGCTTATGTTCACGCTCGAGATCGAGGCGGCAGTGCCGGACGAGGCTCCGACCCCCGCGACGGCGCTGGTGCCGCCCCCACAGACCTACGAGGGGCCGACGCAACTGGACACGCCCGACCCGCCGAACCCGGATCGCATCGAGGCCGACGGCTCGGACACCACGCCAACGCCCTAGTGTAGCGCGCGGCGGTTGATTGCGGCCACGTATCGCTCGTCCCACACCCATGCGTTTACGTCTGACCAGCCGATGATCTGCTTGTTGAATCCGATCTGGAATCGAAACCCGTTCGCGTCGCCGGTTTGCTTCAGAAACTGCTTTATCCACCACGCGATCAGCCCTTTCGTGATTTTGGTCTGATCGGGCAGGGTTTTCTTGACGAACTTCTCCGTAACTTCGAAGGTGATTGTGTAGGCGCACGTCTCCGGTTTCTGATCGTCCTCGCACTGCATGTCGTGATCGACGTGATCAATCGACCCCGGCGGAACCGGCGGCGGTTCAGCGCGGGCGTTTGCGGTTGTGAGCAACAAGGCTGCGATCGCGAGCGCGTGGCGGATCATGCGCGGATCGTACGGTCGTAGCCGAAAAAGCTCAAGCTCGGCGTTCCACGCGGTGTGGAACACGTTGTAATCTGCGACGTCTGCGTAAACGCAATCAGGCTGCTAGACTGATTACCGATGAGCAGCCCTAGCGCCAAAGTCAACGAGCTCGACGGCGGGCTCGGTATTCTCCCGTCCAGCGCCGGCCCGTTGCAGGCTTTGATCGGCACGGCACAGAGCGGGCCGCTGAACACACCGGTGGCGTACGCGTCGGCACCTGCCGTGCAGTCGACTTTCGGTGTCGCGGGCCCCCTCGTCGAGGCCGCGTGTTACGCGATCGAGCACTATGGCGCGCCGGTCGTCCTCGTGCGCGCTACCGGTACCACGGCTGGCACCACGTCGGATCTCGTCACCACGGGCGTCGCCGGTACCTCGGTCGTCACGATCGACGGGACGGTGCACCCCGCGGACGACGCAGAGGTCGGGATCGTCGTGCTCAACGGCGGCACGATCGGTGTTGCCGGAATCACGATTCAATACACCTACGACAATTTCCGCACACTGTCGCCAGTGACCGCGCTCGGCACCGCCAATACGTTCACGGTGCCGAACTCGATCAAGTTCAACTTCGCGGCGGGCACGCTGCTCGCGAACGACAAGGTGACCGCCACCGCGCACGCGCCGGTTTGGCTGACCGCCGACCTGCAGACCGCCCTCGACGCGCTCATCGCCAGCACGCAGCCGTGGGAATACGTGACGATCCTCGGTGACGCGACCGGCGCGGTACAAGACGCCGTGGACGCCAGGATGGCGACCGCGCACAACGGTGGCAAGCACCGGTGGGCGCAGATCCACTTTCGCATGCCGAACGTCGGTGAAAGCGACAGCGCGTATCAAACCGCTGCCTCGACCTCGTTCCTCTCGCACACCTCGACCTCGGTCGAGCGCTACGCCGGCGCAGCCAAGGTGCTGTCCTCAGTGTCCGCGCAACAGCGCCGTCGCAGCCCGATTTTCCCGGTCGCGCCGCTGTACGCCTCGGTCACCGAGGAAAAGGATATCGCCAAGAAGCTGTATGGCCCGCTGCCGGGTGTGCAGATTCGCGACGACAACGGCAATCTCGACGAGCACGACGAGTTCGAAGAGCCGGGCCTCGACGATCTGAAGTTCACCACGCTCCGCACGTGGCCGAATGGCAACGGCGCGGTGTACGTGAACAACCCGCGGATCGCGTGTCCGGTCGGGTCTGACTTCGTCCTCGTGCAGTACCGCCGCGTCATGAATCTCGCGCGCACGGTTCTGCAGGCGTACCTCGAAACACGCGTCAACGACGAGATTTTGGTCGACGCATCCACCGGGTTCATTCTCGAATCCGAGGCGCGTGACATCGAGTCGGGCGCGAATGCGACGCTCGAGACGGCGCTGCTCAATCCCGGCAAGGCGAGCTCGGCGGTGTTCGTGCTGTCGCGCACGGACAATCTGCTGTCCACGCAGACGCTGACATATCAAGTGCGGGTCGTCCCCCTCGGCTACGCCAAGACGATCACCGGCACGATCGCGTTCAACAACCCGGCGCTCCGCGTCATCCAGGGGTAAGGCACAATGGCGAGTCTCGATCGAAAGCGGATCAACGGCAACGTCTACAGCTGGGGTTCGATCATCGTCAAATGCAACGGGCAAGAGTTCAACGGCTTGTCCGGCATGAAGTTCTCGCAGAAGCGCGAGCGAGTGAAGGTCTACGGCACCGGCCGTGCACAGAAGCCGCGCGGCCGCACGCGCGGCAAGTACAGTGCCGAGGGCGGGCTCACGGTCTACCGCGGCACGATGGCGGACCTGATCAATTTCCTCGCGGCGCAGGCGCCCGACAAGCAGAGCTACGGCGACGTGGTCTTTCAGGTGACGACGCAGTACGTCGAGGCTGACGAAACCCCGATGCTCGTCGAACTTGTCGACGCTGTGATCGCGGCCGAGGACGTGACCGACGACGAGGGTAACGAAGCGCTCAAGGACGAGATCGGCCTCGATATCTTCGAGGTGCGCAAGAACGGCAAGCGCCTCTACGACAACACCAAGGCGTAAGCCCCACCGCGATCAGGCGGCGGTGTCGCGCGGCGTGAGGTAGTTCGGGCGCAGCTCGTCGCGCAGGGCGCGCACGATGGCGCGGGCCTCATCGGCGGACTCGGCGCGCGAGATCAGTTGCAGCGCGGCGTCGAGCGCGAGGGTGCCGCACGCGGATTGGGCGCGATCGAGCGATTCTGTCACTTGCCGGATTGTGTGTCGTTGCTTGTAGTTGAGATACGGACCTTCGCTGCTGTAGATCGACATGCGCGCCCCCTGGTTAGGGTGTTGCCACTGCAACGCAGACCTTACCTCGTCTTGTTTACCGGTGCCACTCCGATTTCTGCGGCGCGGCCGATTTCGGCGGGCTAGTTTACCGGCATGAGCGAACCGGAGAAATCACCCCAGCAGGAATTGGACGAGATTGCCCAGCGCCGCGCCGCGCGCCGGCGGCAGTACACTGACGGGCAGCTGCTCGAACTCGAGCTCGAACGCGCCCGCGTCATCGACGCGGCCGAGGAAAAGTATGGGGTGGTCGATGACGGGATCGCCGTGATCGCGGTCTCGGACGCGCCCGACGCGCCGATCGTGATCGTCAAGCGCCCGCCGATGGCGACGTTCCGCAAGTACCAGGATAGCAAGGCGAACGCGAGCGAGGCCGCGAGCGCGTTCGTGCGGCCGTGCGTCGTGCACCCGGCGCAGGACGCCTACGATCGGTTGTTGAACGAGTATCCGGCGCTGCTGACGCGGTTGACCAAGGCATGCGCCAAGCTCGCAGGCTACCGAGACGACGAAAAACTCTAAGCCTGCTCGAGGACGCGCGCAGGGATCATTACACCGCCACCGAGTGCTTGCTGACCCTGTTCGAGCAGGCGGAAACCGCGCAGGACGACCGCCGGCGGTACGCCGCCGCGATGATCCTATCCGAGGCGCTGCACGAACTCACCCTGATCCGTAAACTGCTGCAGGGGTCGAAATCGTGACTGATTTCGACCCCTGCTAAAATTACCTGGTGCATCTCGTGGATCGACCACGTAAAGAAAAAGCGCGCGCCTATCTAGGGGCCGAAAATGGCCGGAGCTGATATCCAAGCCACGTACGGTGTGCAGATCCTCGTCGAGGGCGAGGACAAGGCCGCCGACGCAGCGGATGAGCTCGAGCGCCTGCGCGACAACATCGCCGAGGATACCGCGGCGCTGCGCGAGATGCAGACCGCGCTCCGGCGGATGCAGGGTGCGGCCGGCACGACCAAAGAGTCGTTCGCGGCGCTGCGCGCGCAGATTGCCGCGAAGAAAGAGGCGCTCGGGCAAAGCTCGGCCGCACTGCTCAAGATGAAGGGCGCGTTTGACGGCCTCGGCCCCGCCGCCAAAAAGGCGGAGGTGATGCGCAAGGCCGGCGACGAGGCGCGTAAGAAAGCCTTTGCGGACGCCAAGCTGAAATACGACGAGTGGCAGAAAGACGTCCGCGAGAACGACAAGCGGATTCGCGATTCTGTCGGCAAAAACACGTCGTTGCTCAAAACAATGGTCGGTGGGTACCTCGCGGCCTCGCTCGCTGTCGCTGCTGCGACGGCCGCCGTGGTCGCCTTCGGGGCCGCCTCCGCTGACGCGCGCCGCGACGAGCGGATCGAGTTGCAGGCGGCCGGGACGCGCTTGTGGCTCGGATACGGCGAAGCCGTGCAATGGGTGGCGGACGTTACGGAAAAAGAAGCTGACGCGATCCAATACGCCGTCGACCGTGTTTCGCGCAGCACCGCGACCGCGCGCGAGAAAGTCACCGGGTTCGCCGCGCAGTTGGAAGAGGCGGGCTTGCGCGGGCAGGATCTCGAGAAAGCGCTACACGCTGTCTCGAGCGCCGCAGCTGTTGGCAAAGAGGCGGGCCTCGTCGGGTCGTTCTCGAGCGCCCGTTTTTTTGGTCAGTCGATCGATCAACTCGCGAATCGGATCGAAACCAAGCTCGGCCCGATCGCGCAAAAGCGCATGCTGTCGCTCGACGTGCAGGCGGAAAAGCTGAGCGAGTCCTTTCACGAAATGTGGAAGGGGATCAACATCGGCCCGTTTCTCGAGCAGATCAGTCGGGTTTTCGGGTTGTTTTCGCAGACGTCGGTCATTGGGTACGAGCTGCGGCAGGTGCTGACCGCGCTCTTTCCGAGCGAGCACGCCAAGACGTTCGGCGACGTCGCGCAAGCCGCACTCGAGTACACGACGATCGCCGCGCTAGCGACCATTCTGACGATCCTCCGCCTGCGCAACGTATTTCTCGACTTCAACGATTGGATCAAGGCGCACACCCCGGATTGGGCGAAGGGTTTTAACCCGCTGCTCGAAGCGATCAAGGCCGTAATCAAGCTCATTCCCGGGCTCGGCCCGCTTTTCCAAGGTCTCGAGCTTGCGAAAGATGTCATCGACCTCGCGGCGAATTCCGGGCAGGTGACGGGTCAATCGCTCGCTGACGGCATGAAAGACGGGATCGAGGCCGGCAAGCCCGGCGTGGGCGCGGCCGCGGTCGACCTCGGCGACTACGCGGATCAACGATTCCGCGAGAACATGGCGATTCAAAGTCCGTCCAGGGTGTGGTTTGACGCGGGCGAGATGCTCGGCGCGGGCGCGGCCGGCGGCATGCGCGCGAGCTCGGACAAGGTCGAGGCGGCTGCGGGCGACCTTTCGGAGGCCGCGCGACCCAAGGCCGACGTGCCGGCCGGTGGGGCTCGGGGCGGAGTCAGCGTGACCGTGCAGGTTGCCCCCGGCGCGGTTGTAGTGCACGGCGCGGGCGGGGATACCAAGCGCGACGGCGGGTGGCTTGCGGATGTCGAGGCTGGCGTTGCCGAGGCGTTCGAGCGCGCCGCACAGCAGTTGTCCGCGCAGCTGGAGACGACGTAAATGGCTCGCAAGCCTCGTACACTGACGATTGACACCACGGGTACGGCCACGTGGATTGCTGTGCCTGACGTGCAACACAGGCCTCGGTCATTTTGCGGACACGCCCGCGCGTCTGCGCGCGGCCGCGGAGTATTTGGAGGGTTTTTCCTGTAATGGGTAATCCGATTGCTGTGCCTTCAGTGTACGATTACGCCATACTTGGCGGCGACGTGATCACGCCCGGGCAGGCTGATATTCTGCACGGTAAGAGCAAGCGCAAATGGGATATTCGTCGAGGTTACGGTCTGTCGGGTGCGATTTCAGTTTACACAGGGCTGGATATCGAGCAGTTCATTTTGCGTCTCAAGATGTGGGAGTCGGCGCAGATTGACTACTATTCACGCAAGGTGGTCCCACTGCTCGAAGCGCCCGAGCGCGGCAAGGCGCCCGCGGCGATCAAGTTCTTTCATCCCTCCGTCAGCGATCCGCCGATCAATATTCGAGCGGTGGGGGTTGTAGAGGTGTCGCAGCTCGAGCAAGTCGAAGACGGTCTTTTCCAAGTGGAAATTGTGTTGATTCCGTACACCGGGCCGCCCAAGCCCGCGGTGGTCAAGCCGATCGTCGCCGAGGACACCCGCCCCAAGCCGGAGAACGAGCGGCAGGTGCTGATTCAAAAGCTATCAGATCAGATCCAACAGGCCGCGAATAGGACTCCCGCGCCGTGATCGCTATTGCCATCAACAACAAGGCCGCGCGGGTGGTTGATCTGCGCGTGCCTCAGGTCGGCGCGTGGGTTGCCGACGTCGCGCTCGACAACGACGACCCGATTGGCGGCTCGCGCGCGACGATCACCGTCGGCACCGCGACATTCAAGGGCACGATTGATGAATCGCTGTCCGGCACCTTCGGCACGCGCCGCACTGTGCGCGTCGTCGCAGGCGCGTTCGGGTGGCAGAAGACGGTCACGGCGCAGCATTGGCACAACGACGCGGGGGTCAAGGACACGCTCGTGCTGTCGTCGACGGCCGCCGCGGTAGGGGAAACGCTCGTTGGACCTGCCACAGCAACCCGCATCGGGCTCGATTTCGTTCGCGCGCCCGGGCCTGCTCGGCGCGTGCTTGAGCGCATCGCGCCGGCCTGGCATGTCGATTACGCGGGCATGACGCAGGTGGTGAGGGTCGCGCACACCCCGGGCGCGTTCGACCTCCTCACGTTCGATCCGGCCAACAACATGGCCGAGCTCGCGGTTGATGAAGTGACCGCTGTGCAGGTCGGCGACGTGTTGACGACGCGCCTGGACAAGCCGCTGACCGTGCGCCAGCTGCAAATCAAGGCGACCGCCGAGGGGTTGCGGGTGCTCGTGTGGGGGACGACACCATGATCGCCACGCGACTGCTACGCGCCGTGCGCGCCATCGTCGACGAGATGACCGCGCGCACCGCCTACCACGTGCCGGTACGCTACCGCGTCATCAACGCGGCCTCGGGCGAGCGCTGGAATCTGCAGGCGGTGTCGCGCGGCAAGTGGCCCGACCTCTTGCCGGCGGTGTCGTTCCCGGGCGCGGGCGGGTATAAGGCCACGCTGTCACCGAGCTCAATGGTGCTCGTGCAATTTGTCGAGGGCGATCCGACGCAGCCGGTGATCACGCACTTCGAGGGGCCGGACGGCGCGGGGTTCGTGCCGGTGTCGATCGTGATCGGCGGGCTCACGGGCGCGGCCGCTGCGCGCGTCGGCGACCAAGTGCAGGTTTTTTTCCCGCCCCAAATGCCGGTGACGGGCACAATCTCGGGCGCACCGTTCGCGGGCGTGCTGACGATCCCGGGCCCAGGCATCGGCTCGATTCAAACTGGGTCGACGAAAGTGCAGGTGGCTGGATGATCATCTGCCGGACGGATATTTCGATTTTACGCGCCGGGGGTGTATTTTGGCGTTGATCTATCTCGGCTCGCTGACGGTCGGGACCTTGAATCCCCGGTGGGCCGGGGACTCGGGCGCGCTCGTCGCCAAGCTCAATGTCGATCTCGTGAACGCGCAAGGCGCGGTGGCGGCGCTGAACCTGACCCCGCCCACCATTGCGCTTTCGCTCGATGTCGCGCAGCGCTTGGTTGCCGGAATCGAAGAGGCGATCGCGCTCGGTGTAGAGGTGCCGTCGTTGTCGGTGCAGGTCGCGGCGTATACAGCGATCATCGCATCGATCAACCTACAGATCGCGGATATCTCGTCGATCGATCAAAGCGCGGGCGGCATTCACGCCTACGCCTACGACGGGCAGGCGAACGGCCTAGGGCCGGCGCTGCCGAGCGCGCTTCCTGGCGGCGAGCCGGCGGATCATGTCAACGCACTCGTGCTGGCGACGTCGTTGCCCGCGTCGTGGTTCGCGCTCGGGCAGGTGATCAAGACGGCTTGATCTTCTCACCGGTCTGCGGATCGATCCCGACCGCGCGCATTTCCGCGTTGTAGTTCCGAACCTGTTCGCGACAGTTTGGACGGTGTTCCACATTCAAGTCTGTGACCAGACCTGGACCGTCGCAAGCTGAACAAAAGGCTTAAGGCCCACCCCGTGTCCAGGGTGGGCCGGTTGTCCTCGGTTTTCCTTCCGCGGTCGCATTCCGGGCTGCGCTTCCTCACCCTCCGCTGTCCGAGCCGCCTCTCCGCTCTCCGCTGCTTAGGTCCGCCTCTCCGACCGGCGCTGTTTAACGTCCTGCGCTCTAGACAACAATACAATACGGCGGGCTTAGCCGATTGACAATAGCAAATCGACACGGCCATGTCGATAGTCTTACCCTGCCCATCTGGGAGATGCCTGACGTAGTTCCGGGCGCGTGGGGAGGTGTGCACTTTTCTTTTACTCCACCATATCCAACAAAGACGCAAGGAACAACACGATCGGTTCGGCGGCGTAGGCGGCGCGAGCGGCGGCGGCGTAGGCGTCGGCGCGAGCGTCGGCGGCGGCGTAGGCGTCGGCGCGAGCGTCGGCGGCG
>JACXTT010004951.1_pt1 | contig 19542 bp, 32 predicted proteins | sample 9270951 | NCBI WGS metagenome assembly JACXTT01 (sample SAMN15532306, study PRJNA645909) | rock metagenome | isolation source: weathered quartz diorite | place: Puerto Rico | collected 2017-06-21 | reverse complement strand
TTACATCCGACCCGCTGGCGTTCGGTTTCGTGCGCGGGAAACTTCGTCGAGCACTCCTGCGACGGTTTCCCTTCGGGGTGTTTTATGTCCTCACGGAGCAGCACATCGTCGTGGTTGCGATGTTGCATGCGGCTCGTGATCCGCGTCTCTGGGGGAAACGCCAGAGGGCTGCCCCCTAACAATCGTTGGAGGGGTCCGTGAGGCGTGGTCTGCTTGGCGCCGCGGGCGCCTGGGGAGAGTGTGCGCCCGCGGCGCTGATCCGGCGTGGTCGTGCGGCCCCTCAACTTCACCGTTAGAGGCCATGCTGGGCCGCGGGGTATACTTAGTGCCTATGGAAACGAAGCCCTCCATCGAAATGCCTGGCGTGGAATTCCTCGTGAACGACCGCGGCCAGAGGCGCGCTGTGCTTATTGACCTGAAGAAGCACGGGGCGCTTTGGGAAGACCTCTACGACGCGTACCTAGTACACGCGCGGCGCCGCGAGCCCCGGGAGTCGCTAGCGCAAGTCAAGCGCCTGCTTAGCCGGCCGAGCAAACGCAGACGCCGTGCCTGAATACACGGTCGTCTTCGCCCGCTCGGCTCGCAAAGAGCTGCAGGCGCTTGACCGCACCGTAGCCGCGCGCATTCTTAAGCGTATCGAAGCTCTGAGGCTCGAGCCTCGTCCATCCGGCTGCAGGAAGCTGGAGGGTACCGACGATCTATGGCGAATTCGCATCGGTGACTGGCGAAGTCGTTTACGCCATCGACGATGCTCGGACGCTAGTTGAGGTTTCCGTGATACGCCACCGGCGCGAAGCATACCGCTAGCATGGCCTCTAACCATCGGTGGAGGGGGCCGTGAGGCGTGGTCGGTTTGGCGCCGCGGGTCCCGGGAGAGATTGTGGGCCCGCGGCGCACCGTTAGACGGCCACGGGTGCCAGCGCTATCGCGCGGTATAATGGCGCCATGCGAAACGAGTTCACGGCAATTATTGAGCGCGACGGCAAGTGGTTCGTCGCTTATTGCCCCGAAGTGCCAGGCGCAAATGGACAGGGTCGCACTAAGGCGGCGGTGCGAAAGAGCCTCGCCGCAGCCATTGCACTGATCCTGAAAGACCGTCCCACTGACGCACTGCGCGGCCTGCCACGGGGCGTCACGCGCGAGACGGTAACGGTTGAGTGAAACGCAGTGCCCTGCTGCGGCATCTGCGCTATCACGGCTGCTATTTGAAGCGCGAGGGGCGCTCTCACTCTCTCTGGTGCAATCCCAAGACCGGTCACGTTGAAGCAGTTCCCAAGCCGCGCACTTTCGGTGCCGGAGATTGGCGGCTGAGTGGTTCGGGTGGCCGTCTAACAATCGCTGGAGCGGGCCGTGTGTGGTTGCGCGCCGCCAGCGCTGAAAGACAGTATGCGCCGGCGGCGCTAGTCTGGCCGCAGTGGCCGGCCGCTCAGCTTCACCGTTAGGCACCTTCGCAGAAACGATGAACGTCGGTACCTTTCGTTTTCGGTTGGGTACGTTCTTTACCATCATAGCGGTAGTTGCCCCCTTTGTTATGGTGCCTCTGGGTTCACTTGTCACAGAACGAGGTACGATCATCCCGCACATTGTGCTCGTACTGTTGTTCAGCATCCCTATATCTGCTGCGTTTGGTTTTGTGTTCGCGCTTTTCTACCTCTTTCGCTATCGTCAATGGCAGTATGGAGTTGAGGCGACTCTATGCGTCTCAGTGATCATTTGGATCAGCCGGTCCGCACCCTAGCGGCGCCTAACCAACGCTTGGAGCGGGTCGTGGAGGCGGGGTTGGGGGGCGCTTCATGCGCTTTAAGGACGATGACCGTACGGAGCGACTGCGGCGTCCGTGCGCGGGCGCTCAACTTTAGCGTTAGGCGGCTGGGACTCGCGTGACACGATTCCAGCTTTCGTTCTTGGCATTAGTTGCGACCCAGGCCGCGCACTCAGTCGAGGAGTACGTCGGCCGCCTCTATGAGGTATTTCCGCCGGCTCGAGTCGTGAGTGGCCTGGTCTCCTCGGATCTCGAGCGCGGCTTCGTCATTTTGAACGTCGCGCTTGTGACGTTTGGGTTGTGGTGCTTCGTTGGGCCGGTGCGAGGACAGTGGCCATCCGCAATTCCGCTTGTCTGGTTTTGGGTCGTTGTTGAGCTCATCAACGGGATAGGCCACCCAATTTGGACCGTTGCTGAGAGCCGGTACACGCCTGGCGTGGCCACGGCACCATTCCTACTAGTCCTAGCACTGTACTTAGCTCGGCAGCTGCGGGCCGGTCGTGCGTCATCATCGCCGCCGCCTAACCAACGCTGGAGCGGGCCGTGATGCGTGGGTGGTTTTGCGCCGCGGGTGCTGGAAGACAGTGTGCGCCCGCGGCGCCAATCTGGCGTCATCGTGCGGCCGCTCAGCTTCACGGTTAGGTGCCACCGGTGAGCCTCGTCAGGGTGTTGACGCCGGAGTCGGAAGCGGAACTCGCCACCGTAGGGGCAATGCTCGAAGCCCGTAAGGTCCCATACTTCGTCCACAGCGCTGGCCTTGGCTCGTTGCTACCCGGAGTGCAGGTGGAATCGTTCAACGCTCGTGCCATTATGGTTCCGGAGGAACACGCCGCGGAGGCATTGGCGCTTATTGCAGACCTCCGTGGCTCACCTCAGAACCGAGATGAACTCCCAGCGCCGACACGGTCGAGCAAACTGCGCACCGTGCTAGAACTGCTATTGTTCGGGTGGTTTGTGCCCGGCCGTCGTGACTCGAAGCGATGAAGTCCGCGGTGATACTTAACCATCGTTGGAGGGGGCCGTGATGGATCTGTGTCAGTGCCAAAGAGTATCGAGAGCTTCCGCAACTCACGTCGGACATGCTGGCACGTGCCAAAGTGAAAAAAGGCGGCCGTCCACGCTCACTCAATCCCAGGAAGCTCATTTCGATTCGGCTGCCCGAGGACGTCATTTCGCGCTGGAAGGCAACGGGGCCGGGGTGGCAAACTCGCAGGGCTGAGCGTCTTAGTAAGACGCGGTAGCGGAACCTAACAATCGCTGGAGCGGGCCGTGATGCGTAGGTGGATGTGCGCCGGTGGCGCTGATCCGGCGGTGATGCGCTTGCGGTTACGCGCCGCGGGCGTTGGGGGACAGTGTGCGGCCGCGGCGCGACTCCGGAGCTGCTGTCCCAAGGCGCCCGCGGCGCCGAGCCGGCCGTGTCACCCGGCCCCTCAACTTCACCGTTGGGCCTTTGGCTGAACGAAAGCGCGTCTTCGATGAAAATCTTTCGGATTGCACCAATGTGCACGACGTTTCGAATTGTTACGCTCGTGCTCCTGGCGCTACCAGTTGTTTTCGCGCTCTGCGCAGTTTTCGGTAGGGCTTTCTTGATTGCACCCACCATCCTGGTCGTGGGGATCTACTCCTGGGTTTGGCTTCGCTTCCGTCCAACTCAGTTTGTGGTGCATCAGGATACGCTCGAAGTGATCTGGCCACTTAAGCGGCGGCAGATTTCACGCGAGAGTATCTCAGACGTACGCATCGTCAATCGTCGAGATCTAAAGCCACTAGTAGGCTGGGGCATGCGCGTTGGCGCCGGCGGTCTTTGGGGCGCGTTTGGCTGGCTCTGGACTCAACGTCGAGGGATTGTTCAGGTGTACATTTCTCGGATCAATGAGCTGGTTTGGATCGAACGCACGGCTGAACGCCATTGGCTCATTTCGCCAGAGCGGCCCCGTGAGTTTGTTCAGGCACTATGCAGTTCACAATCCGCAGCCGCCCAACCAGCGGTTCCAGCGGACCTTCCCGCTTCGCGGACCCGCCGCTGAACCTGGGCGTTAGAATTCACCGAGTTGGTGGCGTTTGCGCTTCAGCTTCGTTTCGCATCTCGCATTGGTCGCCGAACTCGCGCTCCTTAGGAGAACCCGTGGACTCCCCAGTCATCGCTGTTGTCGGCGGCATCGCGTTGATCGCTGCTGGCTGCTGGTGTACTAATCATCGTCTTCGGTGATAGGACCGGTCGGAAATAAGAGTCGAGGTGGGGTTATCACTCGAACGTTCTCGATGCCGTCGATGAACGCTTACGCTCTGAAGTGGGTCTTCGGGCTCCTGTGTATCTGGTTTGGCATTGCCTTGGAATTTACGCGTAGTCATCTTTGAGAGGGGGCAGGTTCCTTGTAAGCCTCTGGCCTGCACCGTCTAGACGTGCAGCAGCAAGTCAAGTTATTAGTACAGATGTGCTTGAGGCATCGAAGGGCCAATCGGAGGAGCGAACGTGAACTCGAGTCTCAGAGTTGTGCAATCGAGGAGTTCAATCGAGGAGTTTCGGCGCTCGCGTCTGAGCGCTCCGTCGGTGAGCTCGAGCGGGAGCTTCGACTGAGGTCGGATAGTGGATTTCTCTCGGCGTCCGACACCTTGCGTAGTGTGCTTTCATGAAAAAATTATCACGATTGGCTATTTCCATGCATATACGGCCGCCGTAACATTGCTCTGAAGTCTTGCAAATCAAATATGTCTGGACTCCTAGGATGAGAACATGAAAAAGTCGGGCGCGAGCCAAGGCCAGTCGGCATCGGAGCTCATCTCGAGAAGAATCGCCGAACTCGGGGACTGGCGCGGGGAAACCCTCAGCAGTATGCGCAAGCTCATCAAGGAAGCAGACCCGCACGTCGTCGAGGAGTGGAAATGGATGGGCACTCCGGTTTGGTCGCACGACGGCATCATCTGCACTGGCGAATCGTACAAGAATGTCGTGAAGCTTACCTTCTCCAAGGGCGCGTCTCTGAAGGATCCGGCCCGTCTCTTCAACTCGAGTCTCGACGGAAACGCACGCCGCGCGATCGACATCCACGAAGGAGAAGAAGTTGACGAGTCCGCCTTTAAGGCGCTCGTTCGCGAAGCGGTCGCCCTCAACGGTTCTGGCAAGTCGAAACCTTCGAAGAAAGCGAAGTCCTAAGGGATTCCGCCTCTGAACAGGTCCGACATCGGGTTCCTTCACCAGTGACTCCTAACAATCGTTCGAGGGGGCCGTGATGCGGGAGTGGTTGTGCGCCGCGGGCGCTGGAAGACAGTGTGCGCCCGGCGGCGCCAGTCCGGCCGCAGTGCCCGGCCGCTCAGCTTCACCGCTAGACGGCATCGGAGATGCTTCATGACCCCTGAGAACCGCAGCGACTTCCCAGATGGAGTGGATGCGATGCTTTCCGCGCCGGATCATCACGAAGTCATTCTAGAGAACGATCAGGTTCGCGTCCTCGATACTCGTTTGGGGCGTGGCGAAACCACGCCCTATGCATATGCACCCATGGCCCAGTGTTCTCTGCGTGGTCTGCTGGAGCGACTTCGTCCGCTTCGATCCCGAAGGAAACATCCTGCTTGACTCGTGGACCTTCGCTGCACCACAAGACGCGGGAGCGACGCTATGGTCTGCTCCGCTCGGACCACACTCCGCAAAAAACGTTGGAACCACTGAGCTTGGTGTTATCACCGTTGAGCTGAAGGCGCCGCAGGTTAGGAGCGCACGTGAGCTACCCTCGGCCGTCTAACCAGCGCTTGCAGCGGCCCGTGAGTGCTAGGGACGCGCGCTGTGCGCGCCGGATCTATTGTGCGCGCACAACGCGCAATTGCGGTCTTCGCGCGGCCGCTCAAGCTCCTCGTTATGCGGCAATCCATCTCCCCATCTCCGGTAAGGAGGACCTTCATGCCCGCTCGCATTCGGCTCACTTCTGGGATTCTCAGCGTGGTCTTCTTCCTGATCTCCGCGGCCACTCTCTATCGGGAACTTTCTGCGCGCAGCGATATCTGGTGGACGCCCTACGCCATGCTCGTACCACTCGCTGAGAGTAAGGATCGGGTGGAAATCTACGCCCGCGGCAAGTCCCTTGCGGGTCTACTCCAGACTGGACAGCTACGGATTGCGGAGGAAGGCGGATCAAGTACTCTGGCAACGGGCGATATCGGTCTCCGTTTCAACAACTGGGACCGCGTCCGAGCAGAGCGGCTTCCCCTGCTGCTTGCGTACGCTGCCGTCTGTGGCATTACCGCCTGCATATTTCTGCTCGTCCTGACTGGACGCATTGCCCATCGAGCTGAGAGGGATGGGTAGCGCGCATAACAGGGGCATGCAGGCGGCTGCCTGAGTGGTTGTGCGCCGCGGGGTGGTCCTTTTTGAGTCGTGGGGGCTGCAGGCTCCGACTCGGGCATTGTCCGGACGCATTACCCATATCAAAGTGCCCGGATCACTCATGGCTCGCGTATCTCCACGTCCGCGATATCGCTGGACTGTACGATGAAGTGCGTAAGCACAACGTAGAAATCCGCACGTGTTGGACGACAAGCCCTGGCGCATGCGCGAATTCGCGATTGTGACGCCCGACGGTCACCGCATAGTATTTGGTGAGCCGATTGTCTAATCCTCTCCTACGGCGGTCCGTTCGACGCCCAACTTCCGCATCGAGCGCCGCGGAAGCGATAAAGTGCCAAGTTCATGCCTGAGTGACCGCGCCGCTCATGCGGAGCGTTCGGCGTCTCGAGGTGAAGCCCCGAGAGAATTGACTATTGCGCTTTGAAAGCCCGGTTACCGCAACTTAACGTGCTTGGGGGATACTGCTGCACGGATCGACGTCACGTGGAAGCAATTTGCAGAGCGGTGCTTGCCGGACCGGATGCGGTGTTTGTGGCCCAGCGAACGCCGAATCAAGGGCTGGAGCGATGCGCGGGGCGGCCGTGGTGATGTCACGAGACTGTCGAGGTTGTAGGTGGAGTGCCTCAGTATGGTGCTGAAAAGTCCGCGCGCCTTTTTAGGCCTGCGCGCGGCCGCTCAGCTTTACCGTTAGCCGTCATGAGAGGTTCCCGTGCAGCACTTCTGCCCTGAGCAGCATGCACACTAGCCGACCGGTTGTCGTGCTTCTGCTGGCGCCTTGGCCTCCACGAGCGTAGGAGGACGCCGCCATGACCGACAGCGTGAACTGGACCTGTCCGACGTGCAACGTCACTGTGACAACACCGTTCTGCGCCCACTGCGGCGAGGAGCCGTTGGCGCCTCGTGACCTTACCCTGCGCGGACTCGGCGAGAAGTTGCTTCATGCCCTCACGAGCATTGACGCCCGCACAATGCGCTCCGCTTGGAAGCTGCTGCGCCATCCTGGCGAACTCACGCTGGCATGGACGAGGGGCGTGCGCAAATCGTACGTGGCACCGTTTCAGCTCTTTCTGATTGCCAACGTCCTCTTCTTCGGGGTGCAGTGGCTGACTAGTGAGAACGTCTTCAGTTCCTCGCTTGACTCACATCTCCACCACCAGGATTGGAGCGATCTGGCTCAATCGTTGTTGGCACGGCGACTGGAAGCGACGCACACGACCCTCGAGCATTACGAACCAGTATTCGATCGTGCGGTCATATTGAATGCCAAGTCGCTCATCCTGCTGATGACGATACCGTTCGCATCGATTCTGCCGCTGGCATTCTTTCGCGAACGCCGCCCGTTCATGACGCACCTGGCGTTCTCGCTTCACCTATACACCTTCCTATTGCTGCTCTTTTGCGTCGCCCTTTTGTTGGCAAGATTCAGTGAGCTGCTCGGGTTTGGTGGGCTGGATGTGCCTCGCGTTGACAACGTGCTGAGCATCGCAAACCTCGCAGCATGCACGGGGTACATCTACCTCGCGAGTGGACCGGTCTACGGCGCCAGCGGCAAACTCCGGGCCGTCAAAGCATTCCTGCTGGCTCTGTTGGTGGCAGCCATCGTACTCGGCTATCGATTCGTTCTGTTCCTCATCACCTTGTACACCACTTGAACGGCTCGGCAAGATGACGGCTAACCCTTCGCTCGAGTGGACCTCCACCGACTGGGCGCTACGGCTGGCTGTCCATGCTAGTGTGCGCGCCCAGCCGGCTGCGGCCGCTCAGCGCAACCGTTAGAGGACCCGAGGGAGGTCACGTGAAACCGTGTCGCGAGTGTCAGCACCAAATCTCGGAGCAGGCCATGGCGTGTCCTCAGTGCGGGGCACCGTACCCAGCTCGAGGGTCTTGGGATGGGTGGGGGTATGAGTACAAGTCGAAGCTCTCCCTCGCGGGGCTGCCGCTCGTCCACATCTCATTCAAATATCGGCCGAACCGAACGCCTGTTGTGGCGCGCGGGATTATCGCGATCGGACAGTTTGGCTATGGAGTCGTCTGCATTGCCCAATTCGGTATCGGGGTCGTGAGCATTAGTCAGTTCACGGTGGCAGCATTTGCAATCGCGCAGTTTGCGGTAGCGTATTCGTTGATCGCACAATTTGGTTTGTACGTTGCGGAGGGTCACGGTCAGTTGGTGTTCAGCATTGGAAGACTGCTTGGGGTCCTCTAACCATCGCTGGCGCGGGCCGTGGTGCGCCTGTGGGTACGCGCCGCGCGCGCCGGGAGACGCTCTCGGCGCTCCTGGGCGGCCCGCTCAACTTCACCGTTAGGCGGCTATTTAAACCGTCTGCTGTTGTGAAACGTCCACGGAGGTAGGTGTCATGTTCAAGCTGAAAACGCTGAAGTGCTCATTCTGTGGTAAGGACTCGACGCAGGTCTCGAAGCTTGTAGCGGGCCCGCGCGTGTACATCTGCGACGCCTGCGTAGCTGAAGCGAGCCGCATCATGAGCGATGCTCCTCCCAGTCACCCGACGCCCCCATCCTCGACGCCGAGAGCATCGATATGTCACCGTTAGATCTCGGTGTGCGCCTCACGCCGGACACTCCAGCACTTCGAAGGTGGCGCCTTTGGGTCGGGGCGGGCATCGTTGCGGAGATCAGCTGGTTCGCGCTCGTGCATCCGCGGATCCCTGCAAGCTTTCGCACGGTTCTTGTGTTGGCGCTGCTTCCTCTAGCGGTTGTTGGATACGTTTACCTGATGATAGCCGTTTCCGCGCACCTTTCTGACCGACAGTGGGATTTTCGGCTTCGGCAGATGATTGTCCTTATGCTCGGGCTTAGCGTTGGGTGCTTCCTTTTCGCGCTCTTGTGGCTCGCGAAGGTGCATTTTGAACCGGAGCTCGGCTGAAGGTATGCGCTTGAGATCTAACAATGGTCGGACGGGGCCGCGATGCGTGAATGGTTGTGCGCCGCGGGCGCGGACTTCATCGTTAGAGCGCGCGCAGGTACATGAACGCCAAAGTACTTTTCGCACTCCTGCTTCTGCTGGTGGTTGGCGCCTGCGGCAAGCCACCTGATTCATCGTCGGCGCAAGTGTCGGCTTCATCGGTTTCGTTTCCCCCTGGCGCCAAGGCTCTGCACGGCCTCATCTACAAGCCAGACGGTCCCGGGCCGTTTCCGGCGCTTGGCGCCGAAAGCTGGGACAATGCGCCTGCGCTCCGGGCGATGATGATACGGGCGGTTCAACGCGCGAAAGTGCCGATACTTTTCTTTCAGGCGGCGAATGACTACAACTTGGCGCCCAGCCGCGCGCTCTACGCGGCCATGCGCACTGTGGGAGCAAGCGCGGAGATTCGACTATACCCAGCATTCGGTGATTCGCCTGAGGACGGGCACAGCTTCCCTTGTCGTGGCGTGGACGTTTGGAAAAGCAGACCTTGTGAAGTTCTTGGATGAAAATTGCAAACAGTAGCGACACTCATCAAAAAACTATGGCTAAAGCATATTGGGTGACCGTGTACCGCTCGATAGGTGACCAAGAAGCTCTCGCCCGGTACGCGAAAGTCGCTGGCCCTGCACTTCAAGCGGCCGGCGGCCGTGTCCTGGCGCCCGGACTGCCTGCGTGCGTCTACGAAGGTGGGGTTGATCAGCGTACCGTCCTCATTGAGTTTGATAGCGTCGCGCAAGCCATCGCTGCGCACGACAGTCCCGGCTATCAGCAGGCACTCCGCGTACTCGGGAGCGGTGCCGACCGTGATGTACGCAGCATCGAGGGCATCGAATGAATGGCGAGACCCCAGCGGTCTGAGGGGCTGCCGGTTTTTCCATGTCGTGGAGGAGCAAAGCAAATTTCAACGGGGAAATTGGGACAAACTGTCGTTCATCCGCCTGTACGGTCTTCCATGCCGGAACGGCTATAAGGGCCTCGGCGTGCGCTCGGGCGGCATCGCGCGGCCCATCAACTTCACAATTAGGCAGCGCTCTGCCAGATGTATTCGGTGACCCTGTATTTATTGTTTGCACTGGGAGCGTGGATTTGTCTGCTGAATTTCTACATCAGCTTCATTCGGACGTCTCTGCTCACAGCCCTAGGGCGGTCGCCCCGCCGGGTTTCGGGTTTCCCGCTGTTCGGCTCTTTTGTGCTGGCAATTATCGCGGCGACGTTCTGGGAGAAGCGAGGGCTCGCGTTGACTGCGTTGGCGATCGCGGCTTTGGATACTGGCGGAATCCACTGGTTCTTGGGTAGCCTACTCTGGCAGTCGCTCGTATCGCGAAATGAACACGATTAACGTCATCGCTCCGTATAAGTACCGAGGCATGTGGGTCTTTGATGATGCACGTGTGGGACTCGTCCAGGAACCGTTCGTTGGCGGTGCCGATGTGCTTATCGACAGGGCGGTCGCAAATATTCCCGACGCTCAAGGCGGATTTCTTTTGCTCTTCTCGGCGTCATCGTTTCCTGGGCATAACTTGCGTCTTCAATGGCGGCGCAGTGACGCTGCCGGCAACTGGTACTACTCTCCCGAATTCGGCTTGGAGGGCTGGCTATGCCCTGCGCTTCTTCGTTACTTCGAACAAGCGCCGAAGGAGATCTATGTGCAGGTCAAGCCAAAAGCGACTGGTGCCTAAACCATCGCAGGAGCGGGCCGTGATGCGTTGGCGGTTTGGCGCCGCGGGCGCCGGCGCCGGTGTCCGGCCGCGCAGCAGCTTCACAGTCAGGCGCTGGAGCCCCACAAGAAAAGGGGGCTTAGAGCATGCGCTCGCGGGGCCAGTCTGGGGTTGGTGTCCGGGCCCACAACTGCATTGTTTAGGCAGCAGGTTGTGGAGCGACTTCTCGGTAACGCGCACCGTCGGTTTGCGCTTCCTGATGTCGACATCGGGCCGAGGAAGTCGCATTGCCCTGATCGGGTCGGTTCTTGTCCTAGCGTCGCCATTGCTTTTGGCGGCCGGGTTCTTTCTGGAGCCGACGGGCTCCGGACAGTTTGGGCCCGCGAGTGGTTTTGGAGTGATCGCGGCGTTTCAAGGTGTATTGCGGTACAGTCTGGGAGCGTGGCGGCGGGCAGTGCCCTGATCAGGCCTTGCCACCAGGGCACGATTGTTCAGGAGTCATGAGCTCCTCGGCTGGAGCTCAGGCGCGACACATGCTGGATGCCTCTCTCTACCGAACGTCACGGCTGGTGCTGCGCCCGCCTCGTCAGACTGACGCTGCGGAGATCTTCGAGCGGATCGCATCCGACGCCCAGGTCGCCCGATTTGTGGCGTGGCCCAGGCACACGACTATTCAGGATACCGAGGCATTCCTGTCATTTTCCGAGGCCGAATGGGCCAGGTGGCCTCTCGGGCCACTACTGATCACATCTCGGCGAGATGGCGCCATACTTGGCTCGACCGGATTGGCCTTTGAAACATCCTATCGCGCGTCGACCGGATTCGTACTTGCCCGAGACGCGTGGGGATCGGGGTTCGCCTCCGAGGCGCTGAGCGCCGTGGTCAACATTGCTGCCGCGTTGGGCGTTCAGCGGCTCTACGCGCTTTGCCACGTGAGCCATGAGAAATCCGTGCGAGTTCTCGAAAACTGCGGTTTCGTTCGCGAGGGCACACTGCACAAGTACGCGGTGTTCCCAAATCTCGGTGTGCCGGAAGCGCAGGACGTCTATTCCTATGCGCGGATGCCGGGAGGTCCGCATGCGGTCTGACGATTGCGGCGGGAGGCCGGGGAGCGTGGTTGGTTTTGCCTCCGGGGCTGAACCTCCGCACGGCCCGTCATGATCGCTTCGCTGCGCCCGGCTCGTGCCTCGGATGCGGCCTCGCTTGCGGCCCTCAGGGCCGCAGCCTCATCGCCGCACGCTGACTGGGCGGAGGAGAGGTTTCAGGTTCCAGCACCGGATACCGATTACGTTGCCCAGCTCCTCGAGCAGTGCCGTGGCCTGGTATACGTTGCGGAAGCGCACGGCGCAGTCGTCGGCTATCTGGCGATGCAGCGCGAGGCGCATCCCGCGGTTGCGGCCCGCCGCCCGATTCAGCTGTGGCAGCTTTATGTTGCCCCTCGCTTTCATGGCTCCGGGGTCGCGGCGCAGCTCATGTCCGCAGCCCTCGCACACGCGCGCGCGGGTCAGCATGATGTCATCTGGGTTGGTGTCGCCGAAGGCAACCTGCGGGGCATCGCGTTCTATCGGAAACAGGGCTTCGAGGCGGTGGGAGTCCATGAGGTCGGCAGCGCGAGCCACGCCCATCAGGACGTTCTAATGTCGCGCTCGGTGCACTGACGCCTGACGAGCGGTGAAGCGCGCCCCTGATGCGCGACGTGCGAGCCGTGTCGGGCTGGAGGTCGACATGATTTCGAGACAGTGGCGTGGCTTGGCTCGACCGGATCAGGCGCAGAGTTACGTGAGCCACCTTCGCACGAAAACCTTCCCCGCGTTACGGAAGCTGCCGGGCTTCGTCAGCGCGTCCATCCTCTCGCGCCGGCTCGACGAGGGCATCGAGTTCCTGGTCACCACGCAGTGGGAGTCATTGGACGCCGTCGCAGGGTTCGCGGGCGCGGATCCTGAGGCGGCCGTGGTGCCTGCCGAGGTGGCGAGGATGATGATCGAGTACGACTGTCGCGCCAGACACTACGAAGTGATCGAATGACGACGTGGCGGGGCCCGGTCGGTGGCGCGATCGCGGTGCGGGCGCCGCGACTGCTCGCCCGCCTTCGCGCGCGAAGCGGATGACGAGGGGCTCGACCGGTGCTGTGGCGTGCGCTCTTTGCGGTCCTGGCCCTGCCCGGGGTCGTGGCTTTCGCGGTGCCGCTCTGGTTGGCTCTCTCCGGATCCGCGCGCGACGGCCGGGACCTTTGGGCCCCCGGGTGGCCATCGCTCTTCGCGGGTGTGGCACTCCTTCTCTGGTGCGTGCGTGAGTTCTATGTCGCAGGCCGCGGCACGCTCGCGCCGTGGGAGCCGCCGCGCAAGCTCGTGATCAGCGGCCCGTACCGTTTCTCGCGCAATCCGATGTACATTGCCGTGGTCGCAGTGCTGCTCGGGTGGGCGGCGCTTTTCAGGTCGCGAACGCTCCTCATATACGCCCTGGCGGTCGCGATCACAGTCCACTTTCGGGTCCTCCTCGCCGAGGAGCCCTGGGCGCGCCGCACCTTTGGGGCGGAGTGGGAAGAGTACCGGACCCGGGTGCCGCGCTGGTTCCTTTGAGTCGGTTCCTGTGAGTGAAGGTGCGTTGTGCTGATCTCGGGAAGCTGTCATTGCGGAAACATCTCGTTCAGGCTCGACTGGCGGCCGGAGCCCACGGAAATCGCCGCGCGCGCCTGCAGCTGCTCGTTCTGCGTGAAACACGGCGGCGTCTGGACTTCCTGCCCGACGGGGTCGCTCCGGGTCGCCTTCAGGCAGCCGGCGCTCGTTTCCCGCTACGCCTTCGGCACGAAGACGGCCGAGTTCCACGTCTGCTCGAGCTGCGGGGTCGTTCCGGTGGTCACGAGCCGGATCGACGGCCGCCTCTATGCCGTCGTCAGCGTGAACGCCTTCCAGGGTGTCGAGCCGTCGCTCCTGCGGCGCGCGGCGGCGACCTTCGAAGGCGAGAGCGAGAGCGCCCGTCTCGCGCGGCGCAAGCTCAACTGGATCGCCGATGTCGAAATTCAAGCCGGCGGGAGTTAGGAAGGAGACGTCCATGCCCCTGGTCACGGTCACCACCCGGAAAGGCAAATCCGCACAGTTCAAATCCGCAGTCCTCGCCGCCGTGCACGGCGCGCTGATCGCCGCGGGCGTGCCTGAGAAGGACCGCTTTCAGCGCGTCCTCGAGCTCGGGCCCGATGACTTCCGGTTCGATCCCGACTACCCGGACCTGAGCGCGCGCCGCACGGATGACTTCGTGCTCATCGAGGTACTCTTCTCGGTGGGTCGCAGCGTGAAGGTGAAGAAAAAGATCCTCTCCGACATGCTCGCGAGCCTCGCCAAGGATCCGGGGCTGAATGCCGATAACGTGATGGTGTGCTTCAAGGAGACCCTGTGGGAGAACTGGTCATTCGGCGGCGGACGCTTCATCCATACCTGAATCGAGGAGTTCTTGTACGTGACGTACAGGCTGACGATTGACCAGAAATCCAGGTATCTCCACGCCGTCGTGACCGGGCAGAACAGCGGTGCGAACGTCGAGCGCTAGATGGAAGAGCTCCTGTGGGAGTGCATCGCGCGAGGTATCCCGCGGGTACTGATCGAGGAGAGGCTCGAGGGGCCGCGCCTCGGAGCGTTCGAGGTGTTCGCGATGGTGTCGAAGGGATGCGCGCAGTTCGAGCGCGCGGTGGAGGTGATGGCCTACGTCGATGTCAACGCCGAGGGCGACCTGATGCGCTTTGCCGAGGATGTGGCCGTCAACCGGGGTTTTCCGGTGAGAGTGTTTCAGACGGTGGCCGCGGCGGAGCACTGGCTGCTTCACGACGATCGGCCGGGCGCTGCCGCACCCTAAATCCGCGGCCTCACCTCGTCTCCGTTGCGAGCAGCAGCCACGCGAGAAGCGCGGCCGACTTCTGATCGGCGCCCCAGGGCGATCCCATCCCGCGCCCGAGCTCCTTGGCGATGGCGGTGAGCTGCTCCCGCGAGCGGCCGAGCGCCGCACTCGCGCGCGAGGTGAGCTCACGCTGTGCGATCCGCGCGACTCTGAGCCCGAGCCCCTCGCAAGCCTGCGCGAGCGCCTCGCGGAAATGATTGCCGTCGGCGGTATGGATCAGCGCGTGCGAGGCGAGATTCGCCGCAAGTGTCGCGCCGCTCCTCCCCGCGGAATCGAGGATGCCGACCGCGCGCGGAGTGACTCCGGCGGCGAGCGCACGCTCCGTGAGCGTCCGCAGCGCGCGGCCGGCGAGCTTCTCCGCCGACGCGCAGAAAGAGGCGAGCCGCCGCTCTGCCTCGGGGAGCGGCAGGCCTTCGAGCGCGTGATAGGGCTGGCGCGATCCGGCCAGCGCCGCATCGGCGAGTTCGAGTCGCTCGCGCAGCACCGCGCGCGGCGCCGCGGGAGTGCCGGCGACGAGCACCGCCGCCGCCCACCCCGAGTGCGGCGCGATGCCGAGCACTGCCGCAGCCGGAGGATTCACTGCGCTATTCGGCTTCCGCCTTGATCGGCCGGCTCATGAGCGTGCGTACCGCCTCCTTCGCCGGCAGATCCTGGTAGAGCACGCGGTACACCATCTCGCAGAGCGGCATCTCGACCCTTGCGGTGGCCGCGACCTCGTGGATCGCGCGCGCCGCGGCGTAGCCCTCGACCGCCTGCCCGATCTCGGCGAGCGCCGCTTGCGCGCTGCGGCCCGCGGCGAGCAGCAGCCCGAAGCGGCGGTTGCGCGACTGATCGTCGGTGCACGTGAGCACCAGGTCGCCGAGGCCCGCGAGCCCCATGAAGGTGTCGCGCTGCGCACCGAGCGCGACACCGAGCCGCGTCATCTCTTTCAGCCCCCGGGTGATCAGCGCGACGCGCGTGTTGGCGCCGAAGCCGAGCCCGTCCGAGAGACCCGCGCCGACAGCGAGCGCGTTCTTCACCGCCCCGCCGATCTCGACGCCCATGATGTCGGTCGAGGTATAGGCACGGAAGTTCGCAGACGACAGCTCCTGCGCGAGCGCGCGCGCATACGCCGCATCGGGCGAGGCCACGGTCATCGCCGTCGGCAACCCCGCGCCCACCTCACGGGCGAAGGTCGGACCCGACAGCACCGCCACGCGCCGCTCGGCCCCCAGCACCTCGCGTGCGATCTGGTGCGGGAGCTTGAGGCTCCCGTGCTCGAAGCCCTTGGTGGCCCAGGCGACGTGCATGTCGGGCGTAAGGTGCGGTGCGAGGAGCGTCAGGAGCGCGCGCAATGCGTGGCTCGGCACCACGATGAGCACATCGCGCGCACCTTCGAGCGCGCGCGAGAGATCGGGCTCGACCCGGAGCGATTCCGGAAAGCCGGCGCTCGGCAGATAGCGCACGTTGCGGCGCCTTGCAGCCGTCTCGGCGAGCCGCTCGCGGTCGCGGCCCCAGAGGCGCACCGGCCGGCCGCCCTGCGCGAACTGAATGGCAAGCGCCGTGCCCCAGGAGCCTGCACCGAGCACGGCGACCGGCGCCTCACGCAGTGCTCGTGCAGTCACGTGCTCACCGGCCCCGCGATCTCGCCACCCCGGCGCGGGCTTCTCAGTTGGCCTGGCCCTGTGACTGGTTGGCCGCGTACAGGGCGTCGAAGTTCACCGGCGGCAGCAGGAACTGCGGGAACCCGCCCTGGGCGACGAGCTGCGACACCGCGGCGCGCGCGTAGGGGAACAGGATCCCGGGACAGACGGTACTGATGGCGCGCTTGAGATCGGCTTCCGGGAGATTGCGGATGACGAAGAGTCCCGCCTGCTTCACCTCCACCAGGAAGATGGTCGCATCGCCGATCTTGGCCGACACGGTGACCGTGAGCACCACTTCGCGCACGTCGGGCCCGAGCGCGGTGGAGCCGGTCTGCAGATCGAGGCTGATCTGGGGGTTCCAGACGCCGTCCACGCGTGGGCCGTTCGGCGACTCGTACGAACAGTCCTTCAGATAGATGTTCTGCAGCGCGAGGACGGCTCCCTCGGGCGGCGTGGCCTGCGCCGGCGCGTCGCCGGCTGTTTCATTGGTCATTGCACGTGCTCCACTGATTCGAGGGCTCCGCTTACTTCAGCAGGGGATCCAGGCCGCCGGCCGCATCAAGCTCAAGCAGCTCATCGGATCCGCCGATGTGGCGGTCTCCAATGAAGATCTGCGGCACGCACGTGCGGCCGCTGCGCGCCATCATCTCATCGCGCGCGCCGGGCACCTCATCCACGTCGATCTCCTGGAAGGGTACGCCCTTGCTGTCGAGGAGTGCCCGCGCGTGGCTGCAGTACGAGCACCAACTCGAAGCGTACATCACCACTCTCGGTGCCCCCATGGCCTCAAGCCCCGCGGCGCTCAGGCGCGCGACAGGGGCAAGTTGTCGGCACGCCAGGCGGCGAGCCCGCCGCGCAGGGCGACCGCCCGCGTGAAGCCCTGGGCCACGAGCTGTCGTACCGCGGCGAGGCCAAGCGAGCCGGTGTCGTCGTAGACCACGACCGCCTTCTCCTTGTGCTTCTTCAGCGTGTCGGCGGCCTTGAGGATCTGATCCCCGCTCATCTGTCGGGCCCCGGTGAGGTGTCCCGCCTGGTATTGCTCGGGCGGGCGCAGGTCGAGGAGCAGCGCCCCCTGGTTCATCAGCCGGATCAGCTCCTGGGGACTCACCGAGAGCAGGCTTTCCGAGCGGGCGCGCATCTCGTATACAACAAGCAGCGCTGCCACGACAGCAGTCGCGGTGCCGAGCCACGGGTGGTGACTGAGGTACTCGAGGAGACGGTCCATGGGGACAGCGGAAGGGCCGGGCGCAAAGGGCGCGCATTATAGCGCCCCCGAGGTCCTGCGGCCGGCGCTCGCCCTGCGGCCGCCACGTGCCCTGGGGCCCGCTTTCGCCCTGGCGCTGCTTCTGACCGCCCCCTGCCCGGGAGCCCCCGCAGGGCGCCCGGAGAGCGAGGCGAGGAAAGCAGAAGCGGAGCTGCAGGCGGTCAAATCCGAGATCGAGCGGATCACCCGTCAGGTGAGCGCCGAGCAGGTCGAGCGCGACCGGCTCACCAACGAGCTCAAGAGCGCCGAGCTATCGGTCGGCAAGGTGCGCGAAGTGCTCGCCGAATTGCGCCGCGAGCGCGCCGAGCGCGCCGCACGGCGCGCCCAGCTCGCCGCCGAGAAGCGCGAGCGTGAAGCCGGGGTGCAGGAGAATCGCGCGGCACTCGCCGGGCAGCTGCGCGCCGCCTACTTCATCGGCCGCCAGGAGCCGCTCAAGCTCCTCCTCAACCAGAAGGATCCGGCGCTCGCCGGGCGCATGTTCGCGTACTACAGCTACTTCGGCCGCGCGCGCGCGGGACAGATCAGGCTCATCGAGGAGGACGTCGAGCGCATCGCGGAGCTCGAGGGCGAGCTCGAGGCCGAGGATCAGCAGCTTGCCGAGCTCGAGAAGCAGCAGCGCGCGCAGCTGCATCAGCTCGAGCAGGCACGCGTCGAGCGTCGCCACGTGCTCGCGAGCCTCGAGGCGGAGTCCCACACGCGCGCCCAGAGTCTCGAGCGGCTTCGCTCGCAGCAGGCGGGGCTCGAGAAGCTGCTGCGCGAGCTGCGCGCGGCGGTCGAGCGCTTTCCGCTCGAGGGCAACGATGCCTTTACGCGGCTGCGCGGCAAGCTCGCCTGGCCGGTGAGCGGGCATCTGGTAGCGCGCTTCGGGGATGCGCGCGCAGGCGGGGTGCGCTGGGACGGCGTGGTGGTCGCCACCGAGCGCGGCGCGCCCGTCAAGGCGGTGTGCCAGGGGCGGGTGATCTACGCCGACTGGCTGCCAGGGCTCGGGCTCCTCACCATCGTTGACCACGGGGACGGGTACCTCAGCCTCTACGGCCACAACGAGCGGCTCTACAAGGCCGTCGGCGAGCCGGTCGCCACCGGCGACACCATCGCGGCGGCCGGCGACAGTGGCGGCAGCAGCCGCCCGGAGCTCTATTTCGAGATCCGCCGGGGCGGCAAGCCCGTCGACCCGCGCCCCTGGTTCAAGGCCGCCGACCCCTAGCGCCCCTCGCGCTAAAGCCCACCGACCCTGGGCTCTGGGGGCCGGGATGTGACTCCGGTCAATGTTTACCGGGTGCGCCCCAGGGCGGGGTGCGCCGCGGTTCGGTTTCGCCAACTCGCGCAAGGATCCCGGACGCCATACGCGCAATCGTGTGCTCTGGCGCTTTACAGAACTAGCCCGTAGACGCCCGGACCATGACCTCTGCACCCCAAAGCCAACCGCAGCCTGGCCGGCCTGGCGAGCGTTTCGAGCCCCACGTGCGCTTGGTGCGCTGCCTGCTGCCGCGCACGAACTGCGTGGCGATGTACGGGCCCGCGGGAGAGCTCCTCTGGACCAGCGAGGGCGTGCTGGGCCCCGACATGCCGGGTCTCGTCGATGACGCGCTCCTGAGTGGCCGCTCGAACCCCGAGAGCGCCGGACAGCTGCGCCTACTCCCCGGGGGTGCGCCGGTATACCTTTGCTCGCTGCGAGACGACACGCGCCGCCTGCTCGCCATTCTCGCGATCGTGTGCCGGGCTCCGGATGGACGCGACACGCGCGCCCAGGATTTCGACTTCGCTTACGCGCTCCTGTCGCCCGTGCTCGAGTGTGTGCGGCGCGAGCTCATCGCGCACGCAACCATCGAGGAGCTGAACCACACTGTCGGCGGGCTCGACAAGGACCTGAACCTGCTGCTGAGCCAGAGCAGCGCCGAGCGGGCCACCGCGGCGGCCGATGACGCCAGTGAGCTTCAGGTGCTGCTGCAGCAGACCATCGAGCACCTGCGCGCCTCGACCGGTGCGCTGCATGTGCCCGAGCGCAACGTCACGCTGATCCGCTCGGGGAGCACCGCACCGCCCGATACGCCGTTCCTGATGCGCGCGCACCGCCGGCTGC
>JACXTT010004950.1_pt1 | contig 19545 bp, 18 predicted proteins | sample 9270951 | NCBI WGS metagenome assembly JACXTT01 (sample SAMN15532306, study PRJNA645909) | rock metagenome | isolation source: weathered quartz diorite | place: Puerto Rico | collected 2017-06-21 | reverse complement strand
CCCCCGGGCGCGCCGCCGACCCTTGCCGATGAGCAGCGGCTCCAAGAGTGGGCAACCGGGAAGCTCGCTCTGAGTCGTCTCGACGCGATCACTTCGCTTCGGCGGCCGGCTCGGGTAGAGGCTCGATCCGGCCCAGCAGAAACACGAATGCGGCGACACCCACGAGCAGCGCAAGCCCCGCTACCACGAAGGCGTTCGTGAACGACTGGGTGCGGCCCACCACATACCCAGTGACCACTGGTGCGAGCGCGCCCATCAGGTTGTTGGCGAAATTCATGAGGCTGCCGACCGTGGCGACGCCACCCTTGGGTGCAATCAACGAAGGCAGGGACCAGGAGACCGGCGCCGCGACTGCGAGGCCGCTCAGCGCGATGGAGATCCAGGTGATCGCGACGTTGGGATCCGTCGTCGTGGTAGCGCCGAACACCGCGAGGCCGCCACACATGCCGACGAGGAGCACCGTCTTGCGCACGCGCGTCTCCTCGTACCGCTTCGCGATCAGAAAATCGATCAGCCAGCCGCCCACGAGCAGATCGGCCACGGTCGCGCAAGCCCACGGAATCGCCGCAAAGCCCGCCGACCTCAGCATGCTCATGTGCATGGTGTGGACGAGGTACCCCGGCAGCCACGTGAGGTAGAGATAGAAGCAGTAACCGTAGGCTCCGAAGCCGATCGAGAGTCCCCAGACCTTGCGACTGCGCAGCAGAAACCTGAGCATGCCGGCCGGGCTCGCCGACTGCAGCCCTTCGGGCGTCGCGCCGCCGGCGAGGATATAGGCGCGTTCCTCCCGGGTGAGCCGCCGGTGTTGGCTCGGATCGCGGTAAAGCCAGGAAAACGCCAGGAAGTAGGCGAAGCTCAACGCCGCCGCCACCCAGAACCCAGAGCGCCAGCCGGAATGCACCACCGCGAAGGCGACGAGCGGTACGCCGATCACGTTGGAGAACTTCGCCGCCGCATCGAACAATGCCGTCGACAATGCGCGCTCGGAGCGTGGAAACCAATAGCCGGTCGCCTTGGCGTTGGCCGGAAAGATCGGCGCCTCGGCGATGCCGAGCAGCAGCCGGGCCAGCAAGATGCCTGCATAGCCGCCTGCGCACGCGCAGATCGTCGATGCCACGGTCCACAGGCCTGCGCCCCAGCGGCCGAGTCGCGTGACACCGAGACGATCGAGCAGCAGCCCGCTTGGAATCTGCAACAGCGCGTAGCTCCAGAAAAACGCACTGAACAGCAGCCCGATATCCGCCGGCGTCAGCCGAAAGGCGCGCTCCAGCTCCGGAGCAGCCACCGAGAGGCTGATCCGGTCGATGTAGTTGATCAGCACTCCGCAGCCGAGCAGGCCGCCGATCCGCCACCGCAGGCGGCGGATCGGGCCTCGGGCATCCGCGCTCACGGCTGGTTTCAGGTTTTCTTGAGTGCGAGGTCGAGGGGGAGAATGCGCACGCGCTTGCCGCTGGCCGCAAAGATTGCGTTGCAGTAGGCCGGCACCGCCGAAGGATGCGCCGGCTCGCCGAGCCCCGTGGGCGGGTAGTCCGTTTTCATGAACACGACTGTGATCGAGGGAATCGCGCGGTTACGCAGCAGCGTGTAGTCATTGAAATTGCTCTGCACGGTACGGCCCTTGTCGAAGGTAATCCGCTGCGCCTGGGCAGCGGACAGTCCGTCGAGGATGGAGCCCTGGACCTGATTCTCCGCGTTGAGCGGATTAACGACATGCCGACCTATGTCGACGACCACCCACACGTGCTGCGCAGTGACGCTGCCGTCGCGGGCGACGCTCACCTGGTGGACCTGGGCAACATAGCCCAAATGGCTCCAGTAGCAGGCAAAGCCCATCCCGGTTCCTTTAGGCAGCTCGTGACGATGAGCCCAACCCGAGAGCTCCCGCACACGCTCCATCACCCCGATCATGCGGCTCGGAACAAAGCTCGGTTCCCGCAAACGATTGATGTTCGCCTGCTCTGGCGCGCGCGCCGGCATGGACTCCGGCAGGGGATTCTTCAGCAGCTCGATCTGGAAGTCGATCGGGTCGCGGCCTGCAGCATGCGCTAGCTCATCGAGGAAACTTTGGAATACGAATGCGTAGGCGTTGTCCCCGGGTGCGCGCCACGGTCCGACCGGAACATTGAAGGGGATGCGCGAGGTCGTGAGCGAATAGTTGGCCAGGTAGCCGGCCGGAAACACTTCGGCTGACGGCACCGAGACACGGTTGAAATACTGGTTGCGCGCGAATCCCGCGAAGTGGTTGCGCCAGGCGATCAGCCGGCCCGATGTGTCGAGACCACCCGCCAGATCGTGATAGCCGCCCGGACGGTAGAAGTCGTGCTGCAGGTCGTCTTCGCGTGACCAGAGCACTTTCACGGGGGCGCCAATCTCCTTCGAAATTACCGCTGCCTCGACCATATAGTCGTTGGCGAGCCGGCGGCCGAAACCCCCGCCGCAGCGGAGCAGGTGAATCGTGATGCCCTCTGGTGCGATGTCGAGCGCTTTTGCAACTCGCTCGCGGCCGGGTCCGGGCTGCTGGGTCGGCGCCCAGAGCTCCAGCTTGCCGTCCCGGTAGGACGCCACGCAGTTCTGCGGCTCGAGCGTCGCGTGAGCGAGGAATGGATAGCTGTAGGTGGCCCGAATCACCTTTGCGGCCGTGCGCAGCGCCTGATCCGGATCACCATCGATGCGGACGGTGTCCTGTGGCGCCTGCACCAGAAGCCTCTTCGCCTCGGCTTCGAATGCCGCGGTCGAATCATTCGGGCGGGGGCCGTCCTCCCACTCCACCCGCAGCTTCTGCCGAGCCTTCTGCGCATGCCACCACGTGTCGGCGACGATGGCCACTCCACCGTGCAGCGCATCGTCGATGACCAGAAAGGGATGTCCCGGCGGGCCTTCGAGCTGGCGCTGAGCGCCTTTGAGCACGAGCACGTGGCTGATTCCAGGGAGCGCCTTGATCTCATCGCTGTTGGCGCGTCTCACCTCGGCGTCGAATACCGGCCCCTTCTGATACACCGCGTATCTCATGCCCGGCACTCTCACATCGATGCCGAAGAGCGGCTGACCCGTGACGATCTTGGCCTGGTCGGGGTCCATCACCCGCTGGCCGATGATCGAGAACTGCGATTCGTCCTTGAGCTTGACCTGCTCGAGGTCGGGCACCGGCAATGCAGCGGCCTTCTGCGCGAGCTCGCCGTAACCGAGGCGTCTGCCGCTCAGCGTGTGCGTGACCGCACCCTCGGCCGCAGCGCATGCGCTCTCGGGCACGCCCCAGGTTTGGGCGGCCGCGGTGATGAACATCTGCCGGCCCGCCGCGCCCGCCTTGCGCAGCGGTAGCCAGTTCATGAAGGTGGACAAGCTCCCGCCGGATGCCTGGCCGCCCATGATCTTGCCGCCCATGTAATCCGCCATCTCAATCGTGACGTCCTTCCATGCCACGCCGAGCTCTTCGGCGAGGATCATGGGCAGCGCAGTCCTGGTGCCCTGGCCCATTTCGGGATTCGGCGCGAAAAGGGTCACTGCCCCGCTCGGGGAAACGCGCGCATAGACCGTGATCGGATACTCGGCAGCGTCGGCGGCCCAGGACGCTGTCGCATAGCCCGCGGGCGGGATGGTCGCGGTGAGGAGCAGTCCGCCGCCCATGGCACCGCTGGCCACGAGAAAGGCGCGACGCGACAGCTTACCGGGCACACCCGCAGCGCCTTCCTGCTGCGGATCGAGCTTCAGATCCTTCATCCTTCCCCCTTGCCCTTGAGCTGTTCGGCCACGTGCTTGATGGCGGCGCGGATGCGCACATACGTGCCGCAACGACAGATATTGCCCACCATCCCCGCCTCGATGTCGGCATCCGTCGGCTTCGGTGTGTTCTTCAACAGGGCCGTTGCCGCCAGGATCTGTCCTCCCTGGCAATAGCCGCATTGCGCAACATCGTGCGCCAGCCACGCTTGCTGCACCCGCCTGCCGAGCTCGGTCGCCCCGATGCCCTCGATGGTCGTCACGTCCATGCCGCTGACGCTCTCGAGCGGGAGCAGGCACGAGCGCGTGGCTGCGCCGGCGAGGTGCACGGTGCAGGCGCCGCACTGGCCCACACCGCAGCCGTACTTGGTGCCGGTCATGCCGAGAATGTCTCGCAGAACCCATAGCAGCGGGGTATCCCCCTCGGCGTCCACCGTATGCTCGGCGCCATTGACGCGAATTTTGTAGCTCACCGGAACTCCTTGAATTCAGTCACTGTCGCACGGCCAAGCGACCGTCCTCGACGTCATAGTTCTTCTGATTGCCGGGGCCGATCAGCTTCACGGCCTCGTTGTCCGGCATCGAGGGGGTCGTCACCGGGCTCCGTACCGGTCTGTAGCTCGCAGCGTCCTTTGTGTCACCCCTGCCGAGGTATCGGGCGATGAAGGGGTAGGGGTACACCGGGCGCGTGGCAACATAGGCCGGGGCAGGCGGCGCAATGGGACGGATGCCCGGCACGATATGCGGTGGACCGCCGCCCGGCGGACCGCCAGCCGGCCCGCCTTGCGCCGATGCCAACTTGCCGGTGAGCAGCTTCGCGGGCGCCTGCTGCAGCTCGGCCCAGGCCATCAGTGGACTCAGCAGATCGACCTGGTCGTAGCCGTCACCGCCCCTGCAGTGCCCGACCCCAGGCAGCAGGAACAAGCGCAGGAACCGGTCCGTCGCGGCTGCGCCCATGAGCTTCAGCACACCCTGGTAGTAGGTGATCGATACGCCCGGTGTAATCGAAGTGTCGGACCAGCCGTGCCACAGAATCAGCTTGCCGCCATGCGCGGCGAAAGCCTTTAGATCGGTGTTAGCTGCGTTGTAGAGCGGCGCGAGCTCGGACATGCGCGCGAAGTTCGCATCGTCGAAGTCGAATTTGGCGATATCGGCGTTCTGCGGCCTCACCGCGGGCAGGATCAGGTACTCGATCGAGCGCGACGCCATGCCAACGCTCATGGAACTCCCGGTGGGACTCGCGGGCAACCCCCATTGCAGCTCGCTCCCGCGCTGCGCGCCGAACGTGTAGTAGTGACCCCGGCCATCGGTGGCACCGGTGTAGATCCTTTGAACAACCGCCAGCTCTTCCGCGGTCAGGCAGTCGGACGTATCGGCCGCGCCCGCCGCACATCGGAGCGCGGAGGGATCGAATGTGCAAGCGCGCGGGTCCTGCAACAGGCCGTCCTTCACTCCGGAGAGCGTGTCACAGCGAGCGACGACGGCCTCGTGCACCCGCTTGCGCTTGTCGGGCATCAGGATGTAGGTGCCGTCGGCGCGCTCGTCCGCCCGCACGTTCCAGGCGTGATAGAACGAGTTCTGAAGGGTGAACATCGCTGCGGGATCGCCGGCAGAGATCCCGTCGAAATCATCCGGGAAGCGCTCCGCTTCCATCAACGCTTCGCGCCCGCCGTCGGAGCATCCCATGAAATAAGAGTAACGCGCGGGCCGGCGGTAGTAGGCCTTGATCATGGCCTTGGCCACGAGCGCGGTAAGGTGGTTGGCGCGGTAGGCAAAATCAATGCGTTTCTGCGGATCGGCGCCGAATTCCGCCTCGCCGCGACTGCCGATCTGCGCCTCGTGACCCATGTCGTCACTCGCAATGACGAGCTCGCCGTTCAGGGCCGGCAGGCAACTTCCGGCGTTGTCGACCTTCACGGCAAGCATGCCGCACAGGCCGCCGCAGCCTTCCTGCAAATAACGCTGGGTCCAATGCTCTGCCGGCAGATCGACCTCGAAGCCGATGGACGGCTCGATGTTGCCGACGACCGCACAGTACTGTCCCTTGGCGGTGTCTTTCACCGTGGCCGATTTGATCGTCACCGCCGCGGCGGCGGCAGGCCTCAAATCCGCCTTCGCCAGGTCGGCGCACGATTGCACGGGCTTCACGGCTTGAAGATGCGCCTGACCCGGCACGTCAGCGCTCCTGGCGACGGAGTTCATCAACGACAGCAGCAGCAGCGTGATCGCCGACACGTTCGCAGCCCAGCCAGCTCGCCCAAAGATCTTCTGCCTGGTCATGGCTGGATCCGCCGCTTGCTACGGTCGACTCGAGGGAACTGTGTCGGTCTGGTGCGATGCGCTGGCTAAGCAAAGCCCGCCCGGCAACAGTGCGCTCTGCCGGGCGGGCTGCCCGCCGCCCATCCGCACTGCGCCCCCCATCACCCTCCTTATCTTGCACCGGCTACCATGCCTCGACCGGTCTGGTGCGAATAATCAGAAAAGCGACTGCGGGCGATAAGTTTTAGGTTGCCCAACACTTATGGACGTTGCGCCAGAATCAATCCCGTTGCGGATCCGGAGGCAGTAGCGTCGGTCTCTTGCGAACCCTATGAGATTCCATCTCGCGCTGCGGGTGCTCATCGGCGCATACCTCATAGCGTGGTTGCCTTGCCTCACGCCGGCCGTTGCAAAAGCGGCGGGCTCCGCGATCTCCTGCGCAGATCTCGCCAAGCTGACGCTGTCCCATGTCACCATCACCATGGCCGAGCCGGTCGCGGCAGGCCAATACCGCGTGCCGGAGGCGGCGCAGCGAATGGGCGGTCGTCCGGGCTTGAGCGTCGCCGGACGCATCGAGCTGGGTCCAAACCCGCCCTTCTGTCGAGTCGCGGCGACCTTGAGGCCGAGCAACGATTCCGATATTCGAATCGAGGTGTGGTTGCCGCAGTCGGGCTGGAACGGGAAGCTGCTGACCGCCGGCAACTTCGGCTGGGGCGGCTCACTGATGTATGTCGGCATGCTCACCGGCCTCGAGGCCGGCTATGCGACGGCGAGCACCGACACCGGGCACGACGGCTCCCAAGCGGAGGGCAACGGCGGCAGGTTCGCGCTGGGTCATCCGCAGAAGCTGATCGACTACGCTTATCGCGCGGATCACGACATGACGGTGGACGCCAAGGCCATCATCAAGGCGTTCTACGCAAATGGACCGGCTCACTCCTACTGGATCGGCTGCTCGCTCGGCGGACTCGAGGGATTGATCGAGGCCAAGCGCTATCCCGATGACTACGACGGCGTGGTCGCCGGAGCGCCGCCGAACCCCCTGACCCGCTTCAACGCGCTGCAACTGTGGCCCGATTGGCTGATCAGCCAGGACCCAAGCCGGCTGATCCCGAAGGACAAATACTCGATGGTGCACGAGGCGGTCCTCAAGACCTGCGCAACTCCGGTCGGGCTCGAGGATGGGCTCATCGAGCAGCCGGAAAAGTGCGGATTCGATCCTGCGCAGCTGCAATGCAAAGGGGCGGATACCGCCGCCTGCCTGACGGCGCCCCAGGTGTATCTATTGCGCGCGACCTACGCGGGCCCGATCGATCCGCGCACCAAGGAGTCGATCTTTCCGGGACCGGCGCGCGGCTCCGAGCTCGAGATGTTCACCTTCGCGAACGGTGAAGCGACCAGCGTCGCGCTCGATCTGTTCCGTTACGCCGCGTTTCAGAACCCCGACTGGAACTGGAAGACGATGGATTGGGACAAGGACATCGCCGCGGCGATCCGGACTATCGGTCCGCTGATGCATGTCGATGCGGATCTCGAGCCGTTCTTTGCCCATGGCGGCAAGCTGCTGCTGTACATCGGCTGGAACGACTATCACAACCCGGAGCAGCTGATCGAGTATTACAAGTCAGTGATCAAGAACGGTGGCGAGAAGGCGTCCGGCTCCGCGCGTCTCTTCACCATTCCCGGCATGAATCACTGTCAGGGCGGAGCCGGCTGCGACACCTTCGACAAAGTCGCCGTCATCGATGCTTGGGTGGATCAGGGCCGCGCACCACGACGCATCGTCGCCTCCAAGGTCGACAATGGGAAGATCGTTCGCACTCGCCCGCTGTGCGCCTGGCCTGAGGTCGCGAGGTACAAGGGTGCCGGTGATACCGGGGATGCGGCCAACTTCGACTGTGCCGCCGAATGACCTGAGGGGAGCTTGAGCCATGAAAAACACGCTGTTCTCGGTTTGCGTCATCATTACCGCATCGCTCGGCGGCGCGACCGGGTTCGCAGAGGGCTTGAGTCCTCAACCTTACCCGAAGGCCGGTCACGTCATCCAGCGACTCAAGGCGTTCGATAATCCCGAGGGCTCGATTTTCAGCGCCGACGGAAGGTACGTGTTCATTGCCAATGCGGCCGAGCTCGGGATGCCCGAGATAGGCTTCCATTGGACTCACAACGCGGGCTACATCAGCAAGCTCGAGGTGCAATCCGACGGCACTTTGAAAATGTTGCAGCAGAAGCTCATTACGGGACTGACCGGTCCGCTAGGCATGGCCGTCAGCACCGTTGCCACACACAAGTTCCCGCGCGGCACGATTTTCCTCGCCGAGGCCTGGGTGCCACTCGCCGAAGCGGACGGCACGGAGGTCAAGAACCCCAAAGTCCTGGATCCGAAGGTTGTCGCGTTCAACGCCGACGGCAAGATTCTCGGCGCCATCAGGATCGGAGCGGGATCGGCCGCAGAGAAGGTAAGCGGCGTGATTGCGACGCTGGCCAACGCGCTCGGTTTCGATAGGGAAGGGAATCTATACCTCACCGACACCGGCCAGCAGGGCACGCAGTTCAATCCTCCGGTCGTCACCAAGGGCGGCGGCGTGTATATGTTTCCGGTCGGCTCGCTCGATGCCCTCGCGGACGGCCACGATGCACCTCTCTACTACATCCCGGTGCCGAACGGCGGCCCCGATGGAATCGAAGTCGGACCGGACGACTTGATCCACTTCAACACCGTGGGCTTGAACGCGGGGCTCAAGGATCCGGCCGAGGGGGGGCTGTACAAGCTCAAACAATCCGACTTCCACAGTGGCACGCTGCCGCTACCCTTCAACCGCGGGTTGGGCGCCCTCGACGGTCTCGATTTCGCAGGCAACAAGCGCCTGGATACAGTCGTCCGGGGCACCAACGGCATCGTGGTCACACCGCTTCCCGGCAACACCACCTACCGGCTGACGCTCGATCAGGACATCCAACTCGCGGGACCGGCCGACATTGCGGTTCACAGGATGAAGGACGGGACCTACCTGCTCACCATCCCCGAGCTATCGGGAATGTCTCCGAACAATACGGACAATCCGGTCACTGTCGTGAAGTTGCCCGCAGATTTCTGAGCAACGCCGAGTGACGGATTCGCAGTACGATGCACGTCCCATCCCCCGGAGCCCGATGCCATGCCTGCAGCCTATCATTGCAGCCCGTTTCGACGTCGTACCCTGTTGGCAGTTGGGAGCCTGCTAGGCGTCGCGCTGCTCACCTCGCTCATGCCGGTCACGGGACAGGCGCAAGCTCCCGGTGCTCGCGTCAGGATCGGCATCATCGGTACCGGTCGCATCGGCGGCGCGCTGGCGCGCCACTGGGTCGCGGCCGGTTACGAGGCCTACGTTTCTTCCCGGCATCCCGAAGAGCTTCAAAGCCTCGTGACGGAGCTCGGGCCGCGAGCCCAGGCCGGGACACCGCACGAAGCGGCTGCCTTCGGGCAGATCGTCGTGGTATCCATTCCGTATGCCGCCATGCCCGAGATCGGTAAAGATCTGCGGACCGAGCTCGCGGGGAAAGTGATCATCGACACGAGTAATCCGGTCGAGCGTCGCGACGGACCGATGGCGCTCGACGCCCAGAAAAAGGGCGCGGGCATTGCGACCGCCGACTTCCTGAACAACCGGCGGGTGGTGCGCGCCTTCAACTGTATTCCCGCAGCCTCGCTGGCGAATGATGCCAATCGTCAACCCGAGCGCATCGCGATCCCGATCGGTGGCGATGATCCCAAAGCTCTCGAGCTCGTCCAGCAGCTGGTCAGGGATGCGGGATTCGACCCGGTGGTGGTCGGCTCGCTCGCGCAAACCCGCCTCTTCGATCTCGGCCAGCCCCTGGCCACCGGAAAGCACAGTGCCGCCGAGCTGCGCAAACAGCTCGAGCAGTGGATTCACTGAATCTACTGACGGTGAGATCGACGTCGGCCACGAGCTGCTGTCGGGGTCGAATCCTATACCGCTGTCCTCAGCCTGAGTCGAAAGCCCATCGTCGCCAGCAGCGCGACGACGGTGATTACAGAGCAGGTCAGCAGACCGCTGAGCAGTGACCAGCTCCCGGCAGCCGTGATAACGGGGACCACGACTGGACCCAATGCCATGCCGCTTTCACCGATGGTTCGATAGAGTCCCATCGTGCGCCCGACCATCTGCGGTTCCGCGTCGCTTAACGCAAGAGCGCCTGCTGCCGGCAGCATCACACCTGTTGCAAGCATCACAATAGCGGTGGAAACCCAAAGCATCGTGACGCCGGGCGCCAGCCAAAGCGCCAGCAGGCCCACGAGATTGAGCAGACAGGCTGTGATGAACGTGGGTGCCGCTCCCCACGTGTCGACGAGGCGACCCAGGACCGGCATGACGATGAGATTGGTCAGGGTCCCTGCGCCGATGATCCAGCCCAATGTTCCCGCCGACAGGTGGAATTGCTGAAGCGCAATGAGCGGCACCAGGTTCCACGCCAGGCCGAACCTGCTGAAAAACGACGCAAATCCTCCTAGGCCGCCGACAAGGAGCGCCGGTCCGATCAGTGATCCGAGACTGCGGAATAACGTGCCGTTTGAGCGCGGCGCAGACGGGGACTTGGGAAATCTGGGCGTGACCAGCAGGGCCAGAAGCGCGATGGCCGACTGAGTTGGAAAAGGTGCACGGGGGCCCAGTCGTTCAACGAGATCACCACCGACCACGGGACCCATCGCCAGGCCAAGCAACAGCGCCGTCTGAAACCACACCAATGCCCTGCCACGGCCTCGAGGGCCCGCGTTCAGCACCAACGCAGTCATCGCGGCCGTCGAAAACACCGACGTTGCCGCACCGAGCATCGCCATGACAGCAAACAGCGCAGCGAAGTTTCCGGCGAAAAAGCCCGCAGCGGATGCGCTGGCCAGCAGCAAGAGACCGAGCAGCGCGCTCTTGGCGACACCGACCCAGTCTGCAAGAATACCTGACAACGCATTGCACAAGAGTCGCGACAGGCCGTAGGCCCCGACCAAACTGCCCGCAGCCACACCGGCTGAGCCGGTCTGCGCCACGAGTTCCGGCAGCGCGGGGATCATCATGCCAACACCCAGTATGGACATGAGTATTGCCGCTGAAATGGGCAGGGCAGTCGAGGGGAAGTCGTCTTTTGCCTGCGCTGTGCTCACCGTTATATATTAGACCTATCGGTATGAAAAATAAACACCCTATCCGCAAACGCGGCAGACCCCCCAGTATTGAAAAGCGCGCAGCGATTCTCCGGGCCGCGGCGAAGTCATTCATGGATGACGGCTTTGCCGCCAGCATCGACCGCATTGCAGAACTCGCCGGCGTCTCAAAGCAGACCGTCTACGGTCACTTCGGGTGCAAGCACAACCTATATCGCGAGACGGTCACCAGCGTCATGCGCGCGCCAGTCGCCGAGATGATCGACCGAAAGCTGCCGATTACCGAGACCTTGCGCAAATACGGTCGGATCACGTTGGCGAAGCTGCTCTCGGGCCGCTACGTCGCAGCCCATCGACGTCTGATCGAGCAGGCGTCGAGGTTTCCGGCCATGGCGAAAGTTCATGCTGAAGTGGGGCCAGGCCTGTCGATAAAGATGCTGGCAGATTATTTCGCCGAGCAGATGGCCAAGGGCGTGCTGCGCCACGCCGATGCGCACCAGGCAGCGGAAGATTTTCTCTCTCTTTTACAAGGCATGCTGCGTCTGAGCTGCCTCTTTGGCCACACTGAAAGGCCGAGTGCATCCGTGCTCAAACGCAGAGCGGAACACGCAGCCGACATTTTCCTGAACGCTTACCAACACGCTCCCTGACATTACGGTGGTTGACATGCGACTCCCACGACTGACAGCTGAGCAATATTCGCCGCGACAGAAGGAACTGGCCGACCGCATCGGAGGCAAGCGCGGGAAGGTGGCAGGGCCATTCGCCTGTTGGCTGCATAGTCCTGAGCTGTGCGACCGCATCGAATCGCTGGCGAGCTATGTCCGGTTCGACAGTGCAATCTCCGAGAAACTTCGCGAATTCTGCCTCCTGATCGCGGCGCGATACTGGGGCGCTCAGGACTCGTGGAACGCCCATAGGGACAAGGCCCTTGCCGCGGGTCTTGCGCCGGAAGTCATACGCGCGCTGGCGGAGTGTCGCGCGCCCGACTTCACGGCCGAAGACGAGCGCGTCTTCTACCAGTTTTGCAAGGAGCTGCTGGAGACTCAGTTTGTCAGCGATGTTAGCTTTGCTGCTGCCGAAAAGCTGTTTGGTGTCCGGGGCGTCGTGGACATCGTCGGCTGTCTCGGCACCTTCACGATGATGTCGTTCTGTTTGAATGCGTTCCAGGTCGATCTGGATCCGGCGAAAAAGCCGCCCTTCGCGGACATCGTCAACTATCGGCGCATCGCTCCGCGCATGCGTCTGGGCTGACGTCCAATCGCGGGAGAGCTGGCTGACGCTAGGCTCGGTGGTGACCGCTGACCTCGCTGCTGCGTCCGGCGACGATCAGACTGACCAGCCGTACACGAGGACCGGATGCACTCATTTGCACCTCATGGGCACCTGAGGCCTGGCGGGCGCCTCTAGTCAGACATGACGTAGGAGAAGTCAGTCTCGGTCCCGGCTGCAGTCCTCGTGGGCGCAGTCAGGATGTCCGTGATGACAAAGGGGCGCCTCAGTCCTGACACGATCATTGGAAAGTGGCGTACGCCGCGTGGGATGACGATACAGCGCGGCTCATCGAAGTGGAATACTTGCTCCTGCTCACCCTCGCCGAGATGGAATTCGACGTGTGCGCCCAGATCGCGAGGCGCGCTGGGGTCTGTCCCCGTGAAGAACATCAGATTGTCAGCGTTATGATGGTACTTCGGATACGGTCCGCCGCGATGTCCGTCTGGTCCCAGGTGGATGATCTTCTCCGCTCCCGCCGGCGTCCCCGGCATCATTGTGTGATCGCCGGTCACCATCCAGATTTCGACCCAGTGGTCCGCTTTCGCGTAATGGTCCTGGCCGAACATCCACACGGCCGACCTGCCCGGTTCGGGAGGCTTCGGATCCTTCAGGAACATCTCGACGTAGCACGCCGACAGGTCCGTCACAGCGCCCGTCACTTGGGATTCTCCGCGAAGAACTTCTGGTACTCGGACATGTCGTCGCCGATGACCGCATGGATCTTAGCATCGTCACCGACATAATCCCACGCCTGCACGATGTCAGCCGCCTCCTTGGAAGGCTGCGTGAAGACGCAGAACATCGTGAGGTTGCGCCGGAACTTCGTTATGTAGATGGGCCCATGACGGACGCCCTTGGGGACGAACACCGCGCGCGGCTCGTCGAACTCGAATACCGACTCGTCAGCGCCTTCGCCCAGGTGGAATTCGACATGCGCACCGAGATCGCGCAGATTGTCAGGATCCGAGCCACTGAAGATCATGAGCTTGTCGGCGTTCATGTTGTACTTCGGGTAGGGCCCCCCCTTGTGGCCGTCGCGCATCGTGTAGATGCGCCGCTGAACTTCCTTCGGGAATCCACTCATCATCATGTAATTGCCGGTGATCGGCATGATCTCCGTGAGAATCGGCGTGCGCGTGAAGTACTCCTGGCCCTTGAACTCCTGGCCGAAGATGAAGGTGCCGGCGCGACCGGGCCGGCGCGGGTTGTCTTCGCGAAGCAGCATCTCCACGCAGTGATCATCGTATTTTGCCATGATGTCGAGCTCCTCACGCCGGACGGGCAATGGCGGCCGCACCGATGGCGGCGAGTTCGCCATCAGCGTGGGCAGCACCGCTCACCGCCACGCCTCCCACGCAGCGCCCATCGACGAGAATGGGCTGGCCGCCCTGGACGGTCACGACGTTCTCTACACCCGCAGCGAGCGTGATGGCGAGCAGATGATGATCACTGCCGACGTTGCCGGCTTTGCTCTTCGGTCCGGTGGGCACGCCCGTGTACGCGGAATTGCGCGCCTTGCGCTCGGCGACCTGTACGGTCTGGATCTCGGCGCCGTCGGTGCGAGCCATGGCCACGAGGTGACCGCCGGCATCGACGACCGCCACGCTCAGCTCCAGCCCGCGGGTCTGCGCCTCGGAGAGCACCGCGCGAATGATGGCTGTCGCGCCTTCAAGAGTGATCTGGGGGGTGTTTCTCGTGTACATAAGAGCGATCTCCAGGACACTGTCGATGTTTCATGCGGCTCTCGGGGCCGATCCAGGTTCGACCTGCGGGGAGTCGAGCTGACGGCGGTAGGCAACGGTGATGAAGGCCGCTAGGCCCAACGGCACCAGCATCAGGCGCCACATGGTAGCGTAGCCGAAGAATTCGACGAAGGATCCCCCGAGTACGCCGCCGAGCAGATTGCCGGCATCTTGCCCCATGTAGGCAGTGCAACTCGCGGCGCCCCGCCGCTCGACCGGCACCCTGCGCAGGCATACCGCCATGAGGGCGGGCTGGCAGCCCGCATAGCCAAACGCGGCGATGATCGCGCTCACCAGAAACACCCTCAGTGAGTGAGACCAGCTGATCAGCAGGAACGACGCCGCGAGAAAGCATATGCATGAGAACAGTACCTTGCTCGCGCCGTAGCGATCGGCGAGGTGTCCGATCATGGGTCGGCTGACGACCAGGGTGACTGCCAGCACCGTGAAAAACAACCCGAGCTGGTCGGTCGGAACGCCGCGTGTTTCTCCAAAGAGGACAAAGAAGGTATTGACCTGACTCCAGACCATGGCCTCCACCAGAAGCAGAACGGCAGGGACGATCACCGCCCTGGAAAAGACGCTTTCAGGGCGGAAGCTGAACGGCCGCGTTGGTGTTGCCGCCCCGATTCTGATGAGGGCGGCAAACGCGATGGTCGCCGCAATCAGTGCGGCGATGATTCCGAAGGTGGTGTTGTAGCCCACCGCGGCGACCAGTCGCAGACCGACCGGCGGAGCCAGTGCCTGAGTCACCACGGTCCCGACGGCGAAATACCCCAAACCCTTGCCCATCTGCTGCGTGGGCAAGGTGTCGGATGCGATCACGAAGCAGACGGTCGGCAGGAAGGCGAGGGCAACGCCGATGAGCAGGCGAGAGACTATCAACTCGGGGACGGTACGTGCGATCGCGTAGGCGAGGCACGCGACGAAAACGAGGCCCAATGCGAAGAGCAGGACGTGCTTGCGCCTGAAGGCATCGATCGTCGGCGCGGACACGAGCTTGAAGAGCATTGCCGTCAAACCGAAGGCGCTGGTGACCGTGCCCACCACCGTGGGGGTCGCGCCCAACGAATTGGCGAAGGGGCCGGTCAGCGTGTTCATCGTGTAGACGGCGTACTGCCCCAGTACGCTGATGACAAAGATCTTCAGGAATGCGCCGTTGAGGATTCGTTGAGGCCGGGCGGACGGCGCGGACACGATGTCTGTAGCCATGATCAGCGGGAACCCGACGGGACCCCTCCCTCGCAAGTGATCGGACACTGAGCAGTTCTCTGCCACCGGGCGGGCGCGGACAGCCACGCACGCCCCTTATTTACCAAACCGTACGGTCTAATATATACTGATCTCGCTAACTTACCAGCCGTGCCAGAGCGGAGTAAGGGTCTGGCGCCCACAAGTGCGCCCGGTGCGATGAGGGGTTGATCCATGAGACTTATGCACACGATGCTCAGAGTCGGCGATCTCGATCGCTCGATTGCGTTTTATACCCGCGTGCTTGGCATGCGATTGCTGAGCAAGCGCGACTTCCCGGAGGGGAAGTTTTCCATTGCGTTCGTCGGCTACGACAGCATGGAGACTGCGGCCGCCATCGAGCTGACCTGCAACTGGGGCACGGACCGATACGACCTCGGCACCGCCTACGGACATATCGCCATCGGGGTTGATGATGTCTACAAGGCCTGCGACAAGTTCGCCGCAGCCGGCGCGAATCTGATTCGCCGCGCCGGGCCGATGAAGAACGGACACCGGATCATTGCGTTCATCCAGGACCCGGATGGCTACAAGGTCGAGGTCGTCGAGGATAGTCCAGACGACTGACACAACAAACTGTCATTCGTCGCGCGAGTGAAAGACAGTTCCGCTTTCCCTGCACTGATGATTCTGGCTGCTGCATTTGCCGTAATTTTCATGCAGGCAGCCGGCGCGCGGACCCAAGCGCCGGGCCCACCTGCCGTCGAAGCCCCCGTGGCAGAGGAGGGGATGACCCCGGCCAGACAGAAGATGATGGATGACGCGCTTCTCGAGCCGCGCAAGATCGCCGCCGCGGTCGTGGCGGCCGATCTCCCTGCGCCGAAATCGGTGGTACAGGTCGGTGCGTTTCAAGGCGAGTTCCTCGAGGTGTTCCTCGATACGTTTCCCGCTGCGCGTGGGCAGTGGATCGAGGCCGTCACCTCCGAACACAATCTCCTACCTGCCAAGGCGCGATTCGCCCGGTTCGGTGATCGGATCGACTTCAGATTCGGCTGCGCGAGGCGAGACCTCGGGCCCGGATGCGTTCTTGGCAAAGACACCGACGTGATCCTCATAGAATGGCTCTCGATTCAACAAGACCTTGACGGGATGTACCGGATCTACCGCGCTGGAGCCGCGCAGCTGCCTCCGGGCGGGTGGATCGTCAACCTGGACCATGTCACCTTCGGTGGCGTCTGGGAGCCCCGGGTGCAGAGGGCGGTAAAGGGGTTCCGCCGCCCGGAAATTGAAGGGCCCCCAATCCACTACCCGCAATTCAGGGTGCCCACGGTCGATGAACAACTCGGGGCAATGAGCGCGGCGGGCTTCGACGCCCAAGTGATCTGGCAGTCTTTCAGCACGGTCCTGTTCATGGGCCGCAAGAAGTAATCGAGCCCGCTGCAGGCGTAGCTCGACCTGATGGAGGCCGCATTGATTTTGCGTTTCAGGAGGGGTGTTCATGAGGAGGTTGCGGAGGTCTTCCGCGGTGCGTGCATGCGTGGTTTTGCCTGCCGCATTCACTGCAGTTCCTGTGCTACCCACAGCAAGCGCGCCGACGGAGACGTCTCGACCATCCGTCCAGCCGGCGGAGCAGGAAAAAAGGTACGACGTGGTGATGGAGCCGCGCAGGATCGCGGCCGCCGTCGTAGCGACGGACCTCCCTGCGCCGAAACTCATAGTACAGGTAGGCGCGCACCATGGCGAATTCCTCGAGGTGTTCCTCAATAAGTTTCCCACTGCGCGCGGGCTGTGGATCGAGCCCGCCAACTCCGAACCTAATCTGCCTGCCGCCAAGGCGCGCCTGGCCCGGTTCGGTAGTCGGGTCGACTACCAATTCGGGTGCGGCGAGCGGGACATCAGCGATGGGTGCGTCCCCCAAGGCGCCGACGTGATCATTACGGACTGGGTTTCGATTCTCCAAAACCTCGACGGGATGTACAGAATCTACCGCATTGCCGCCGAGAGGCTGGCGCCCGGGGGCTGGTTCGTCAACATCGATCAAGCGGGCTTCGGCGGTGACGCCTGGGAGCCCCGGCTCCAGAGGGCTCGCAAGGGATTGCGCCTGGAGCCTGAAGCACCCCCGATTCACCACCCCGAGTACAGAACGCCCACCGTCGACGAACAACTCGGAGCTATGAGGGCTGCGGGCTTCGAGGCCCAGGTGTTGTGGCGATCCTTCAATACCATCCTGATCATGGGCCGTAAGCAGTAAGGGGACTGAATGCATCGTCAACGCGGTTCATACGCCGTGTTCACCAGTGCTCTGCTCGTACTGTCATCGGAGGTCGCGCTGACGTCTGTGGCTGCTGACGAGGAGGGGCGGAAGCACTCTGCATCGTCTTTGCTCAAGGACCCGATCAAGACAGACGCCGGATATGTTTCTGGCGTGACGATTGCCGAAGTCGGGAAAGGGCTCCGCGTGTATCGGGGCATTCCGTACGCCGCGCCGCCGGTAGGGAATCTGCGATGGAAGCTGCCGCAACCGGTGATCCCCTGGCGGGGAGTCAGGAAAAGCACGCAGTACGGTCCGGTCGCGGCTCAGTTTTATAAGGCCGGGCTGCGGAAAGTTCAGGCTGACGAATCGCAAATGAGCGAGGATTGCCTTTATCTGAACCTGGACACTCCAGCCAGGACAGCTCACGACAGGTTGCCGGTCATGGTGTGGCTGCATGCCGGAGGCCTCGATGCCGGAACTGGCAATACGGAAACCTACAACTATCCCGCTCTGCCCCGACACGGAGTGGTGCTGGTGACAGTCAATCACCGTCTCGGGGCATTCGGGCTCCTCGCCAATTCAGACCTTACGGCCGAGTCTCCCCACAATGCTTCCGGCAATTATGGAATGCTCGATCTGGTCGCCGCCCTGCAGTGGGTCAGGCGCAACATCGCCGCCTTCGGCGGTGACCCGGATCGCGTGACGATTTTTGGGCAATCGGGTGGCGCCCAGAAGGTGATCTGGCTGTTGGCTTCACCCCTGGCGAAGGGGCTTTTTCAGCGAGCCATCGTTGAATCCGGGACGAATCGCAACCTCGACGACAACAACACTCGCATCGATACCGAAGCGGAAGCCTATAAGCTGGCAGAGAGGTTTGCTGCCAGGCTCGACGCAAAGAATATTGCGGAGTTGCGCGCCAAGACGTGGCAGGAAATCGTCAGTGCAATGCCGGCACCACCGCCCGGGGCGGAAACAATCCCTGCCAAGGATGACAGGATGCACCAGACCATCGACGCATGGTCTCTGACCGATCACCCCATCAACATTTTCGCTGAAGACCTGGGAAACGATGTTCCCGTTCTCATCGGAGGAGATGAGAATGAGATCGGAGTATTTGTGGGGTATGCGGCGGATTGGCTGCCGGCGCTCGCGAAAGCGAAGAGCAACGTCTACGTTTATCGGTTCATGCATGTGCCCGTCATTTGGAGGAACGCCGGGATGAAAGCCCCTCACGGCTTCGAAGTCCGGTACCACTTTGGCGATCTCGGCGGAATCTGGCACGCCCCGCCCGGCCTTCCTGCCGACCCGGGTCTCAACAAGGACGATGACCTGGTTGCTGAAATCTCGATGCGGATGTGGGTGAATTTCGCAGCCACCGGAGACCCGAGCGTAGCGGGCGTGATCAACTGGCCGGCCTTCAAGGCAATCCCCGGAGAGGACAAATACGTGACGATAGATGTGAAGCCCGAAGTCCACTCGGGATTCCTGGACACGTTCAAGCCGGGTAAGTAATGGGTTCCGATCAGGTCGACCGAGCGCTTGAGCCGGTAACGGCACAGCGGCAGCTCGATGGCTTGAAGATCCGCAGGGCAGTGCTGGCGCGGTCATTTGCCTTGGCGCTGCTATCCGCCGCAAGCGGCGCGCCAGCCGCTGCCTACGAAAAAACCGCCGCTGCGTCTGCAGCGACCGTGCCGGCTGATCGCGATGCATCGGCCATATCGATCAATGCGAACCAGTACTTCACGTATCCCGGCTTCGATCTGTGGGACCCGGCCAAGTGGGCGGCCAGCAAGGCCAAGGCAGCACCGATCGCCGCATGGATTACAACACACGAAAGGGGTACTCACGCCGACTATGTTGTCAGGGACAAGTACCGGAGCATCAAGAATTTTGTCGGCTACCCCGATTACACGTGGAAGACTGAGAGCATCAGCGACCCAGATGTCACC
>JACXTT010004949.1_pt1 | contig 19548 bp, 31 predicted proteins | sample 9270951 | NCBI WGS metagenome assembly JACXTT01 (sample SAMN15532306, study PRJNA645909) | rock metagenome | isolation source: weathered quartz diorite | place: Puerto Rico | collected 2017-06-21 | reverse complement strand
GCGCACCCACGCCGGGGCATGGGTCAGGAACTGGTTCGTTCGCGTCGGGTAAAAGGGCTTGGCCGCCTCGATGGGCCCGAGATTGCCTTCCGAGATGAGATCAAGAGGATCCAGCCCCATCCCTTCGAATTTCCGCGCTTCCTTCACCACGAAGCGCAGGTTGCCTTCCACGAGCTTGCGAAGACCTTCGGGGTTCCGCTCGTCCTGCCACATGTGGCCATAGATTCGCTCTTCCGCGGCCGTGAGAAGGGGCAGATGGCGGATGGAGTCGAAATATTTGTCGAGCGCGCGCTCTTCGAGGTGCCGGAGGGGCAAGGGTCACCAGGGGGGAAGGTAGAGGATAGCAAGGCCACGACCCGACCGTTGAACAGCCTTCAGAAGGCGTGATTCGGGTCCAGCCTTAGGAGGCTCGGTTGGCTTGTGCTATCGGGCTTTTCTCCACGTCCCTTAAGGCGGAATAAGGCGAATGCGGCGGTTCTTTCACCAAATCCAACGGACTAGGCACCCCTCGACCGCCCTTATTAAGGACGTGGGTGTAGATCATCGTGGTCTCCACGTCCTTATGACCCAATAGTTCCTGCACGGTGCGGATATCGTGACCTGCGTGAAGCAGGTGGGTGGCGAAGGAGTGTCGCAGCGCGTGAGGTGTCACGGGCTTCACGATCTCCGCCGCGCGTGCAGCCTCGCGGATGGCCCGCTGAACACTCTCGGGATAGATGTGATGGCGGCGGATGATGCCCGAGCGCGGATCCGTGGAGCGGAGATGGGAAGGGAAGATCCACTGCCAGCCCCAGCTTTTTGCAGCACTGCGGAACTTCCGATCCAACGCATCGGGAAGCCACACCTCGCCGAAACCCTCGGCAAGATCGCGCTGATGCAGCGCGCGCACCTTTTCGAGATGTGCTTGCAAGGGCCCCACCAGCCCTTGGGGCAGCATGGTGACGCGATCCTTCCCACCCTTGCCGTGGCGCACGATCACCTCCAGCCGCTCGAAATCCACATCCTTCACGCGGACCTGCAGCCCTTCCATCAATCGCATGCCTGTGCCAAAGAGAAGTTGCGCGATGAGGCCCATGGTGCCCGACATCTGATCGAAGAGTAGACGCACCTCGCTAGGGTTGAGCACTACCGGCAAGCGTCGCTGCCCCTTCGCCTGAACCATGGTGTTGAGCCAAGGCAGATGGATGTCGAGGACCCGTTTATAGAGGAAGAGCAGCGCGCATTTCGCCTGATTCTGAGTGGCGCTCGACACATTGCGATCCGTCGCCAAGTGGGAGAGGAACGCCTCCACCTCCGGCCCCCCCATCTCCTTCGGATGGCGCAACTGATGAAAGCGAATGAAACGCCGCACCCAGTCGACATAGGAATACTCCGTCCGGAGGCTGTAATGGCGCAGCCTCAGCTCCGCACGAACCTGATCCAATAAACGAGGCGGGCGCGAAGCCCCTGAGGTTTGGGCATCCATGGGCCTAAGGATAGTTTCGTTTTTATTTCGCACAAGGATTTCTTGCCCGTTCCCGACGGTTTTTCTACGGCATTAGGTTTGTTCCACCGATCGACGCGTCCTTGATTGCCATATGAGGAGCATGGCTTGCGGACACCACCCCCGATTTATACGACAGCAAAGCCGACTTCTATCTCAAACAGAGGCACCTCCCCGAATGCGCTCCGTTTATCCGCATGCATTTAGGTTTTACCAATAGGCTTTCGCAACAAGCGAGGTTGATATCATGAGAGTTGGAATCGAGTTTCCAGAATCAGACCGAAAACAGCGACAAGTCTGATTCCATGTTTTGTCGTTCAATTCAAAGTTAGGCCGCAATGCAAGACATCGAAATCATCATCGACGGCGTGCGCAAAGTTCTTCCCGAAATTCAGGTGGAAGTAGTTGGGTTTGCGAGCGCAAAAGGCGATGACCTATGGCGGTTTTCGATTCCAGGTTCTGAACGTACGATTCAAATCGAATCAAGAGATGGCCAATGTCCATTTCTTGTAGAAACAGATGAGCAAAGTTCAGGAGAAGCACTCAGGGCATCAACGACTGAGCACGGGGTCTCAATGATTACGAAATATCTTCGCGCTGCATCCGTCGGCCAGGCTGTAATCCTCGATGGCGATAAATATTGGCAACCAGAGAGTGGGCAATGACACACGCAGGTCAATTTTTCGCTCTCTTGCGGCCTAACCACCACATCAGCCGGACCCAACCGCTTCGCGGTAGGTCCGGCTATCCAGGACGTTAGGCCACCTAAAGATGATGCGAAAATCACTCCGAGGTTTCTTAATACCTTTCACGCTCTTGGCTCAATCAAATGAGGCAAGAGTTCAGGAGTCACCGCGGGTTTTCGTGAAGACTTTCTATGACTGGTACGTACCGATCGCAAATCAGGACCATAAGGGGCCATCAAGCGATGCAGCGATCAAACAGAAGAGCTCCATGTTCTCATTGGAGCTTGCTAATGCCTTGCGCGAGGATTCTGCGGCTCAGGCAAAGGCTCAAGGAGAGATCGTAGGCTTAGATTCAGATCCATTCTTAAGCACTCAAGATCCGGAGAGTAGGTACAAGGTTGGCAAAGTCATTCATAAGGGTGATCGCTGGTTTGTTGAGGTGCATGGAGTTCGCAATGGCAAGCCCCATCTGACTCCAGATGTGATTGCTGAGTTGCAACCGAGGGGCAAAAGCTGGGTATTCGTCAATTTCCAAACGCCAGGTAAGCCTGATTTACTTTCAGTCTTAACTAAGCTGAGATTGAGTCGTCAAAAGGAGGTCAAGCCATGAGGGTTTTCCCCAGGTGGCCTAACCACCGCATCAGCCGGACCCAACCGCTTCGCAGTTGGTCCGGCTATCCGGAACGTTAGGCAGCAATGATTCGAGACGGCATTCTCCCCCCTGAGTTTGATGAGTTTTCCAAATTCATATTTGGCGCAGACGATCTTGGTGCCGTCGTACGAGTCCACATACAGCTGGAGCAGCTGTTAAATGCGTTCATTGATCGTGCGTTGATAGATTCATCGAAGATCAAGAAATCGAATTTTGAATTTAGCCAGTTAGTGGATTTGGCCCTGGCACTTGGTCTTCCATCTAATCTTGGCGCTCCATTAAATGCGATGGGGACTCTCAGGAATAGGTTTGCGCATCGGCCCGGGATAAAGCTCGATCAATCTGCAGTGAACAATCTGTATGCAACACTATCGGCTTCTGACAAAGAGTTGGTTCAGACCCTTTTTATCGAGGTCCACAAAAGTCGCCCTGAACTAAAGCCCTTCACAAAATTTAAAGATGTCCCGGCTCGGAATCAGTTTTCACTCATAGCTGTATTACTTTGGTCATCGTTGCATCTATTAAACCCAATGCAGGGGGAGTAGCACTTGCTGCCTAACCAGTCACCCAACCGGACCCAACCGCTTCGCGGTAGGTCCGGTTGCTTCCGTCGTTAGCCGCCATATGCGAACACTCGAGCAGGCCAGAGGAATTGCGATCGATCAGTTAAGTCGATCATGCGAGGTCGGTATTGAAATCATCGACAGAGCAACCAAGGAAGTTGATGAGGGATGGCTGTTCTACTACCAATCCGCTGAGTTCATACGCACTCAGAACTTCAGTTTAAGCTTGGTTGGGAACACCCCATTATTTGTTCCCAAGGGCGAGGAATCGCCGTTTCATGTGTTCCCGAACCGGCCCCTCGAAGAGTCGATAGAAGCCTACAAATCTTGTGGCAATCCTAATGCTCAGCCCTCCTCCAAAGTCTGTCTCTTGGCTTCTAAACCCGGTGTCTCTGATATAGATTTACTAAGGCTTATTCGGGCTCACACTTCTTTAGGTATTTCGGAAGCGAAGCAGGTCATTGCAATGTGTGCTTCTTCTGAACGTCCGATTGTGCAAACTCGAGATACTCAAAGTGCCCGATTCTTAGTTCAAGAGCTCGTAAAAGTGGGTGTTCTAGCCTCTGTCCAGTATGGCGGCTAACCTGTCGTCCAACCGGACCCGTCCGCAAGCGGACCGGTCCGGTTACCTCCAACGTTAGGCCACCAATGAAATCTGTTTGGCTGCTCCATCATGTTCACGAGTTCGAGGATGGTCACGAAGACGTGAAGCTGATTGGCGTGTACACAACACAAAAATTGGCTCAAGAGGCGCAGAACAAAGTCAAAGGCCAACCAGGGTTCAAAGAGTATCCCAATGGGTTTGAACTCTCTGAATGCCCCCTAAATCAATTGGATTGGCCTGAGGGGTTTATTACTCTTCAACCAGGTGAGGAGTAGCCAAGTGACTCATCAACCACTCGAATTCGCGCTCTTGATTAAGATTCGCGGTAGTGATCCGAGTGATCGCATTTCTTCTCGCATGCAATGGCCACGTCCCTGGTGGCCTAACCACCGCATCAGCCGGACCCAACCGCTTCGCGGTAGGTCCGGCTATTCAGGCCGTTAGGTTTACACCCACGCTGCAGATGCAGCATCTCTAAAGGACTCTTATGAAGAGACTGATTCCTGTTCTCCCACTTGTGCTCATGACAGCGTGCGGAACAATCCAGTTCGTACCAAAGGAATACCCAATCGACAAAGGAAACATTGCCCAATTCGAATTGAATGGGAAGGTTCAGGTGCTCAATGGGCAGCCTTCCGAGGAGAAGGCGGTGGTTTATTCGTATGGCGGAACGGAGCTCGTCACCACTTTGAAAGCTCTGACTGAATCAATGGTGAATCAGACTGCCAAGGAAATTCAGGCAAACTCAAAACAAGGAAATTCAGAGAAGCCAAAAACCCTTGAAATTAAAATCGATTCACTCCTAAGCAAATATTTCATGTTTCACTGCAACAGCACGATCAAATTCACGGTGAAGCTAGGGAATGGAAAGATTCTGAATAAGACGCTGGAGCACACGAGTGGTGCAGCTCAACAAGATTTGAATGGATGCATTGCGGATTCTGTCGTCAACGTACTTTCAGATTCCGAAGTGAAAGGCTACCTGGCCGAGTAAACCTAACCAGTCACCCAAGCGGACCCCACCGCGTCGCGGCGGGTCCGCTTGTTTCCAAAGTTAGGCATGTTGAACATTAGATTTGAGAGCATGCGATGAGCAAAAAAGATTTTGAAGCGTGCCCAAAATGTGGATCAAACACAGGCGTCGTTCCTAAGCTTTTGTTGATTGGACTAGAAAGTCCCTACAAGAAGTTCCCTAAAGAGATTCCGGGTGGGTACCAGCGATTCGATCAATTAGCGGTTGATGAATGTAGGGATTACACTCTGCTCAATAAGCCACTAGAGCAATTTATCGAGGGCTATTACTGTTCGTCGTGTGATCTTGGGTTTGTCCCAGATAGTAAAGTTACCCCTGGTGTTCTAGTAATGCGGGCGGTTCAAACAGGTCAAAACAATCGGTCAGCAATGGAGGCATCTGTCCGGCCTGAAGGAGGTGTACTTTGTCCCTTCTGTGGTCTGATATTCCAAATCACTGATAGTCATCGGTGGGATGGAGAGAGGCACATGACCTGCCATCAGCGCATCACGCTCGTAGGCGAGAGGTAGTCAACAATGCCTAACCAGTCACCCAACCGGACCCGGCCGCAAGCGGCCCGGTCCGGTTGCTTCCAACGTTAGGCCCTCACATGTCCCGTCACTTCGTGCTCCTAGATGCGAATGTTGCAGCGGCTCATTACGCTTCGAAATCGACTCGAAGTAAGAAGCTTCAACAACGGAGCTCGGAACTGATTGATGGAGCCAGGGCAAACAATGTTCAATTGCTAATGCCGAATTTCTGCATCGCAGAAGTATTTTCGGTCTTTGAGAAGTATCGGTGGGGGAGCACCTGGAATAAACACGTGAGCTCAGCAAACACGCTTTCGAGTATGGAATTTGAATCAATAAGGCGTGAATTCTCTACCGCAATCCACAATGCGGCATCAATCCTCCAGGTTGATCTGAATCGGTATCATGTTCTATGTGCTGATTTGATCTCACCGATTAATCATGCATACCAGATTCGCAGAAGAGGCTCAAAAAAGAGCGTTCAAATGAAGCCAGCCTCCACATACGACATGCTGATTCTTTCAATGGGCATTTGGCTGAAAAAAGTTCATGGACCTGATTCCTTCACCATTGTGACTGGCGATGGTCGAATCGGAAACGTGGTGAGGCGAGCTAAGTCAGTGGGCCTTGGCCAGCCCATGAAGGCTCATCTCACGAGCGTTGCTTTGAACCTCGGTCTCACCTACTCACCCGACTTGTACCCAGAGGTTTTGAATTTGGCCGGATGCACCAAGGGGGAATTGCTTTCCAGGTTTTCGTGGCTTCATCAGTGAATGCCAGGACGGGCCTAACCAGTCACTCAACCCGGACCCGGCCGCAAGCGGCCCGGTCCGGTTACCTCCAATGTTAGGTTGCTTCAGGATCACCTATGAAATTCAAAGAGGCCTTCAAAAAAACAATAATCGGGCTCTGTATCACTTTTGTGATTGGTGCAGGTCTTATTGTTTGGACTGGATTGAAGGATCAAGTTGTCACGGCTGATCTTGCAGTAGTTCCGGGAAACACTGTTAACCCCGATGGGAAGCCACATCCTCGTCTGCAAGGAAGGCTTGATGCCGCGTTGAGTCTATACAAAGCTGGTCGCTGCAAATGGATTCTGGTGAGTGGCGGCATCGGGTCTGAAGGATTCGATGAGGCAAAAGTGATGCAGGAGTATCTGATTTCAAAGGGAGTGCCTGCCGGGGCAATTTTCGCGGACAATCACGGCATCAATACATTTGAAACAGCTAGGTTCGCGGCAAACCTAATCCGTGAGCGAAAGTTCGGTCCTCCGATCCTCGTAAGTCAGTACTTTCACATTGCGAGGTTCCGGCTTGCGATGCGCAAGTTCGGAGTTCAGACTGCGGGCAATGTTCACGCGCAATATTTCGAGGTTAAAGATGTGTACTCAATCGTTCGTGAGACAACTGGGTACATCAAGTATTCCTTCATGCGCTCACAAGCAACCTAACCAGTCGTCCAAGCGGACCCGGCCGCGCGCGGCCCGGTCCGCTTGTCTCCAACGTTAGCCGGCATAGGAGCCATATGAAAATTCATCGTCTAGAGTTCAGCGGAGCGATCTTGGAGCGCGGATTCTGGCTCTATGCGTGGCGGATTTCGGCAGGTGATGACGTTGTTTTCTACGTAGGTCGAACTGGCGATAGTTCATCAAAATTCGCTGCATCGCCGTTCTCTCGGCTCGGACAACATTTGGATGTTCGACCCAAGGCATCTGCGAACATGCTGCTGCGAAACATTCGTAAGGCAGGTCTAGAGCCAGAGGCATGTAAATACGAATTGGTAGCATTTGGGCCTCTCTTTGCTGAGCAATCTACACTTGAGGCTCATCGCAAGTACCGCGACCGTATTGCTCCGTTGGAGCGTGCGCTCGCCGACCTTATGACGCAACGCGGCTTCCGTGTCTTGGGTAAGCATGGTCCACTAGGCAGTCCGGAGCCTTTATTGCTGAGGCAAATTGAACAGGCCTTCCATGCTGAGTTCGTTCAAAATGCCGGCTAACCACCACATCAGCCGGACCCAACCGCTTCGCGGTAGGTCCGGCTATCCGGAACGTTAGGCGAGCTGAGCAACATAAGGGATTTCATGACTATCAGATTCCTCATCATTCCATTTCTGTTTATGTCAATCCCTCTTTGCGCAGAGGAGCAGAAGGAGCCCAACTCAAAAATCGAGTGGGTGAATATGAAAGCCTCTTACTCAAATTTCCAAAGCATTAGACCCCAGATCATCAACAGCGGCACACGGCCTGTATTTTTGAGTCGTATTTACCCTCATGGCTCAGCCCAACTGGTGAGATTTAACGAAGCTACTAATAGTTGGGAACAGGGTCGCTGGAGTTTTGGATGTGGCACTGTCGAAAACCCAACTACTCCGATCCTTGTCGCTCCAAGCAAGACATCTGAAATCCACGTGTATTGGCAGCTATCTACGGATGACTGGAATCATCCGAGAGCATTTCAGTATCGAGGTGAGCTACGTCCATTGAAGGGTCGCTACAAGCTATACCTTCGATACTCTAGACGTCCTTGGGTACTGTTTAAAAATCCGGGCCCAATTTACTTCACCGAATCACCGGAGTTCGAGATCATCGAATGAAACAACTAAACTCGATTTCTCGCTCACAGTCGCCTAACCACCACATCAGCCGGACCCAACCGCTTCGCGGTAGGTCCGGCTATCCAGGACGTTAGGCAGCCCACAGCACATGGTCGATAGAGGCTTGATGACTAGCCATACATCTCACATGAAAGTGATCGCACTAGGTGCTCTAGTCCACCTCCCACTACCTCTACTCCTAGTTTTACCGTCGAATCCTTCGAGTATTCACCTATCTCTTGGAGAGTGGGCATTCGTCCCTATTGCTCTTGCATCCTGGGTGTTTTGTCTCGCCCACGCTGCGAGTAATCTGCGCATTGCGGGATCTGGCAAAAAAGCACCATGGATTATCGCCCTTATTCTTCTGAGCCTCCTTGCGACAATCGCGTACTTCTGGCTCCAGATTTGGCCGTATCGGCAACGGCCAGAAGAGCCCGAGGCTTAGATGGTTCGTCTGCCTAACCACCGCATCAGCCGGACCCAACCGCTTCGCGGTAGGTCCGGCTATTCAGGACGTTAGGCGCCCCATATGAATCTGTTCATTTCGCTAATCATGATTTGTGGAATAGCTACTACTCCGCAGAAGAAGGTGTTAAAGCCTCAGCCAGTCAAAATGCTTCTGATGGGTTCGAAAGTTTTGTCATATGGTGGCCCACTCCAATTCGATGAAATCGGGGTCAAGTTTGTAGGCGAACCCTCTTTAGACGGGAATGATGAAGTCATTGATGGGCATAGATTCAAACCATCGCCTGAGTACTGGATGATGATTGAAAAGAATAAGAAGGCAGCGGCTGCGTCAGAGCACATCACTGTAAAAGAGGGGCGTCTTTACCACGATGGTCACTTGGTTGACTTCGGCGGCCTGGAAGTGAAATGGATGGGCCAGGCTCTGTTTTGGCAAGATTGGGTAATTGGCCCAGGGCTCACTTCAAAAAGTGGCGCGCCTCGTTTGGAGTACATGGAGCCTCATGAGCTCTTGTACTACAACTTCAAAACCAGAAAAGGCGGTGCGCTCTGCATTGGTGGCAAGGGGGCATCATCGGAAGTGCGAATTCTTACTCAGTAATCGGTGCGATCATGGCGCCTAACCAGTCACCCAACCGGACCCGGCCGCAAGCGGCCCGGTCCGGTTGCTTCCGAAGTTAGGCCCTTTAGGAGTCCAAATGGACATCACTCAGATCTACGAAACAACAATTGTTGATCGTGAGAGCGGAGCTGAAGCCCGATTTATTGTTCTTCCGAGGCGCGCATTTACTGATACCAATCTTCTGCCTTCAGATGAGCAAAAGGATGAGGGCGAGGTGATGAGGTTTGAAGAGTTGGTGCTTGAATTGGCGGGTGTTGAGCCATCGCTAATTACTACTTTTTTGCTTCCACGTGCAGTTGCGGAATGCATTGCAAAGAGCTCCCCCGAGTTCTTTGATGAGAGAGAAAGGATCTCCCCCTCTGATATTCAACGGTTCGAGATCGAACAATATCTTCGGCACATGGAGTTCGCGGAAATCCTTTCGATGGCTCCTGTTGTTCCATTTGAACAGTCCCCGCTTTCACTCGATTCAGTTGCTTCTTTGATCACAAAAACCTCAGGAGTCGGCCTAGGAGCGTATGCCGGTTTTGTGGTCGGAGGGGCATCACCACTAATATTTGTTACGGTGCCTGCAGGTATGATTATTTTTGGAGCAGCGGCGGGAGTCGCTAATGCATTAGAAAAAGGCCTACGAGACCGCCTTTTGAAACTAATCAAGGGTCAGCGGATAAGGCGAAAGCCGTCCACGCGGGCCTAACCAGTCACCCAAGCGGACCCCACCGCGTCGCGGCGGGTCCGCTTGTTTCCATCGTTAGGAGACCAATCATGGTCCGAAACATTCCATCGATTCTTTGCCTCTCCGTTTACTTGGCGATTGGCATCGGTTGCGAGAACACGCCAATGCCTCCTTTTCTTAATGGCCTTCCATACAGATGTAGCTACGTTTCAAAAGTAGGCGGGAAACAAATCACATTCGGAATTACTGATAAAGAAATTGAGGCGATGCCGAAATGGACCCCAAAATCGACACCGCCTCTTTCCATCTCTGAAGCGACTTCAATCGCCGAGCTAGAGCTCTCCAAATACACTCACGGCAATGATGGGTGGGTCCTACATAGTGTGGGTCTTGAGCGGATTGGCCATGGCGAGAAGGCTGAAGATAAATGGCTTTACTTGGTAATGTTCCGGCGAGGGCATGTGGGTGAGTACATGAACATCCCTATTCAATTGGATAAACGGCCGATTCAAGGGGTAATCGAGGGCACGGAGGCAAAAAGGTAAGTGATGAGTTATGCCTAGGTCTCCTAACCAGTCACCCAAGCGGACCCTGCCGCGTTGCGGCTGGTCCGCTTGTTTCCAAAGTTAGGCCGTTTCGTGAACTATCTTGATGACGCAAGAGTCAGAGCAAAACGCAGAAAGAGTCCTTGGAACTTGTTGCTCCTAGTGTTTGTACTATTGAGTACTGCAATCACTTGGTGGCTATGGGTAAAAGGCGTCGAACTATTGCATGGCGTTCAATACCCCGGCCAATCGATTTCGAATTCAACTCACGGAGGTGGCGTTGTAATTGCCACCATCAGCCCAATGGTTGGGGCTCTTCCATTGGCTATGCTCGTCTCAAATGTACTAATTCACCTGATTCCATCTGCTCGAGCGGCCCTGGATTCGGAGACTCACCAAAACCCCGAATCTGGCTTCAAGGCGTCTCAAGCCCAATTGCTTCGCGTGTCTATCTTTCTAGTGCCAATATCATTGATTCTCTCCGTATTTGGAGCACTGCTTCCATGGCATCCATAAGCTCAAACGGCCTAACCGGTCGTACAACCGGACCCAACCGCTTCGCGGTAGGTCCGGTTACCTCCGAACGTTAGGCATCACTGGAGTCATTTTTTGAACACGAATGTAGAAGTAAAAACGTTCACTTCAGCTGACACCGTAATCGTAGCGGGCGAGGGGATTTGGTCTATTGCGATTGTATGCGTGATCGCTGGTATCGCTCTCATTGCTGTCGGGTCTGTACATGATTCGATCAAGGCAATCTTTTATTACGTTTGCGGGATGCTTGCTCTGGCTGTGCCGGTAGCTTTTTGGAATTCCTCGAGTTGCAAAATCTCCTACGAGTTCTCGAGTAGTGGATTCAGAGTGTTGACGAGAGGTAAGTCTCCACAAGAATTTTCATGGAGTCAGGTTGTATCAGTAGATGGCCCGCTCGTATCGAGGTGGCACGAGATGAAAATTGAAATGGATTCAGAGCAGATATTCCTGATCAAACTCAACTTCACAACTCTCAAACAGGCTTTTAAAATCCTGAGAGCAAATGTAGATTCGCATCGCATCAGCTATAAAGCGCCATGGCCCAGCACGTGATGCCTAACCTGTCACCCAACCGGACCCGGCCGCGCGCGGCCCGGTCCGGTTACTTCCGAAGTTAGGGCGCTCCAATATGTTGATTAACAAATCCGACTTCATAGAAAAACAGAAGATAGCGCGAAGAGCAGAGATCCTCATTCTTCTGGTTTATCTAGGATTGATGTTTGGCGGGATTATTCTTGCTGGGGCTTTCGTCAGGGCATCTCCAAACGAGCGATCGAACTCAATTTGGTTTCCACTTGCGACAGTTGGGATCGTAATTATTCTCTCAGTCCTCGCAATCTGGTTTTCGAGGTTCAAAGCAAAACGTTTCGGCCTGGCTTGTCCGTCTTGTTCCAAGCCCTTGATAGGTCTTCATGCACAAATTGCAATCGCCTCGAATAACTGTTGTCATTGCGGTGGCCGGGTCTTTAAGGACGCTTCATGAGCTGGGTTCTCGAGTGCCCTAACCTGTCCCACAAGCGGACCCAACCGCGCTGCGGTCGGTCCGCTTACGTCCAACGTTAGGCCCTAAAGCTTCCTTGTTGCAGATCTAGGATTCGAAATGACTCCGCAAGAACAACTCGAAATCATCACAAGCGGAAAAGTGTATGAGGCAGTGCGTGACCATTTAGGTGGTGATTGGAATCGAATTCGGGAGCTGTTCACAATACGGCGTGCGCAATTCGACGCCTGGGCCTATCAAATCCAACTTCCATTTGGCCGAGTAACAAATCGACTGTCTGCTCACGATGGTGTTTATGTCATTCCTCAGGGCGATGAGTGGCTTGTGTTTGAGCAGGAGCGAGGGATTCGTTTTTCAGAAACATTTCACTATGACTACGACCTCGCAAAACAACACGCTTTGGCAATGGAGTTGCTTAAAGGCCTAGACTGGATGTCAAACCATGTCATTCGCCCTCGGGCCTAACCAGTCACCCAAGCGGACCCGGCCGCGTGCGGCCCGGTCCGCTTGCTTCCATCGTTAGGTTGCCATGCAGCTTTGCGTCTTCATCGTTGGCACTACCCATTCAATTCAAATGGGAATTAAGGCGGTGGATGAAGAGATCAAAGAAAATTTCAAACGAGACCTTCGATCGATTATTCAGGAACAGCGAATTGAAGGTATCGCTGAGGAGATGAGTCGGGATGCGCTTTCAATCGCTGGGGTCGATGAATCCATTCCGTATTCAATTGCGATTGAACTGAATATTCGTCATATCTATGCCGATCCCTCGATTGAGAAACAGAGTCAACTGGGAATGCTCGATGATGAGGCTATCAAATGGGGTGGCTTCTTTAAGGACAAAACAGAAGATCAAATTGAATCAGAAATCGCCTCTCAGAACAGATCGCGTGAGAGAATTTGGCTCGAAGTAATCAATGCGTTTGGTGTTAATCGAATACTCTTTATTTGTGGTTCAAAGCATTCCTATCCGTTCTCAGAATTGATTGGTAATGCCGGAGGGCAGGTTCAAGTGGTTTATCCTGACTGGCAACCTAACCACCACATGAGCCGGACCCAACCGCTTCGCGGTAGGTCCGGCTATCCGGAACGTTAGGCCACAGGAGCTTTCACATATGGGACCCTCTGTTCCGACAGTGAAAAGATTGTTTGCGGTTTCTGGGAACGAGTGCGCATTCCCCAAATGCAAGACACCCCTTGTTGATGCACCGAGCGGGAAAGTTACTGGCCGGATTTGCCACATCAAAGCTAGTGCCGTGAATGGGCCAAGGTATGACCCATCACAATCGGAAGAAGAGCGGCATGAATTTTCGAACCTCGTATTGATGTGCCCAATTCATCACGACGTGATCGACGACGATCCTGACTCATATACAGTCGAACGGCTCAAGGCGATTAAACAAGAGCATGAGAAGAGCCATGCTGTTGATTCAGAACCCGAGGAAAGAATCGCAAATGAGCTGATTGTCAATATCACGGGCAATTCAATCACCCACGGATCGGTGATCGTCTCCCAGAATCAGATGGGTGGGCAGATCGCTCATTCGATAACAAACATTGGACCGCAGCCGAGATCGATCCCCCCAACTGCTCGCCGTAGCCTTGTCACTGATCTAAAAAATCACCCACCGGAGCGCATCGATATCACCACCCTGATGAATGATGCAGAGGCACTTCAGCTGACTGATTCTCTGCTCCCCTTGCTGAATGAAGCAGGTTGGCAAATCGGTTCCGATGAGTTGGGTACAGTTACATCAGTGGTTCGAGGAATTGTGATTGAGACCAGGGCCAGTCGGCCCGGCTTAGATGCACTACGCAGATGGTTGCTCAGTATCGGATTAGCTGCAGAAATACGTGTAAATCGAAGCTTTCCCAGGGATCGAATTTTTGTTGGGGCAAATCTTTGATGTGGCCTAACCAGTCACCCAAGCGGACCCAGCCGCGTCGCGGCTGGTCCGCTTGTTTCCATCGTTAGGAGTTCTCCATGCAGAGAGCAGCATCATCAGTTTTAGCGCTCGTATTGGCGACTCCATTGACTGCCCAAAGCTCCAAAAGTGAACCTCCAAATAATTCTTGGGCGGACAGTTTTGGATTTTCTGGTGGATTCCGCCTACAGACCTTTAGCGGGTACGAATTAGCGGCTGGAGTCCGTTCACCAACGATTGCAGCAGATTTCCCACTCTCCATTTCTTCACAGCTAACGTTCAACCATGCCAGTGTGGGAGCTGCACTTTGCTTCAAGTATGGAAACGATTCGAAGAGCAATTACTTTGGGTATTTCATACGGCCAAAATACAGGAGAGTATTCACCAATCCGCACATCGAATCTTACCTGAAGTGGCGTGGAGATTCTTTCGGTGTAGAGGCTGGGGTCAATGCTGTTGGTCATGGTGCGATTTCAATTTTTACTGGTTACGTAAAAACCAATCCAATGCGCGAGCATCAGGTTTACCTGGGAGTGGGCGTTGAGATTTAGTCCTAGAACTCCTAACCAGTCACCCAAGCGGACCCCGCCGCGTTGCGGCTGGTCCGCTTGTTTCCATCGTTAGGCGCTAAGTGAATCCCCTCGGCAATGTAGCCCTCATCGTGGTTTTGGCAGCTCCCCCTGCGCTTTCGCAGGCGAAGTCTCGGAATCAGTTATATGAAGAGGCTGTCATCCGAAGAGATGTCCTCGAAAAGCAGTTCTCCAAATGCGACAAATTGAGAGGGGAAGGTTTCACGCTGACTTGCTATATACAATGCCTTGTCGCATACGAGATTGAGATCGATCGACTGACTTCTGAAGTACTGTCCACTCTGCCGGAAGATCAGAAACTGACTTTCAATCGCTCAGTTCACACCTGGAGGGTCTATTTTCAAGCCGAGAAAAAACACCTGAAGAATCTAAATAACCATCTCGGGTCGGTGTCCTGGATAGGTCTAAATGCCGACTTGGTCGCGGTCGCAAAGAGCCGATGTGATTTTCTAATCGGTCAGATTCTATGATGGTCCATCGCGCGCCTAACCAGTCACCCAAGCGGACCCCGCCGCGTCGCGGCTGGTCCGCTTGTTTCCAACGTTAGGCGATCTGCACTGTAAAAATGCATTACTGAGTTCAGAAAAAGATCACGCTCTGAGTTGTTCCTGGTCCAATTGATTGTTGAGTTCGAGGAGATCAATCGTTGATTTCAAATCGACCAAAGAGTTTGAATTCCCGTTTCGAGTATTTTGGCCGAGGCCTCGTGGGTGGCTTGTTAGATTCCACTTCATCTACGTCGCCTAACCACCGCATCAGCCGGACCCAACCGCTTCGCGGCAGGTCCGGCTATTCAGGCCGTTAGGCAGCCATTCCTTTTTGGAGGCACCATTGGATTCCGAATTAGTCATCACAATTGCTGTGATTGTGATTCTGCTGGGATTAGGCCTTTGGTGTATCCGGAGACCTGGTGTAACAAAATTCCAGAAATGGCTCAGACTCCAGTCATTTCTAGCTTTTGGACTGATTCCGATCTGTGTGTTGGTCGGATTAGATAAAGATGATCGATACTCTGCAGTGCTCGGAGAGGTCGTCGGAATGGCTATGGCGTTTTATTGGGTGATCACTGCTATGGTTGCGTCGCGTGATTAAATTCGCTCATGGCCGGCTGCCTAACCAGTCACCCAAGCGGACCCTGCCGCGTTGCGGCTGGTCCGCTTGTTTCCAAAGTTAGGCCACCGAATGATGATTCAGTTACACGGAGTCTTACTGATCCGAATTGCCAGCGCTCTGACGCTCACACTTGCCTGCCTTGGGTTCGGGTGCGCCAGACCCTCAAATGCTTCGCCAAAGTTGCAGAGATTTCAGCTTAAAGGTGAAACCGGGACTCTCGGTACCGAGAGCAGCACACACCTGACTAGACTCACCCTGGTTGAGGCTGTGCCTTCGCAGCATCAGCCTTCGCAGGGATTTCAGCTCGAAATAGGATTCTCAAGCGGCGAGACCATTGTCGTTCCATGCGCAGTTGTAGTCGATTTCACCGACAACGTGGTTCGAGCGGATGCTTCGGGTCAAATAGAGCGACTTGGCGTTGCCACAAGCTGGTCTTGGGTGGCGTACACTTCGTTGCCTCAATCCATCTCGGTGATTAAGTTCATCGAAAAGGGCAAAATCATTGCAGTGCAGGAGTTCAATCCTCCTATTAATCCATCAACTGCTTCAAAGCGTTGGCCTAACCAGTCACCGCAGCGGACCCAACCGCAAGCGGTCGGTCCGCTGACTTCCGATCGTTAGGGCTCACATGCTTCTACCTCTCTTCATTTCTGTAATCACCATCCAAGACGCTAGGACACCAGTCCCTCTGCTAAGTGGCGAGGAGATCATCTCGCTTATTGATCAAACACTGGAATCGCCACAGCTGCTCAATCTACAAAAGAGATATTCATTTCAACACGTGAACTCTGGAGTCGGTGACAGACTCATCTCTCCTGGAAAGTCTGTCGTAGTAATCTGCATGAATAAAAAAGTAATCGCCTTTTTGTTCAAGCTTGCTGAGCCTTCAATTAGTTCTAAAGCATCGCGAAAGTCGATGGACAGTATTTCGTTGCCTTTCGGGATTACTCCAAGCTTCAAGGCGGAGAATTTCATTTCCAAGTTTGGACCGCAAGACCAGAAAACCGACTGCTGGCAATTCAAGCAGTACGACCTTTATCCCCAATTCGATAAGCAGACCGGAATCATCTACTCTCTAGGCGTGAGCTTGCATGAGCAGCCCTAACCAGTCACCCAAGCGGACCCCGCCGCGTGGCGGCTGGTCCGCTTGTTTCCAAAGTTAGGCGCTCGAACCAGTCGGCTACCCACTCATGAAAGCACTCGTCCTCTTTCCAGTTCTCCTCGTCTTGGGCTGTCGTAACCCAGAGTTAGAAATCCCGATTGAGAACAGCTCGGGAACAAGTGCATTGACTGTTTTGCTGTTCGATAAATCCGGTGATCCGATTTCGAACGCCAATATTTCTGTTATCTCCAATTCCGGTCCTGCTCGGTATGCATCGAGCATTAATGGTCAGGTGCAAATGAGGTTGCTTTGGCCTGGAAAATACAGAATCAACATTGAGAAAGAGGGATACAGTTCGGTTGTCCGAATTTGCAAACTTGGGTCAAGGAAACACATAACTATTTGTGTACAGCTATCGCTTCGAGTCGCAGAAGGGTGCCCTGTTGAGTGATAACCCAGCCGTTAACTCCGGCGCGCCTAACCACCACATCAGCCGGACCCAACCGCTTCGCAGTTGGTCCGGCTATCCAGGACGTTAGAAGGGCTTACTCAGATTGATCCCAGGTCATCAATGAAAAGACAATGGACCATTTTCAACACGATTTCCGCAGTCGCCGCTGTGTCTGGACTGACTCTGGTCGCATACAGCTATCTTCTGCCTGCCGGGTCAACGAAAGCTCATTCTTATGCTTTCAATGGCTGGGTCGTATTCATCGCAGGCATCGTGCTGCTTCTTCCCTTTCTGTTCTCCAAGGTCAAGACCAAGCCCAGCCTCCCTTGGAGTGAAATCCGTAAACAGGGCATGAATAAGTACGTGTTCATAGAGGGCACGATTAAGCGAGGTCTACCGTTCTCGTTGTGTGCCTGCTGGGAAGGTATCTGGCTCCCGCCAAGCTTGGAACATAGTCCATTCAGAGTTCCGGCAACAATCTTCTGCTGTTGCGTTGTGGGCACACTCTTCTCTTGGTTTGACTGGGAAGCTCTTGAAAAGAGATATGCAAAGGAATCCGCTTAGCCCTTCTAACCTGTCCCACAAGCGGACCCATCCGCGTCGCGGCTGGTCCGCTTACGTCCAACGTTAGGACGCAATGCAACCGCTCAGGATTGCCAACCAGAACAACTTCTTCGAGATGTCCCTCGATCCAAATCAGGGCATTTCGGGACGTGGGTTTGAAGATTACAGAGTAGAGATTGAGGTGCACTCAAATCAATTCTCTGCAAAGACGCATTGCCACTTAGATGGTCCGGACTTCGTCAACTTTCTTAGAGGTTTGATCTCTCTCGATCAATCCCGGAATGGGGAGACGAGCTTGGAATCGATCTCGCCTGACGGCCTGAAACTCCGAATGTTTTCGACTACGCGAATGGGTCATATGGCGATCGAGGGCTCGCTTTCACATTCGTTTATGGGAGAGCGAGTCAACTTTCCTCATTCCCTTTCATTTGGATTCGAGTTTGATCCATCAGAGTTGGTTAAAATTGCAGGGTATTCCTGGGTTAAGGCCCTTGCGTCCTAACCAGTCACCCAAGCGGACCCCGCCGCGTTGCGGCAGGTCCGCTTGTTTCCAACGTTAGGCCGTCATGCACCCGTTTCGTAAACCCCTCGACGAGTCATATCGAACAAGGCTTATCAATGAAGCATTGGCTTTCTGTGTCGGGTACGAAAATGGAACGCTATCTCTAACTGAGATCTCGCGCAGATTGACAAGGATTTCGCACGACCTTGGTGTTGAGAATGAACCCGATTTTCTCCTGATTCGAGGCATTGAATCTGAAACGGACAAGTTTCCCCTAGGCCCTCACCGAGACATCTGGGGAGCAGATGTATTGCAAAGGTTTGATACTGAGCGCGAGGCTATAGAAGCTTCCTACGCCCAAGAAGCGTCCGCTGCAATTCGGAGAATCCATGAAATGCTTAACTGACGGCCTAACCGGTCGTACAACCGGACCCAACCGCTTCGCGGTAGGTCCGGTTACCTCCGAGCGTTAGGCCGTCATGAGCAAGGTTTTGGAAAAGTTCAGATCGTTGGTGCAACTCTTCTCGATGAGAAAGCAAGCCAAGTCGAGTCGAAAATCGGAAGAGTTCTACGTTGAAACAGAACCGATAGACCATGGACCTGGCGCGATGAAATCTCTACATGTTTCTATTTTCCAGAATAGGGAAGATGGTCCCGTAAAGATCGGAGAGTATCGCAGGAATTACAGCAAGCTGTATCAGACGTTCCACCCATTTCAACAGGATGGAAAGTGGTATGCCCTGTACTCAAAAGATTACACATGTACGAGTGTTATGGAATTGCCATCGTGTCGAGATATCGCAGGAGAAGAGCCAAACTCCCTCGGGTTCTGTCCAGTAGATTTTTATGTGCCGTATCAAGATCCGCATGTTCAAAAAGCAAAACAAGAAGGTCAATTTGGGTTCGTTGCAGGATGTGTTTGGGGGGATGACACTTGCTGGAAGATTCAATTTCTTGATCTCTCTCGTATTCAGTCAGGGGTTTTAGTTCGAGAAGAGCGATTTGGGTATTTAGCGATGCCCGCTAAGGCGACGCGCTTAGAGGAATCTGTATCTCTTGCTGAGTACAATCCTCCTGATTACCCCAACATCACGCTCTCAGTAGATGTCGCATTTAATCTTTCAAATGGTCAACGCTGCGTTCTTGGAGATAACTAATGACGCGGCCTAACCAGTCACCCAAGCGGACCCGGCCGCGCGCGGCCCGGTCCGCTTGTTTCCAAAGTTAGGCTGCTTAGCAAGAGAGAGGTTGCCAATGTTCCACTTCCGGCATGTTGGCAACATCGTTTCGCCTTCGACCAGTGCTCATAAAGGCTTTGATTCTGATCAGCTAGC
>JACXTT010004948.1_pt1 | contig 19549 bp, 26 predicted proteins | sample 9270951 | NCBI WGS metagenome assembly JACXTT01 (sample SAMN15532306, study PRJNA645909) | rock metagenome | isolation source: weathered quartz diorite | place: Puerto Rico | collected 2017-06-21 | reverse complement strand
TCACGATCTGCCACAAGCTCAAGAACACGATCACGATCTCGATCAAGGCATGGCCGGCCCATCAGAGCCACGGCGACACACTGGGCAGGTGCGCGACCGGACACAAGCCGAACAACGGCCAGCACAAGGGCAACCCGAACCACACCCCGAACCCGGGGCCGGACACGGGTGCCTCCACCCAAGCCAACCCCACCGGGCCAACCCCAGGCCACCGACAAGGGAAAGGCCCACACTCCCCTCCAACTCGCGCCGATCCCGGACCGCGACTCCGATTCGTTTTGCCGCTGCAGCCATCTCGCTCGCCTCCATCGTCGCCCAACAGGACGACGACCTCTTCGATCGAAAACGGCTGGACCCTCCTTGCGGAAACGAACTAACCGGAGAGACCACTAGTACGTCCAGGCCGAGCTGATAGTTGTCGGGGAAACAGAGAGAGCCGTCCTCGTGAACCATCTTGAAGTAGGCGATGCTCGTGCAGTCGTAGCCGGGGGCTTGGAGGGCAGCGTGGATCTCGGCCGTGTCTCCTGCGTCGGTGTCAGGGATCTCGATGTACCGGAAGGAGCGGATGAGACCAGGGCCGTTGAGCGGTCCCTGGCGCTCGAGCCGTCGGCCGCGCCAGGGGACGGTGCCGCTGTTGCGCACGCGCCAGGTCTTGTCAAACAGTTGGCCCGGGCTCATGAGGGTGCCGTGCGGGATCGTGTCGTCGACGAAGGTTGAGGCATCGCCCTCGATTGCGCGCACCATTTTGGGGTTCTTACCGTGGGCACGGCGGCGTCTGTTCTGTTCGGCGGCGTGCTCGACGACCTCCATGAGTGAGTGGAGTTCGCCGTCACCCTCGAACTGGTCTTCGTAGAACTGAACTAGGTCCCGGCTGGGCGGGGTCCCGCCGCGTTCGACGCGGGAGATGTGACTGGCGTCGCAGCCGAACTCCTTGGCCGTCTTCCTGACGCTCCACGTCGTTGTTTCTCGGAGCTTTCGCATCGCCCAGGCGAGCACGGTCGTCGGTTGACGCGGGGCGAGTGGTGGTCGCGCAGATGGTCGTCCCATGCCGCCCATCGTTGCAGTTGAGTCAACAACTCTCGCGACCCGGACATTGCTCGGCACGCCGCGAATCCGCGCGGCCGACAAGGAGAAGGGGCGACATGTCAGAGATGGTTCCGTTCGGCAGAGGGCTCGCAAGACGCGAGGCGCGGTCTGTCGGTGCGCAACTTGCGAGGCTGGAGGGCCGGGCGCAGGTCGAGCTCGGCAAGATCGAGATTGAGGCGGATCTCCAAGCCGCTCGCGTCCACGGGGTGGCCTACGTCGGCAAGCAGGCGATGCAGGCGACGGCGATCGTCTCCGAGTTGGAGGGCCAGCTCGGTCTGATGGTTCCGAACGCGAAAGGCCGACTGCAGGGAATCGCCGACATGACGACGCTCGGCATGGCCGAGATCGTCGCCAACACAGTCAGGAAGGTGAGCCGCTGATGGTCGCCGTGATCGAGGGGTTGGCGCTGGCGTTGCTGCTGCTGCTCGCGGTCCAGCTGTACGCGAGCTGGCGCGCCCGCCGCGAGGATCGACGCGAGCAACTGCTGCGTGAGTCGTGGGCCATCTACCGGGCCTCGCGGCAGATCCACGACAAGACCACCGAGGCCTTGCAGGCGATGCTCGATGAGGCGCGCGCCCGAAGGCCGGACGCGCAATGAACAGCGAGAACCCGATCGTGCGTCTGCTTGTCGGGGTCGTGGCGATCGCCGCGGCGTTGCGGCTGACCTGGTGGTTGGTACAGCCAGTCTTGCCAGCCCTCGCCGTTGCGCTTGTGGCGTTCGCCGTGATCCGTGTCGTCGCTTGGTGCCGCCATGACCGCTGGTAGAGGCGTAGGGCCGGATGTCCGGTCGGCGTTGTGGAATCAACAAGCCGTCTTGACGTGCTGCGTGAACGCAGCGTTTACTGGAAGCAGCCATGCGCTGCGCAAACGCAGCACCGATGACTTGGTCGCGGGCGGCTGGAAGGAGGGTCCTTATGAGTAGAACGTTTCATCACGGTGATCGCCGGATCCGGGTGCGCGGTATCCGGCGCGACGATCCGGATCTGCGCAAGTTGGCGCGGGCGCTGATCGATCTCGTACAGGCTGAGGCAGAGGCCGAAGCCGAGGAACAGCATCGCCGCCGCTCAGACAACATCGTCGAGTTGGATGCGAGGCGAACCCAGAAGCTCGCGGACCCTGAGAAGGACGCGGCGTGACCGAAGCACGGCTTAGTTGGTTCGCGCTTCAGTGGCCACGCGATGTCCAGACAGATCGTCTCCTCGGAGCCTTCCGCGTTCTGGCGACTTCACGCGCGACGCCAATCGTCCTTCAGGCGACCGGTACGCAGAATGCTGTCGTCCATCGGATCGCCCTCCCAGCCGCCGCGGCGGAAACGTTGATCGAGCAGCTCGGCGGTGCAATTCCCGGGGTAGGGTTCGCCCGTCTACGCCAGCGGCCCGCGGTCGCGATCGACCGGGCAGTCGCGGTAAGCATGACCACCGCGGGGCGACCGCTTCGCAGCGACGACGCAGAGTCGGTTAGTCGTGCCCTGCTAACCGCGTTGAGCGCGCTGCGCCCTGGCGAGACTGTCGTATTGCAGTGGCAGCTCGCCGTCGCGTTGGCGCCGAGCCCCGTGGGCAATCACACTCCGCCCCGCCGACCGGCTCGATGATCAGCGATGTTTCGCGTGCGCTGTTCGGCAGTCGGGATCTGCTCGATGCGGAAGGCAGGGCTGCCCTGCGCGCGAAGCGTTCAACGCCGGGCTGGCGAGTCATCGGACGCATCGGAGTGCGTGCGGGCCATCCGGCCCGTCAGCGGCAGCTGATTGGGCAAGTCCTGAGCGGCCTCCGGTCAGCTGAGGGCCCCGGCTCGCACTTCCGACTGCGTTCTACCAGCGCGGCCGGGATGGCCTCTCTCAAGATGCCTTGGCGGACACCGGTTCGGCTCAACATCGGCGAGCTGGCGGCGGTCTCAAGCTGGCCCGTCGGTAGAACGAGATCGCTACCTGTCACTCGTCAGAGCACACGGACAATTGCGCCTGCAGAGGCCGTGGGGTCGAGCGGGCGCGTGTTGGGCATCGCCACCTTCGCTGGTAAGGAACGGCCGGTCGCGCTGCGGCCTGCCGATGCGCTGCGGCATTTGCTCGTGATTGGACCGACGGGCGTCGGCAAGACCACCAGCCTGCTTCGCTTGGCGGCTCACGACATTGCCGCTGGCAGGGCTGTTGTCGTGCTCGAGCCGAAGGGCGATTTGATCGCTGACCTCCTCGCTTGCATCCCGGGCGAGCGCAAGGACGACGTGGTGCTGATCGATCCGACCGACGAGCGCGGAGTTGTTGGGGTCAATCCGCTGGCGACAGGCGGTCGCTCGTCTGAGCTGGTTGCCGACCAGCTGCTCGGCATCTTCCACGATCTCCATGCGGCGTCGTGGGGGCCACGAACGAGCGACATCCTGCACGCTGGACTGCTGACGCTTGCCCGCACCCCGGGCATGAGTCTGGCTGCACTGCCGCTGCTCTTGTCCGATTCAGCCTTCCGTCGCCGGATTGTCGGTGCTCTGAATGAGCCGCTGGTGCTGCAGCCGTTCTGGCAGGCGTTCGAGGCCTGGTCGGAAGCGGAGCGCACGACCGCCATTGCTCCGGTGATGAACAAGGTCCGGCCACTACTGGTGCGGCCGAGCTTGCGAGCGGTCTTAGCTCAGACTGCGCCGCGTTTCGAGCTGCGGCAGGTGTTCACCGAGCGGAAGATCCTGCTCGTCAACCTCGCAAAGGGGATGATGGGACCCGAGGCGGCGGCGCTCCTGGGCAGCATCATCGTCTCGCAGTTCTGGCAGGCGGCACTCGAGCGAAGCGCCATCCCAGCTGATCGGCGTCACCCGGTGTTCGTGTACGTCGACGAGTTCCAGGACTACCTGAGCTTGCCCACCAACCTGGCTGACGCGCTGGCACAGGCTCGCAGCCTCGGTGTCGGACTGACGCTCGCGCACCAGCACCTCGGGCAGCTCGACTCGCAGATGCGCTCGGCGGTGCTAGCCAACGCCCGCTCCCGGCTGGTTTTCCAACTCGCTGCCGAGGATGCCCGGGTGTTCGGCGCGCCCGATGCCGTGCTCGAGCCCGATGACTTTCGTTCGTTGGGAGCATTCGAGGCTTACGCGCAGCTGGTTGCCGGGGACGCTGTCCAGCCGTGGTTCAGCTTGCGCACGCTGCCGGCGCCCGCGGCGATCAGCGATCCGGACGCAATCCGAGATAGGTCGCGGGAGCAGTACGCGGTCAGTCGTGAGCAGGTCGACCTGGATCTGCAGCAACTTCGGAACGCTGCCCGCGGAGACGATCTCGGGCCAAGAGCGCGCGCCGGAGGGGTCCGATGAGCTGTCCGGTCGCTTGCCCGGTCGCGTGGACCTATTCGGCAACCGCGGCGTTTGCCGATGCGTGGTCGGCGGGTTTGGGGGCGGGGACTGATTCGCAGTCTTACTGCTCATCGTTCCTTCCCTGCGCGGAGGTCGACCTGTGAATGCCTCGCGCGACCTTCAGCTTGTGCATCAGGTTGCTGAGCTACGTCTGATGAGTGGTCGGCAGATCGAAGCCGTCCACTTTCCAGCGGACGCTCATGCATCGCCGGAGACCGCAGCTCGGCACTGCCGCCGCGTCCTGGGCAGGCTCGTGCGGAATGGCGTCCTGCGTCGTCTCGATCGCCGGGTTGGCGGGGTGCGGGCTGGCTCAGCCTCGTTCGTCTACACGCTTGGATCTGCGGGTCATCGCCTGCTTGATGACGACCGTGTCAGGCCTCGCCGCTACGAGCCAAGCGAGGTGTTCGTCCGGCACCAGCTGGCCGTCAGCCAACTCGTCGTTGATCTCGTGCTCACTGCGCGTAGCGATCAGCTTGAGCTGTTGCGCGTCGAAGGCGAACCAGCCTGCTGGCGGAGTGTTCCCGCGGTAGGTCGCGTGGTGCTGCGACCGGACCTCTTCCTTGAAGTCGGTGTCGCGGAGTTGTCGTACCGCTGGTTTGTGGAGGTCGACCGCGCCACACACCACCGGCCCGCGGTCCTGCGCAAGGCGGGGCTCTACGAGAGCTACTACCGAAGCGGCGTCGAACAGTCGACGCACGGCGTCTTCCCACGCGTGCTCTGGGTAACGCCTACGACGTCGAGGGCGGTTGCGCTGCGCAAGACGCTGGACGGCGGCAAGTTCACCGCCGGGTTGATGGTGGTCGCCACGGCAGGCGAGGCTATTCCTGTTGTCGCCGGGAGCACGGCATGAGCTTGCGCAACGTCATCCTCATCGGCGATGTACGCGAACGCCTCGCCGCTGTCCCGGCCGCGAGCATCGACTGTGTGATCACCAGTCCTCCGTACTACCAACTGCGCAACTACGGCAGCGAGGCCCAGATTGGTCTCGAACCGACGGTAGACGCATGGGCACGAACACTACGTGTGGTGCTGCGAGAAATCGGGCGCGTACTCAAGCCGACGGGCGTTGTGTGGATCAATCTCGGTGACACCCACAGCCGCCACGTCAAGCACGGAGCGCCGAGCAAGAGCTTGCTGCTCGGCCCGGAACGCTTCGCGCTGATGGCGATCGAAGACGGCTGGGTAATGCGCAGCAAGGTCGTCTGGGCGAAGACCAATCCAATGCCGTCAAGTGTGCGCGACCGACTGTCGAGCACCTGGGAGGTCGTCTACATGCTTACTCGCCAGGGCAGGTACTTCTTCGACCTCGACGCCATCCGTATCCCGCACCGCTCCACGAGGCCGCCGCGGCCGCAGCCGCGACTAGCCGAAACCATCGTCTATCCGGCGCCGGGGGCCGGGGCGCCCGCCTGGGTGACAAGTGGTAACCGTGCACTCGCCGAGATGAACGACCGCGGCGAGATCGGGCACCCACTCGGCAAGAACCCCGGAGACGTCTGGCAGACCGGCACCGCCAGCTTCCGCGGCGCACACTTCGCCACCTTCCCTGCCAAGCTAATCGAGCGCCCGCTGCTATCAACGTGCCCGGAGAGGGTGTGCGCTGGCTGTGGCCAACCGTGGGAGCGCGAACCGATGCGATGGCTCGGCCAGCTCGCTGTCCACGGCGAGATGAGCAAGCGCTGTGACTGCGACCGCGGTTGGAAGCCCGGCCTGGTGCTCGACCCGTTCCTGGGCAGCGGCACCGTTGCGCTGGCTGCGATCGGGCATGAGCGCGACTGGCTCGGGGTCGAACTGAATCCTGACTACGCGGCCATCGCCGAGCGGCGTATCGCAGAAGCGGCCAACGTTGCGGCGGGATTCTCGGAGCCGCGAGCTGCATGAGGTCACCTGTGCCTCGGATGGTCGACCGGTGGGCGGAAGGAGGAGCTCCTCCTTCTACCCACCGCCAAACCATCCCACCTCCGGAAGGGAGGAATGAGCCATGACCAAGGCTCAAGAGGTGTACGAGCGGGTCGGGGCACTGGTGGCCTCGGGGACGCGGAAGGCTGACGCTTTCCGCCAGCTGGCAGACGAGCTTGGACAGCCGTTCAACTCAGTCCGCGGCGCCTACTACACCCACACTCGAACGCTCGGCGGCTCGTCACCGCGGGCGCGCACCACGCACGACCCGGTCGAGGCGGCTGTGATCGTCCTTCAGAAGGCGATCACGGGTATCGACGCCGAAGTCCAAGCGGCCAAGAACCGGGCGGACGAAGCCATCGCGGCACACAAGCACCTCCGCGAGACCGCCGAGGAGCGCGAGAAGGCCCTACAGGCCAAAATCGATGCGCTAAAGGCCTAGCGCCAACGGATGGACGGCGGCCCGGATCAGAAACGATCCGGGCCGCCAAACAAAACCAAGCGATTTGAGTTCACAATTGATATCCGATAGAATTACTTGTTAATTCGAGAGTTGATTTCCATATCCAATGTCACCTTCATCTAGATATCGCTGACTGCCATTCCATCCATTTGTTGTGGAATAGTCGACGAAATGCTGCGTTTACGCAGCTCGTGTGAGACAATGGGTGCAGCTAAACGGAGCACCTACAACACAGTGGGACCACACCAAGCCAAGGAACTCGGGCGACAACTACGCGCTCGACGCGAAGCACTCGGGCTCTCAACTCGGCAACTTGCTGAGCAGGCCGATATGAACGACGCGACCATCGTCCGGATCGAACAAGGCGCCTTCGCCGCACCCCGACCGGACAAGCTCAGCCGGATCGCCGAAGCGCTCGGACTCAGCCTCGCCGACGTCTTCGCACTCGCCGAGTACGCCGTCCCCGGCGACCTCCCGAGTTTTCAGCCATACCTGCGCAGTAAGTACCGCGATATGCCCACCGAGGCCGTTGACGACCTCAACAAGGCCTTCGAGCGGATCATCCGCAAGCACGGCTACCAACCCGACGGCCCGCGTGACGGAGAAGACGAAGGCCCCTAATCAACGCAGATAAACCAAGAAAGGAGGGAGACATGCACCAAACACCAACGACATCGAACGAGCGGAGCGTGCTCGCCCTCCTGCGAGGTCTCGTCCCGCGTCGGTCGCTTTACTACCACGAGGCGTTGCGGATCGCCGAGTTGCAAGCTAACCACCTGCTCGAACATTTCGACGTCCAGACGAGCGCCGTCCCCGACGAGATCATCACCGAGCTACCGCGGATCCGCGTCGAGCACGAACGACACCTACCGGTCTCCGGCGCCGCTCATTGGAACGGCCGCTACTGGGTGATCACGGTCAACGCCAACGAGAGCCCGCTTAGACAGCGCTTCTCGCTCGCCCACGAGTTCAAACACGTGATTGACCACACGACCAGGGATTACATCTACGCAGACCGGCCGACGCTGAGCGCGCACGAACAAGCTGAACGGGTCGCCGACTACTTCGCCGCCTGTCTACTCATGCCAAAGCGCGTCGTCAAGCGCCTGTGGTTCGGGGGTCACCAGAACACCGCGGCGCTTGCGCGCATGCTCCGGGTCAGCGAGCCGGCGCTGCGCTATCGGCTCGACCAACTTGGCATCACAGAAGGACCGCGCCGGTGCGTGCAGCCTCGGGCAAGGCACTTCGCTGTGCGCCGCAGCCTCAGCATCGCGGAGGTTCGCCAGTGACGACCCGCAGGGTCAATGCTGCTTCTCCATGGTCCCAGCACGGTCAGGAAACGCCAGCCACGGCGGTCATCTATCTACGCGTCTCGACCAAAGAGCAGGCTACTCGTGGCGGCGAGGCCGAAGGCTTCAGTATTCCGGCGCAGAGGGACAGTTGCCGCCGCAAGGCTGCCTCGCTTGGGGCGGCTGTCGTTGAGGAGTTCGTAGACCGCGGCGAAAGCGCGCGCAGCGCGCGTCGGCCGGAGCTGCAGCGGATGCTTGCCTACATCGCCGACAACCCGGTCGGCTTCTGCATCGTCCACAAGGTTGATCGACTTGCCCGAAACCGAGTCGACGATGTCGAGATCAACGTCGCGCTTACCCGGTCAGGAGTGACACTCGTTTCTTGCAGCGAGAACATCGACGAGACGCCCAGCGGGATCCTGTTGCACGGGATCATGAGTTCGATTGCCGAGTTCTACAGCCGCAACCTCGCAGCCGAGGTGAACAAAGGCTTGATCCAGAAGGCAAAAAACGGCGGCACCCCATTCAGAGCCCCGCTCGGCTACCGGCCGGTACGGCTGTTCGAGGATGGGCGAGAGACACGCTCGGTCGAGCTGGACCCCGGACGGGCATTACTCGTCAAGTGGGCCTTTGAGACCTACGCATCCGGCGAGTGGACGATCCGCACGCTTCTCGATGAGGTCACTGCGAAAGGGCTGCTGAGCCGACCAACAGCCAAGCGACCGGCAAGGCCGATCACCGTCTCGGCGTTTCACAACATGCTCCGCAATGTCTATTACGTTGGTGTCATCGAATACCGCGGTGTCGCCTCGCCCGGCAAGCACGAGCCGTTGGTCGATCGAGCCGTCTTCGACCAAGTTCAGCGCATCCTCGAGGCTCAGAACCTTGCCGGCGAGAAGCGGCGAGTCCATCACCACTACCTCAAGGGCTCGATCTGGTGCGGGTGCTGCGAGAGCCGGTTGATCGTCTGTAACGCGAAGAGTGAGACTGGAAGGCTCTACCCGTACTTCATCTGCATCGGGCGGCAAAGAGACGCGACGAGCTGTACCCAGCGAGCGCTCAGAATCGAGCATGTCGAACAAGCGATCGAGGACTATTACTCAACGGTCGAGCTGAGCCACGACCTACGGCTCCAGACTGAGCAGACGATCCTTGAGCAGATCGCCGCCCTGCGCGAAACAGATGTCGTCGATCGAAAGCGCATCGTCGCGCGCCAACGCCGACTACTGGACGAACGCGCCAAACTCCTCGAGGCGCACTATGCCGGCGCGATTCCGCTGGATCTGCTCAAGTCCGAGCAAGACAGGATCGCCGCGGAACTCGACACCATCGAACAACGTCTCTCCGCGACAGAGCTTAAGTCCGACACCGTTGAGATCAACCTCAAGAAGGCATTGGATCTCGTTGGCAACCTCCACGGCGCCTATGTGGGCGCACCACCGCGCACTCGACGGTTGATGAACCAGGCGATCTTCCAACGCTTTCTCATCAACGACGACGAAGAGGTCACCGGGACCTTCGGCGGACCCTTCCGTCTTCTCATGGAGGCCGCCGGGACAGAGGCGACCCAGACCGCGTCCGCCAGGGCGCCAGAAAGACCAAGAGGCCCGGAAACCGGACCTCAAGGTTTGAGTATTGAGTCTTTGGTGGAGCTAGGCGGACTCGAACCGCCGACCTCCTGGGTGCGATCCAGGCGCTCTCCCAACTGAGCTATAGCCCCGGGCGAACCGGAAGTGTACCGGCGCCTTTGCCGAACGAGCTCAGGCGTCTTCGGCGGGGACGGCCGCATCCGCCGGGCCGGCCGCCGGCGCGGCGCCCGTCTCGAAGAGCTTGCCCGCGCGGATCCGCGCCACCATGTCCTTCGACTCCTCGCGATACACCCTGCCGTCTTCGAACTCGATCGCGGGGTACAGGTAGCCGCCGGTGAGCTCGAACAGCCGGGTTCGCTGCTTGCGCTGCCACGGCATCCCGGGCCCGGGAACGCGCTCGTACTCGATGCCCTGGTCGATCAGCGACTTCTCGACCTTCCAGCAGGGATGGCCGGCGATCTTGACCCACTGGGCGTTGCAGCGGTGCAGCTTGACTGCCATGACGATCTCCTCCACGCGGGTGACCGCGTGAGCATACGACGCTGATTAGCCCGCGAACAGCGTCAGCTCGGGCTCGCGCTCGCCTCGGAGGAGCTCGAGGTCGACCTCGGCCCATTCGAGCCCCCGCGCTTCGGCCAGCGTCCGCGCCTGCTTCTTGATGGTCCGCGCCGCGAGGATGCCGCGGCACGCTGCGCGCGCGGGGTCGAGCCGGATGCGCTCGAGGTACCGGCAGAGCTGCTCGACCGCGTCGATGGTGCCGATCCGCTTGATCTCGACCGCGACCCAGCCCCCGTCCTCGTCACGGCACATCAGATCGACCGGGCCGATGTCCGTCGGCCACTCACGCCGTACGAGGCGGAGGCCTTCTCCGGCCCTCGAGGGCTGGGCAGCGAGCGCCTCCTGGAGATCGCGCTCGACGCCGTCCTTCTCGAGCCCGGCGCTCTCGTCCAGGGAATGCGAGACGTCACTGAGCACCTGGGCGATCACGATCTCGAGTCGGTCCTCGCTGCGGCCGGCGCGCTTGCGGACGACGATCGTGCCGTTCTCCTCCTCGATCACCGTGGGCGGCGTCATCCAGTTCAGCGGGCGGTACCCGCCCGAGTCTGCGTGGACGAGCACGGAGCCGTCGGATTTGAACATGAGCAGCCGTGTCGCCTCGGGGAGAGTCGCCTTGAGGCGTCCCGTGTAGATCACTTCGCAACGGGCGACAACGAGACGCATGGGCCGCCGAGCCTACTGTCCGTTTCGGACAGGGCGAACGAGTTCTTAGCCGCGCTCGACGCGCGAGCCGCCGACGATCGCCTCGCGTCCGTCCGCGAAGCGCACCAGCGCCTTGCCCTTGCCGTCGTAATCCGGAGACCATACGACCAACGTCGCCGGTTCGCCGCCGACGTGGACCGGCTCCTCGACGCTCGGGTCGACCCCCCGCCAGAAGAGGACGAAGGGGTTGTGCTCCCACTCACGTCCGATGGTCGTCTCCTCCGTGTGGCCAGGGAGAACGCGCATCCCGTGTGGGAGAGCCATCAGGCCGTCCATCACGGAGGCGCGTACAAGTTGCGGATCCCCGCCGCCGACCGCATCGAGGAAGAGGGTGTCTCCCGTGAAGCACGCCTCGTCGCCGACGACGAACGAGACCCCGTCGTCAGAGTGCCCTGGCGTCGCCAAGGCACGGATGTCGAGCGAGCCCGTCCGCACCGCGCCGGTTGCCACCTCGACTCCGAACCGCTCGCAGAGGTCGTCCTCGCCGATCACGTGATCCGTGTGCCCGTGCGTTCGCAGCACGTACGTGACGGTCAGGTTCTGCTCGTCTACGAACTCCAGGAGCGGCTCCAGCGGGGCTCCACTGTCGACGAAGACAGCCGTACCACCTGGCTCGTCGCCCAGGACGTAGGCGTTCGAGAGCCACACGTCGTGCATGGAGCGCGCGATCAGCACGGCGCCAGACTACTCATGCACGCCCGGACGTGTTGACGCTACGTCCGTCGGGGGGACGTGTTTAGACTGGCGCGATGCGTCGCAGCCTCGTGCCTCTCATCGCCGTCTGCGCCGTGTCCGGGTTCGTCGCGGCCGGCTGTCTCGGAGGTAAGCAGGAGACGGCAACGCCCGACAAGGTCGTCGGCACGCTGCCGAAGCCGACCACGACCACGGGCGGCAACGAGAACCTTCCCGCGCTGAAGCTGAAGGGTGACGCCACCGCCGGCAAGGGCGTCTTCACGAGTGCCGGCTGCACCGCCTGTCACACGCTGAGGGATGCGAAAGCGACGGGGACCGTCGGCCCCAACCTCGACGACGTCAAGCCCCCGTTCCAGCTCGTCGTCGAGCGCGTGACGCTTGGCAAGGGCGTGATGCCGCCGTTCAAGGGCAAGTTGAAGGACCAGCAGATCGCCGACGTGGCTCAGTACGTGTCGACGATAGCGGGCCACTGAGCCAGCCGAAGCTTTCGCTTCCAGCCGGCTTTCCGCCGGAGGTCCAGGCGTTCGTCTGCGATCTCGACCGGACGCTGATCGCGGGAGACGCCGAGTTCACGCCTCGCACGCTGGGCGCGATCACCGCGGCGCGCAGCGAAGGGATTCACGTACTCGTCGCCACCGGACGGATGTTCCAGTCAGTGCGGCCGTACCTCAGTCTCGGTGGGCTCTCCGACCCGGTCGTCTGCTACCAGGGAGCGCTCGTCGCCGATCCCCAGACAGGTGAGTACCTCCTGCACGAGCCGATTCCGCTCGACGTTGCCCGCGAGGCGATCGCCGCGCTCGAGGCCGCCGGCTTTCCTCCCAACTGCTACGTGGACGACGACCTCGCGGTCGCGAAGCAGACGCCGTACTCGGAGGCGTACGCGTCGTTCCAGCACATCCGAGTCCACGAGGTCGGCGACCTTCTGGCGTGGCTCGATCGACCGCCGACAAAGCTCGTCGCCGTGGGAGAGCCACCGGACCTGGCGACACTCCGGGACGACCTCGAGCGGCGATTCGACGGGCTCCTCTACATGACCACCTCCCTTCCCTGGCTGCTCGAGCTTGGACACCTCGGCGTGTCGAAGGCGACGGGAGCGGCGTTCGTCGCAGACCGGCTCGGCATCGACCGCGAGCAGATCGTCGCGTTCGGCGACGGTGAGAACGACGTCGAGATGATCGAGTGGGCCGGGTTCGGCATCTCCGTCGAGCTCGGCCACCCACGCCTGCGCGAGAGCGCCGACTGGATCTGCCCCGGCCCGGAGGACGACGGCGTCGCCCGGGTGATCGAGTCGTTTCTAAACTCACGGGCGTGATCGACCTCAAGGCGGCGCGCAACGATCCGGACGGCGTTCGCGCCGCGCTCGCGCGCAAGGGCGCCGGCGAGGCTTTCGACGCGCTGCTCGCTGCCGACGAGCGCTGGCGCGACCTCGTGCCGAAGGTGGACGAGCTCCGCAGCCGCACCAAGCTCAAGGGAAAGCCGACGCCGGAGCAAGTGGCCGAGCTGCAGCAGGTGAAGGAGGATCTGCGCGCCGCCGAGGAAGCCCTCACCCGCGCCGAGGCCGAGCGGGAGGAGCTCCTTCTCCGGGTGCCGAACCTGCCGCACTCCACGGTGCCCGACGGTTCCAGCGAGGACGAGGCCGAGGAGATCCGCCGCGTGGGTGAGCCACCGAAGCTGGCCGAGGTGAGGGAACATACGGAGATCGGGCGCTTCGACATGGAGCGCGCCGCGCGCGTGTCGGGCTCGCGCTTCGGCTACTGGATCGGCGACGTGGCGCTCCTCGCCCTCGCCGTCTACCGCCTCGCCATCGACCGCCTGACCGGGAAGGGGTTCGTCCCCGTGCTGCCGCCCGTCCTCGTGCGCGAAGAGGCGCTCGTCGGCACGGGCTGGTTCCCGACCGACGACCCGAACGTCTACGAGATCGAGAGCGACCAGCTGTTTCTCGCCGCGACCGCGGAGATTCCGCTCGGAGGACTTCACCTCGGTGAGATCCTCACTGCCGAGGAGCTCCCGCTCCGCTACGCGGGCTTCTCACCCTGCTTTCGCAGCGAGGCCGGAGCCGCCGGACGCGACACGCGAGGCATGTTCCGCGTCCACCAGTTCAACAAGGTGGAGCAGTTCAGCTTCACGCTCGCCGACGAGTCGTGGGACGAGCACGAGTTCCTGCTCGCCAACACCGAGGAGATCGTGACCGAGCTGGGGCTCCCGTACCGTGTCGTCGTCCTTCCGGCGGCCGACATGTCGAAGGCCTCTGCGAAGACCTACGACGTCGAGATCTGGTTCCCGAGCCACGACCGCTATCGCGAGGTGGCGTCGATCTCGAACACGACCGACTACCAGGCTCGGCGACTCAACACACGGGTCAGGCGTGAACACGGCCCCGAGCCCGTCCACACACTCAACGGGACGACGGTCGTAGACCGCATGGTGCTGGCGCTCCTCGAGAACTTCCAGGGCGACGTCCCCGACGCGCTCGCGCCGTACGGCGCCCCGCCTCGCGTCGAATCGTGACCGATAGAGAGCGCGCCGTCGCGTTTCTCTGCGAGACCTACCGCCGACGGGTCGAGCGCGTCGAGCCGTTTCCGTGGGGCGAGCTCGTGGTAACGCCGAGTCTGGCCCGCGTCTACGACGCCAACTTCGCGATCGTGACCCACTGGGACGGAACGGCCGGCGAGCTGGAGGGCGAGATGGAGCGGATCCAAGCTGCTGCGGGGTTCGCGCACCGCAGAGCAGTCCTCCCGGACGAGAAGGTTGCCGATCGCCTCTGGGAGGCCGTCGAGCGGCAGGGCTGGGACTTCGTGAGCCGGTACCGCTTGATGGCGCATCGGCGCTCCGCGGATCGCGCGGCGGATCCCGCCGCGGAGGTGGTGGGCGTGGGCGATGTCGACTGGGCGCGGGGGAGAGGAGCGATGCTCGAGCTCGAGGGACACAGCTCCGATCCGGAGGTCGTCCGGCAGCTCCTCGAGCTCGACCGCAGGCTCTCGCGCGCCATGGACGTGAGGCGTCTCGCCGCCGTCGTCGACGGCGACGTCGTCTCCTATGCGGGCCTCTATCTCGCGGACGGGGTCGCCCAGATCGAGGACGTTGCGACGCTGCTCACGTACCGCAACCGCGGCCTCGCGAGGGCGGTCGTGCTCCACGCTGTCGACGAAGCCCGCCGCGCGGGCGCGGAGCTCGTGTTCCTCGTCGCCCACGACAACGATTGGCCGAAGGATCTCTACGAGCGGCTCGGCTTCGACACGATCGGTGTCGAGCACGTGTTCGGCCGATCCAGTCGGCAGCATTCGTCCGCGTGATTCGTCGTGCCCCGATCGCGCTCGTCGTGCTGGCGCTCCTCGCTGCCTGCATCACGGTGGGCGCGCGTGCAGCGAACCGGATGTGGGTCGGGTTCACTGACGACCCTAAGCTCCGTTTCGACCACGACCGTTCCGCCGAGCTCGACCTCGTCGCCGCGAGTCACGCGACGGTCGTGCGGACGCTCGTCCAGTGGTGGACGACAGCTCCGACCAGACCGGCAGACCCGACGAACCCCTTCGATCCTGCGTATCGCTTCGACGACCTCGACGAGCTCGTGCGGAACGCACAGAACCGCGGGATCGAGGTCGAGATGGCGGTCTGGGGGACGCCGTCCTGGGCGAACAACAGCCAGGCGCCGCAGTACGCACCGACCGACCCGAAGGACTTCCAGAACTTCATGCAGGCGCTCGCGTCGCGCTACTCCGGACGATACCCGGGCTATCCGTTCGTACGCTTCTACGGCATCTGGAACGAGTCGAACCTCGCCACGTTCCTGCGGCCCCAATACGACGCTGCGGGCACGATCGTGGGGCCGTCCGTGTACGCGAGCCTGGCGGTGGCGGGGCTACGGGGCGTGAAGGCCGGAAACGCGCAGGCGCTCGTCGCCATCGGCGAGACCTCTTCCAACGGGCGCACTGAGCACGTCGCCGGCCTGACGGACACCGTGGCCCCGGGCACGTTCCTCGAGCTCGTCGCCAAGGCAGCGCCACGGCTCCGATTCGACGGGTGGGCGCAGCATCCGTACCCGTTCCCGGTCAGCCAGGCGCCGACGCAGAAGGTGCGCTGGCCCAACATCGGTATGACCTCGCTGTCGACGCTCGAGGCGTCGCTCGACAAGCATTTCCGCAAGGGCATCCCGATCTGGATCACCGAGTACGGCAACGAGACGATGCCGGGTGAGCCGCGCGGCGTCACCGAGGCACAGCAGGCGACCTACTTGCCGCAGGCGATTGCGATCGCCAGGAAGGATCCGCGGGTGCAGATGTTCATCTGGTTCGTCTTCCGCGACTCGACCGGGAGCACCTGGCAGAGCGGCCTCTATCGCTTCGACGGAACGTCCAAGCCCGCGGCGGCGAACTGGTCGGCCGCGGTCGCCGGTCTCGACGCCCGCAACGGCCTCGCGACGGCGCCCGCCGGCACCGTCGATCCGGTCGTGACGGCGTACGTGCGGGAGTTCTGCAACAACAACCCGGTCGGAGCCGCGGTGGGGACGACGTCGCGCGTCTACTCGCGCGGCAAGCTCGTCGGCGTCACGCAGGCGCGCCTTGCGCTCGGGATCGACTGCACCGTTCGCGTCGAGCTTCCCGTGACGGTGGCCAAGAAGGGGACATATGCCGTGGTGATCGATCTCAACGCCGCCGCGGGGAACGAGCTGCGGCGCGTGATCACCCTAAACGCGCGGTAGGCGCTCCCTAGACTGAAACGACGGCGGGGTGCCGGAGCGGTCGAACGGGCCGGTCTTGAAAACCGGAGGGCGTGCAAGCGCCCCGTGGGTTCGAATCCCACCCCCGCCGTAGGACGCGCGCGACACCTATCGCATAACTGCAACCCGCGCTCCGGTCCGCGCGAGGCTCGGCTCCCTCCAACAGGCTTTACATCCGCGATCTTCGGGTAGTACTCGCCAAGCGACCGAGGAGCCCACGCGTGTCGACACCTACAGCCGATCAGCCACCGAGCTTCGCTGCAGACATCAAACCGCTCTTCCGTGAGCAGGACCGCTCTGCGATGAGCTTCGTCTTCGACCTCTGGTCGCACGACGACGTCAGCGAGAACGCGGACGCGATTCTCGAGCGGCTTCGCGACGGCAGCATGCCTTGTGACACCACCTGGCCGAAGGAGCGGATCGACACGTTCGAGCGCTGGATCTCGTCCGGCAAGTCCGCCTAGCCAGCCGGCCACACCAAGGCGGCCCCCACCGTTTCAAGAGTCTGGCTTGACGACAGCCGGTTCCGTGCGCACTATCGTGCAGGTCGTGAGGATTGCGCGCGTGCTCCTCGTCGTCGTGCTCGCGTCGGCGCTCGCGTCGGTGGCGGCGTCGACCGGGCGCTCGGGTCTGCCGTCCGGGCCGGTCGGTCGCGTCGTGCTCGTGGCCATCGACGGCAAGGGGGCGGTAAGCAGCAAGCCGCGCGGCATCTCGTGTCCGAGGACCTGCCGCGCGTTCTTCGTCAAGGACCAGTTCGTGCGTCTCGTCGCCCACCCGGCTGCCGGTTGGAGGCTCGCTCGCTGGAGTGGGTCGTGCGTCGGGCGCCGCGCCTCGTGCGCCTTCAACCTCACGACATCGCATGACTGCTCGGGCGGTCTCTGTCGGGTCGGCGCGTTCGGCGTTCGTGTCTCCTTCGTTCGGAGCAGCCTCGACCAGTAGCGGCGGGGAGAGGGGAGCCCGGCTCGAGGCGCCGGCACATCACTCGATCTAGGGGTGGCAGCGGCCCGGCTGGGCACCGACTCCGGAAGGGGATGCACCTTCGGTGGATCGTCGTCGTCGTCGCGCTGCTCGCCGTCGCCGCCCCGGCAAGCGCACACGCGTCGCAACTGATCGACCGGAACGCGTCGCACGTGAGGCTCGAGGTGAATCGCCGCGGGCAGGCGCTTCTCACCTATCGTGCCGACGGTCGCGCACGGCGCGTCCTTGCCTGGAACGCGATGAACGCGCTGCCGCTGTCCGCCGATCGTCCGCAGACAGCCTTCCGGCTCGATTACTCAGGCGGGTGGAGGACCTATCGCCGGCCCATCTGGCGGACCTTTCGCAACGCGTGCCGGTCATATGGCGGCCCCCCGATCGCCTGGTTCCTCACGGGCTGCACAGCGCCTGACGGAAGCCTTTGGGCGCTTCAGGTCTGGCAGCGCGCGCTGCCCAACTACGGCGTGCAGCCCACTACGCAGCAGGCAGTCTGGGAGCTTCGGCTCTCGCACTGGAAGGGGCCGCTCCCGGTGCTGACGATCCACCTCGACTGGGCCTACAGGCGTTACGACCATCTCTTCGGCTCGCTCGCGTATCTCGGTGAGCCGGTCTACGGCTTCAGGTCGACCCCGACGGGCGCGCCGCTCGATCGGTTCGGCCGGAACATCTACGTCGACACGCTCGACTCCGCGTACGGGGCGGGCTGGCGGCGTGAGAACAGCTTTCTCTCACATCGCGACACGGGGACGTTCTGCTACGGCTTCTACCCGCACGGCGACTACCCGGAGGGGAAGGGGAGTGCGTACCGCGCGACGGCGATCGGCCCCGGCGTCCTGCCGGATGTGATGTGGCAGGCCGCGGCCCTCGGACCGTACGATGCCGCGCTCGACCGGCAGCTCGCCGAGGTCCAGCGCCAGACGGTCGGCAACGACCGGCTCTGCCGCCCGGTCTAAGAACCACGCACCGCACGTAGGATCGACCGGGTGATGGAGGCGGTGATCTTCGACCTGGACGGCGTCATCGTCGACTCCGAGCATGTGTGGGACGAGGTGCGTGAGCAGCTCGCGCGCGAGCGCGGCGGGCGCTGGCACGCCCGCGCGCAGGCGGACATGATGGGTATGAGCTCGGTCGAGTGGTCGCGATACATGCATGACGTGATCGGGCTCGCGGAATCGCCTGAGGAGATCGACCGCGAGGTCGTCGAGCGGATGCTGGCCCGGTACCGCACGGAGCTCCCGCTCATCGACGGGGCCGTCGCCGCGGTCGAGCGGCTCGCGGAGGACTTTCGCCTCGCCGTCGCCTCGTCCGCGAACCGGCCGTTGATCGAGGCAGTTCTCCAGTCCGCCAATCTCGAACATCTCTTCGAGGTGACGGTGTCGTCCGAGGAAGTCGAGCGCGGCAAGCCGGCACCGGACGTCTATCTCGAGGCGGCGCGGCGCCTCGGGGTTCCCCCGGTGCGCTGCGCCGCGGTCGAGGATTCCGGCAACGGGCTACGCGCCGCGCGCGCGGCCGGGATGCACGTCGTCGCGATCCCGAACCGGCGCTATCCGCCGCCGGCGGATTCGCTCGCGCTGGCCGACGTCACGCTCGCGTCGATCTCCTCGTTGACGGCGGAGGTCGTTTCCGGGTCAGACCTTGGGGTCTGACCCGGAAACGCGCCCCAATACCACGCAGGCGTTGTGCCCGCCGAGGCCCATTGCGTTCGACACGGCGACGTCGATCATCGCCTGGCGCGCTTCGTTCGGGACGTAGTCGAGGTCGCATTCCGGGTCGGGTACGCGGTAATTCGCCGTCGGCGGTACCAGGCCGTGGTAGATGGCGAGGGCGCACATCGTCGCCTCGATCGCGCCGGCGGCGCCGAAGCAGTGGCCGGTCACCGACTTCGTCGACGAGACGGCGACGCGGTACGCGTGGTCGCCGAAGACCTGTTTGATCGCCCTCGTCTCGGCGGCGTCACCGAGCGGGGTCGACGTGCCGTGCGCGTTCACGTAGCCGACACGCTCCGGCTCGACGCCTCCGGCCTCGAGCGCCGTCCGCATCATCGCGGCGACTCCCGCCGCCTCGGGCTCCGGCTGCGCCATGTGGTGTGCGTCGTTGGAGGCTCCGTACGAGAGAACCTCCGCGTAGATCCTCGCACCGCGCTGCCGAGCGGCCTCGAGCTCCTCGAGCACGAGGACGCATGCTCCCTCGCCCATCACGAAGCCGGCGCGGGTCGCGTCGAAGGGCCGTGATGCCCGCGGGGGATCGTCGTTGT
>JACXTT010004947.1_pt1 | contig 19551 bp, 16 predicted proteins | sample 9270951 | NCBI WGS metagenome assembly JACXTT01 (sample SAMN15532306, study PRJNA645909) | rock metagenome | isolation source: weathered quartz diorite | place: Puerto Rico | collected 2017-06-21 | reverse complement strand
CCAACCTTTGAACGGCCGGAATCGGCGCTCCGCTAACCGTCTTCGGACGGCGCCTGAACTGTTCCCAGAAATCGTCGATCCATCCTTGGATGACGATGGAATCCCGAGTTGCAGCGCACTGGAAGCTCTGGAACGGCAAGAACCCTTCGTCAATCAGGTGTTGGCTTACCATTCGCTCACCCTGTTAACGCAGCTGTTCCGGCATGGCCGAATCGAACATCACGGGGCTTTCGTGAATGTCCGGGAAAACCGGGCTCAGCCGATTTGGATCAATCCCGCTCTTTGGCAAAAACTGCGCCAGCGCGGACGGCGATTGTTCCGGCTGCTTAATCACTCGCATCCTCCGGATCCCCACACAGCAAGCGCCAAGGAGGCGTTGACCGTGGGGTTCTCCTCGTCGAGAAGCAACCACAGACATCGAATTGTCCTACTGAATCCAAACACGGGTGAGATCAGTGAACTGCATTCGGATTCATCGGGTGCTTCTGCTTGACGCGTTGCATTCGTCTGAACGCGCTTTCGAGCTTCCGCTCATCTTCAAAGAATCTGGTGGTTCAGAAAACGTCCGCGTTTTCACTTTCTGTTGGATCAAACCTGACGAAACGCCCCAGCCCATTGAAGAATACGTCAACAGCATTTCCCAATACTCCAATGCAATGGAGGTCGCCTACTGTATTGATGCTTGATTTGTATTCCAGGATGGAAGGTTCGCGAGGAGTTCTTGCAATGTTGTGCAGCCGTCTCGAAGTGCGATTCCGTATAATCCCATGCTGGATGTGTCCATGTAGCGGATTGTGCCCAACGGCCGCAGCTCGAGTTCTTCCTGCAAACCACTGGCCGTGAGTGCACGGTTTAGGATAAAGAGCGGATGAGCCCGATGATACATTTCCTTTCGATCCGCGAGAAGATCAAATCTCAGCTGACGAAATTCAGCGTCATAATCTTCCAGAACCTTTGGCCAACCAATATTCCTCCCAAGATAGCTTGTAATGAGCAGCAGGTCGCCAGAGCGCAAGACATCGTGTAGGAACCAATCGGAGAAATGCTGCAAATAGGGCTTTGGCCTGCAAATGCCCATCAAATCCACATAAAAGATGTGCGGGCCCTCAGTCTCACGACGGTACGTAAAGATGTCGTCATTAAAAATTGATACGTGTACGCCCTTCGATGCGAGCTGGGTTGCGGTGATCTCAGCGAGGGCAGCATTCTTCTCATTCTCCTCGTACGAGCTTACGGATGTGATGAGCAATCTGTCTATCCACCCGGCGTTGACGATGTCACGCAATTCCGTTCCGCCGAGAGTCACGTAGTGATAGCTGCCCCCTGGGACGGCATGATGACGTAGCCACCGTGCCAACATCAGGTTGAGTGCGTAGTATTTGTTAGCCCCAAACCGTAACCGCTTAGCTTTTGCCGACGCTTTCGACTTCTGCTTCATGCAACGTGTTTACTCTCTAGGGTATAAGCACGGATTCCTTGATAGCCTCGCCCAGTGCCTTCTGGGTCGCAGAGTCTTCCCAAGCGCCGTCAATCTCATACCGGGAGCACAGCTCTCGAAATTCGGCTTTCGTAACCGGGAATTTAATTGTTACGGTCTTTCCATCAGCCTTCTTGGCTAGGGCGACCTTCGGTGTATGCAGAGTGGCGGGCCACTTCACATCGCGCTGTCTGCCTTGCACCAACGGCATATCATTGTCGTACTGGACATTAATATCGTTCTTGGTGCTCCAGGGAATAAAAGGCGCCTTTATCGTATTCTGGACGTCGCTTCGCGACACTTTTTGGTACGCAGCGGTCCAATGATCAACGAAGAGCCTGATGAGCTTGTTCGTACGAAGTAGCGTCACGATTTCCCGATCAGCATTCAGATGTCGTTTATGGATGTCCCATGGCACGAAGACGTTCGGTCCGTGAATGTTGATCAGCCCTCGCATAAGTTGGCGAGCCGTCCCTTTGGGAAATGAATACCAATCAATGACCTGCTCCTTGTCGCGGAGCACGAAGAGGCGGTCATTGCCATATAGGTCAATACCCCAGCCGTCCTCGCCTTTCATCGCAGTCGACGTCGTGCGGCATCCCAAAATCATTTCGATACGTACGTCATAGTCTTTCCCTTGCCAACGTAGCTTGGACAGAAAGTTGATGCGTTGTGGACGGAGGTCAGTGTCTTTGCCATATGTGCCAGAAAACCGATACATTTCCTCCAGAGGTTTGAGCGGCTCGGCGCGGTTGTTGAAGTAGATCTCAATCGGTTGCCGGAGCAAGAGGAGCGTGTAGGTCCGTCGAACTTCCGTTGTTATTTTGTCGAAAATCTCTGTGCTCTTCCAGTCGTCGCGGAGACGGAACGTATAAAGCGTCTGTCCCTGCTCAATATCAGCCTTTTTCATCACGTAGTACGGAAACTGGTACTCCGTCTGATTGTCCAGCCATGACCGATCCAGGTGGATTTGGAGCGCTTCATCTGTATGACCAGTTGGACTCCAGTGACGTGTGCGAATATTCGCCTCCGCAGCGAGCTTGAAGATTGCCTTTTTGCCTCCGGTTCGGTAACTCCCGATTGTTGGCTCCAAATCATCGGTTTCGGAATACCCGGGAATGACGAGGTTCTCGATGTTGTCGCGGTTGACGCCGCCTGCATTGTCTTCGTATGTGAGCTGTCCCTTCGCCTCGTCGACATCAATATAGATGTTGAGTGTCTTTGCCGTCTTAGTCGGATACTTTTTCCGGCGGCGCATCCACGCATCAATGCTGTTATCGATTAGTTCAAGCAATGCCTCTGCGCGATCGAGATCGCGCCAAGAGCCGATGATGATGTCCTTGCGCGGCGCATCGCCCCTCTTTTCTACTTTTCCAAGGTTGTCGGGGTTCCAGAGATCGCGTTCTTCCCGCAAGAACTGCTCAAAATCATTCGGGGCCTTCTCCGGAGAGTAGTACTCCTCTGCGAGGACTTCGACGCTCCGTGAACGAAGCAACTGCAGTTTTTCGTCATGATCGAGTTCGTTCCAGTTTCTCTTCGCTTTCGACATTGGGTTCCCTCGCTGGGTTGCTGCGTTCTATAGGATGCGCGATTCTCGAAGAAACGCAAGGATGTTACCGAAGAACGCATCGCGACTCTCGTAATATCGAGGGTTGGTCTATTGCCCGAGAATGGACGTGCGGAACGAGGCCGAAAAACGAAATCATTTGCGGTTTTGGACCACTTCTGTACGCTACGGGAGGACAATTTGCATTCAGGGAATGCAAATTATGACAGCTAAAACCGACACGATCATTCTTTTCGACGGTATCCTGGGCATGGCTGCACATCGGCAAGTCTTTTTTGGCATTGCACCAGCCAATATTCTCTTCAGGTTCAGCTTCGCCGATATTCTGAACGAAGATACCAACACGGGATATCAGCGCCGCTTCAACCACAAGCACAGTTTAGACTTTCGCAACTATATCCAGCAGGAGCACAGCACCACTATCCCGCTCACGCTCAATCTCCGACCGGATAGTCAGGGATGGCGGCTTATTCCTGGCACGCCACCATATGCGCGCTTGGAAATTATCCCGACAGCCGGGAAAATCTTGGCCCAAGTGGATTGCCAGCATCGACTTGGATATCTTAACGATGTGCCGGTCCCCATGCCGTTCATGTGCTTTATGGAACTATCTCAGCGCGAGGAAATGGAGATTTTTAGCGTCATCAACGGCAAAGCGAAAGGGCTTAATACGAGCTTGCTCGACTATCACGACGCGGCCCTCACTCAAGACCTCGCGAAGGATCGGCCTGAACTCTTCATTGCGCTCCACCTGAATACTAATCCCGACTCCTCATGGCACCGCCAACTCCAGCTTGGCGGTACGAGCACTTCCGGCCTTCGGCGTCGCGCATCCCTGCGCACGATGCAAAAATCGATTAAACGATTTCTCACCCACACCAAGATTCTGGATATGCACGGCATCGAGATCGCAACGCAGGTTGTGTTGGACTTCTGGGCTGCAATCGCCGTCGTGCTGCAAGATGCATGGAACGAACCGCGAAAATATCTCCTGACCAAGGGCATCGGTGTCTACGCACTGATGGATATTGCAGGCGACCTTTACCGGGAGCGGCAAGCGGGGCAGGTATGCGACAAGCGGTATTTCAGCGCAAAGCTATCCGAGTTCATCACGGACATTGATTGGACCACAACAGGACCGCTCAAGGGGTTTGGCGGCGAAGGCGGTGCGAATTCGGCGCTCACATACGTTCGGACGATGCGAGGAAAAGACAAGCTTAGGGTGGTCGCGCGTGGCTAAGAAAAACATTCTGCTCATCGAACCCGGCTATAAGAACAAATATCCACCGTTGGGGCTCATGAAGATCGCGCAGTACCACGGGCCACGTGGCAAGCAGGACAATGTAGTGTTCATCAAGGGTGAAGACGCAAGAGTCCTTACGAAAGCATGGCATCGGATCTATGTGACCACACTCTTCTCGTTTGAGTTCGCCAAGATTGCGCAGAGCATTGACTTTGCACTTAAAGCAGCAAATGGCTATGCCGATCGTGTCTTCGTCGGCGGCATCGCCGCATCGCTGATGCACGAACGCTTTCTTGCGGAGCCCCGCTGGCGCGGAATCAGATTTATCCGTGGGCTTCTGGACAAAGCTCCTGCGCTCTCGCTTCAGCTTGATGATTTTTCAGAAGAACTCTATGCGGACGACCGCACGAGCGTTCCGATTGAGGATCTCATCCCTGACTACAGCATTCTCAGTCAGATTGATTACCCATACCCTGTCCATGACGCGTATTTCGCATACGCTTCCCGCGGCTGCATTCGCAAGTGCAGCTTCTGTGGTGTTCCGAAGCTTGAAGGAGACCAGCGGGACACGGATTCGCTGAGTGCGATTGTTGCCGCAATTGATGAGTTCTATGGCCCCAAGAAGGACCTCATTCTCATGGACAACAACATCGTCGCGTCCGCACGCTTTAAAGAGATTGTGGCGGAAATTCGGGACATGGGGTTTGTCCCAGGCGCTAAGCTTCAGCGGGGCCGCATTCCTGTGCAGCGGCGTGTGGACTTCAATCAAGGTGTGGACGCGCGCATTTTATGCCGCGATCCGATCTATCTGAAGGAACTCGCAAGTATCTGTCTGCGTCCCCTGCGCATAGCTTTTGATCACCTCGGTCTAAAGCGCCAGTACGAACAAGCGATCCGATACTCGCATGAGTTTGGCCTCGCTGAGCTGTCGAACTACATGCTCTACAACTTCCACGATACCCCAATGGACCTTTATGAGCGCATGCGCCTCAACGTCACGCTCAACGAAGAGCTTGGGATTAGGATCTGGTCCTTTCCCATGCGATACCAGCCGACGGACCTGCCTGATCGCAGCCATGTTGGCGAACACTGGTCACGGTATCAACTCCGGTCTCTGCAGATCATTCTCCAGGCAACTCACGGCGTCGTTAGTGGTGAACCCACTTTCTTTAAGCGGGCATTCGGCGATACTTTTTCGGAATTTGAGACCCTACTTGCGCGACCGCATCACTTCATCTTTAATCGTGACTGGTATGAGACGCTCGACGGTTGCGCCGAGTTTGATGAATACAACGCGGTGCTTCGTACGCTCGGCAAAGTGGATAAGGCGGAACTTGTGCATCTTCTCTCTTCGTGCGATCCCGCATTATTCGCGGAGTTGCCAAAACGCACGACGAATACGCGAGTGAAGGAGATCCTCCACTTTTATCGCACACTTGCGAAGGACAAAGAGGAGCAGATTTGGCAACGGCAGAAGGCCAGCGTCAGCAAGGACATCACTGCCGACCAGCTTGCGGAAGACGAGCGCGTAGAGGATGCCGGACTTGAAGACGTTGCTGAGGAGCAAGCAGTCCGGAACGGACGGACGGTGTCTCAGATGGAAACGCGGAGGAGAGCATGACGAACCTCGTGGCCACCAAGAGAAAAGAACCAACCTGTGTCCCGTCCACAGATCCGATCGTGATCGGTAAAGACATCATGGAGTTGTTGAGCAGCTCTATGTATATCGATCCTATGTCCATTTATCGCGAGTACGTGCAGAATGCCGCCGACGCCGTTGACGATGCACGCGCATTGACGCCAAGCCTTCAGGGGCATGTGACCATCAACATCGATACTCTAAACCGCTCGGTAAAGATCCGCGACAACGGCGCTGGCGTTCCGCAAAAGCACTTTCTGCAGCGGCTTACTGCCTTTGGAGCAAGCGCAAAACGCGGCACGCAAGCGCGGGGGTTTCGCGGTGTCGGCCGGCTTGCGGGCATTGGCTACTGCCAAGAGCTTATCTTTCGTTCCCGCGCCAGTGGCGAGCAGCGCGTCAGCGAGCTGCATTGGGATTGTCGAAAGCTGAAAGGCATGCTCCGCTCTGCCGAGTTCAACGGCACACTTGAGAACCTTGTGCATGAGACGGTGACCCACGGCATGGCAGTGGACAACACAACCAAACAGAGCTTTTTTGAAGTAGAGCTGCAGGGCATCATCCGCCATCGGGACGACGCGCTGCTGAGCCCCGAAGCCGTTGAGCGATACCTCTCGCAGGTCGCTCCAATTCCCTTTGCGCCGGACTTTCCATTCGCGGCCGACATCCACGCCCGCCTTGCCGAACTGGTTTCATTGGGGAATCTCATGATCTCGATTAACGACGGGCAGCCCGTGTACCGGGCGCACCATCAGACGTTCGATGTCCGGGCGGGACTGTTAGATACCTTTACTGACATTGAGTTTGTGGAGCTTGACGGCGATAGTGGTCCTGCGGCGGTTGGATGGGTGTTGCACCATGGTTACCTTGGCGCGATTCCTCCCCGTGCACGCATAGGCGGCATACGCTTGCGGTCGGGTGATATTCAGGTGGGGGACGCCACCATCGCCGAAACTGTGTTTGCGGAGCCGCGCTTTAATGCTTGGTGCGTGGGTGAGTTCCACGTCATCGATGACCGTATTGTACCCAATGGCAGGCGTGACCACTTTGAACAGAATGCGCACCTACACAACCTGCTCAATCAACTGGGACCACACGCACGCGCATTGACGCACCGAGCCCGGCAAGGTTCTCTGCGCCGCAAATACCAGCGTGAGTTCAGTCAACACGAGGTCGTTGCTCGGGAGAAGATGACCATTGTTCGTCAGGGAAGCCTCTCCGCCGCCGACCAGGAGCGCTTTATGCAGATCGCGACGAAGGCGGTGGATTTAATGGAGAAGATTCTCGCCAAGAATATGCTCGATCCCGACGAGCAAGCGCTCGCCCACCAAAAGCTTGACCATCTGCGCGCCGCGCTCAAGGAGGTGCGTACAGATGAACCCGTCGCAACATTCCTCGGGCGGCTAACTCCGAAGAAGCGGGAGATGTACCAGCAAGTGTTTGCGCTCGTTTACGAGTTTGCACCGGCGGACGCGATCGCCCAGACTATCGTTGGCCGCATGCTAAACCGCCTGAAAAGACAGCAGTAGACAAGCCTTCGGCTTGCCCCCTTTTGAGAACCGTAACTTGCTCACGCCCTCCAGGTTTTCTTTGTTGTCCAAACTACGGACTACCTCTCGGCGTGGCACCAGTGGCGTGAACGACGAAGTTGGTTATATTTGATGTGATCTTCCATTTGTAAGCTCCTGTCAGGTGCTTGAGCGGCGTGAACGACGAACTCGGTGTATGTTTGATAGAGCGGGGCTTGAGATCGAGGCGGAAAATGAACGAAACAGCGATTGAATGGACGAACGTAACGTGGAACCCTAATAGCGGGTGTGTGAAGATCGCGCCGGAATGCAAATACTGCTATGCAGACACTCTCGCCGAGCACAAGCGCGGCACTAAGGCATTTCCAAACGGTTTTGATTTGACATTGCGCGAACACAAGCTCCGCGAACCATTTCGTCTAAAGGTGCCAAGTTTCATCTTTGTGAATTCCATGTCGGATCTCTTTTGGGAAGCAATCCCTGATGATTTCCGCGACAGGGTCGTGGATGTCATCGAAGCCACACCGCGGCACCAGTACCAGGTTCTCACGAAGCGCCCACTGAAACTTCTGGAGTACTCTCGGCGGCGCAAGTTGCCGCCGAATTTCTGGGCTGGTGTGAGCATTGGCACGCGCAAGAACGTTGTGTTTGCGGATATCTTGCGGGAAGTCAATGCGACTGTCCGCTTCATCTCGGCAGAACCTATCCTTGAGCCTCTCGACACTCTCAATCTCGCCGGAATTCATTGGTTAATCAGTGGCGGCGAATCCGGTATTCATCTCTACAATCCGGCGGTACGTGAACAGCGTGCGCTCGTTGATTATGAGAACAAACGGTGGACACCTCGCCTTTCACGCATACCTTGGGTCCAGGACCTCCGTGACCGAGCGATTGAAGGAGGAGTGGCCTTCTTCCATAAGCAGTGGGGTGGCGCGACGCCAAAGGTCGCTGGCCGAGAACTCGACGGTAGAACCTGGGATGAGTTGCCTGTGATCTTAGGTACCTAAAGCGGAGCTTTCCTTGCGTCCGCCAACTTGCTTTTTTGTCTGTCCGTTTCCATCCACGCAAGCATACGTGTAGGGGAGCCTAGGGCATCAGTCGGCCCAAACGTGGAGTCGCTTGTTCCGGGTCATAGAACACGACTGGTTCATCAATAATGCTATCGGCGTCTTTTAGGCGGAAGGCACTCGTCGCATCCTGTCCTTTGCTGAACACGATAATCAACGTACTCATGACGTTCTTGTAGACGGCGTGTTGGAAGACTTTGACGAACATGCCATGTTCTCTCAGGCTTTGCAGGAGCAACATCCGAATGGCGAGGTGGCGAAATGCAAAGCCCGTCTTTTCCCGCAGCGGTTTGAGTTCGTGTTTTGGGATGATCTTCTCCAGCGCCTGCAAGTAGGCATCGGTGCCGCGGTCTCTTGGATTGTAGGTCCACGCGAAGACAAACGCCTTGTTAGCAATACTCGCGTGCTTGGCAAAATAACTCCTTATCCCTGCAATCTCTTGGGCATATGGGTCTTGTTTTTGAATACCTCCTCCGTAGAAATCAAGGAACGTAATGTCAGCAACGAGTCGCTCACTCGGGTATTGGTCGCGCAGGTACGCCCACAGTTCCGCATTAATAACTTTCCGCGTCTTAAGGGCCAGCTCGGCGATGCTGCGCTTCGTTTCTTCAAGTACTGCGGCAGATGCATCGACGCAGATCACATGCTTAAGCAGCGGCGCCAGAGTCTTGATGTCACGTGCGTCCTCTGCCGGAACTCCGAGGTAGGTCAACCCGGATCTCTGGAGACGTTTGCACGCGTCCAAAAGGAGGTCGCGGACCGTTTGTTTCGCCGCCGATTCCTTAAACTTTGCCATTGATTCGTTACGCTTTTGCCGCGAGCGATTCCGACGACATGATGTCATTGAGAATGAGCATGACCTGCTGGATCTGCTCTGGTGTCAGTCCCGCCTCTTCAAAGCGCGGCAATGCTCTACCGATACGGGCTTGGATTTCATCGACGGCGATGTAGCTTTCGGGGGCCGTGGCACGTTCAGTGTTCGTTTGTGTGCGCGGTTTTGTTTTGTACGCGGTCTTCTTTGCTGAGAAGTCATCCAGATACCCTGCTTGCTTGAGCTGGGTCCGAACGGATTGTCGGAGGCTCTTCACCTGTGGATCAGACGCGGCTTCTCGTAGTTGTTGATTGGTAAGGCTCTCGCCGGACCGCTTGGTCGACTCTTGAATTACTTCGACAGCCTTGAGCACTCTATTTTCCGCTTCGACCTTGGCCGCTTTGTTCAGATTTCCGGTAGCAAGCTGTTCTGCAGCAGTTTTTCCTTGCTTGAGCTTGCGCAGCATACTCAAGCGTTGCGATTTCACTTCGGCCTGTTTCTCGAGATGCTCATAGAAAACACGCAGCTTCTCAATGAAGATTTCTCGCGCGGAACCCGCGCGAAGGTCATCACCACTTGCGTCTGGCAGGACGTCAGGACTCAAAATATGTACTTCTCCGACGTACCAGTTGAGAATGGTTTGCCGGATGTCTTTGGCGAAAAGTCCCTTCATACCGATGGGGACATTGAACTTCAGTAGCTGGACTCCCGGTCCGCCGAGGAGATGCTTATCCTCGTTAATATGCTTGTTGACCTCGCTACTCTGGTTTGGATTCTCCGCAACCCACGTGACCGCCGCAATCGTGTCACCGACTGTAATTTCTTTCGGGCTAAATGAGGCCAGCTCGGATGGTAGTCGGCGTTCCAGGACATCACTGTCCAGCATTACCGTTGTCGGTACATATCCTATCTTCGCGTAGAGTTCAGTGACCTGTGTTTGGTCGGCGGAAAAAGGGAGCGGACAATACCGTATGACGAGGTCGCGCAGATCCGCGTTGTTTGGATCGGTGTACGGATAGAGCCGGTTCAATTCATATCCGTTGACCTCTGTCGCGGGTCCATCACATTGGATTTCCACGACGGTTCCGTGTTCTTGCACGGACGCTTCTTCTTCTTCGAAATAGATACACGCATTGTCATTGAGTATGTCGTCAAGTGTGGTTGACGGGCTGAGCTTTTGATAGACCTTTCGGACATTGATGGTCAGGCGGCAGGGTGGATGTCCTTTCTTCTTTGACGTAATGACGATCTTAGACCCCCCTCCTAAGACCGACCAGGAGCCGAGGCCTCGAAAACCAGTGGAGTTCTCAAGCTCGTCTTTATTGCAAACGCTGATTTGCGCAAACGCCTTGAGGCCTTTCACGTTGAGGCCGATTCCATGATCCGCAATCCAAATGCGACCGATGCCTTTCTCATCACGTTCTCTTGATATCAGGATTTCCCGTTTGATTCCTTCATCATCGAGGTCATCTGGTGTGTAGTGCAGGTAGGAGTCGTACGCGTTCTTGACCAACTCGCGCAGGATCGCGCCCGCTCCGGTGTACACATCCGTTGAGAGCTGATCGATTATCTCTGAGCCGACATCCTTGAGGCTAAACTTGACTGTTTGTTTCGAGAACGCCATTACGTGTTTCCTTCCTGATTGTTGTTCCATCGCTCCCTGCGATCTGCAAAACTCGCGATCCGAACGACTGCACCAGTGTTTTGGGTCACGGTATACGCGAGGCCGCGTCTGAGCTTCGTGATGACCTCGCTGATGTACTGCAAGGAATGTGTTCCTGCTTTCCGATAGAGCTGTCTAGAAATGCGGTTACTTTCATCGTCAACTTGAAAGATCAATTTGGTTGCGGTGTTCGCGAATGCAACGCTGCTGAAGTCTTCGGGCTGTTGCGATGCAAGAATGGCGGCGAGGCCGAACTTTCGCCCTTCGCGCAGGAGACGATCCGTAGGGGAACCGTTGCCGAAGGTCATCTTGTGCGCCTCGTCGATGACAATGAAGCAGCGCAACGGTCCGGGTCCGGTGTTTTCGATGTACCCAATGAGATTCCACAGCAGGAACTCGGTCACGATTTGTTCGAGCGATCGCTCCAGGCCCTGCAGGTTAAGAACGTAGACGTTGCGGGACCCAATGATGTCTGCCCATTGCAGGCTCGTGCCTGACACCCTAAAAGTGTTGTAGAAGAAAATCGTGGAAATGTGCGATGCGATTGATCCGGTAAGAGCGCGACGTCGGGGCTCGCCGTCCTTTGCTGCTTGCTCAAGTGCGTCGTGCAGGGCAGCAAACGCTGGCGGTTCCGTTGTCCAAGTCCGCTTATTGTCAGGATCGATACCCGCATCCTGAAGGAGCCGAAGGATGATCCTGCGGAGCACGCTATGCTGCTGTACTCCAATTTTGGGGTATACACGCGCAAAGGTATCGGCGACGCGCTGGGCGACTGTGACAGGCCCGTGCACGTCAGATGGGAAGATCTGCAGAGGATTAATGTTGATCCCACTCGCCGCGACGTTAATGTAGTGAGGCGTCGCGAAGCGACCAAAGTCAGGATCAATCGCGCCTTGCGCAAAACCCTGGCCGTAATCGAAAACAACTGAGGCTACGCGCTCCCGTGCAATTTCGGCGAGCAGACAGGCAACAGTGTAGGTTTTGCCTGAGCCGCTCTCCCCGATGATGAGCAGGTGAGGGTTTGGCGTACCGGCGGTTGGATCGAGTTGCCACCACACATCGGTCTTCTTTTCGGAATCTGTGCCAAGCAGGATACGTCGTTGACCTTCTGGCGTCTCAGTCTGCACCTCTGCTGTTTTTTTGGCGACGTTCGTCACCTCGTCATCGTACGTGCCCATCGTCCGATGCGCGAGGACGGCCGAGACTTGATTGGGTGTCAAACCCAGCTCTGCAGCAACGTACTCACGGGTGTACCCTTCAATTGTAAGGCGAATGACGTCGCGCCGCAGCGCTGGATCGAGTTTCTTCATCAGGGAATCACCGTACGATTGCAGCCACAATTTGAAATTGCCACCCGCAAGAATACGAGGGACGGCATGCCTGAGTACACCTTAACCACGAATTTCCAGAACTTCTGTGTATGCGCTGTGGTGGCCAGCTAAGGTCCGCCGTTGCCGATGGACTTCGTGCAAGTTGCGCGCTCGGTGCTGCTGCTCGGACAAATATCCTGCGTTGGTCGTTCGAAACTCTGCGTTTTGTTGTTTCCGTTTTTGTGAGGATATCGTTCTGGACAAGCGAATTGTGGAGCAGATCGGCAAGTTGATTGGAAGTCTGCTGAATGGGGAGCCGCGGGAGTTGTCCTCGCAGCTTTCCAACCATCGCGTAGAGAGCGTTACGTTGGTCAGCACGGTCGAGAAATGTTTTCTCAGCCTTTGGAAACAGAGGTTCTGCTCGGGACCAGTTTTTGCAAGAGATACGGACTTAGGGAGAATGAGCAAAGTCAAAAGGAGTGGAATGAGATTGATGGGTCGGAAGATCACGACGCGCGTCCGAGATATTTAGGTAGAGTGTTTCAACGCAAAAACCTTCAAAGCGTCCTAACAGTGTTCGCGGCGCTTCATGTCGTCGCCAAACGCGGTCAATCAGCGAATCAAGATCCGAAGATGCCTCCAACTGAAATCTGCGAGCCGCCATGCGAATTCATATTCGCCGGGCGGGATCGACCGCGTGTCCACGTTAATGAGCAATTTCGTAATTCCGCCTTCGATCGTCGCCGCTGCTTTAGCGGTCCGGATGGGTTGCTGATTGGAGTTTCGGATTTCCACTTCGTACAAACCCGCCTCCGATCCAACTGGGAGTTGGACCGTAAGCGCCAACAAGCCGCGGCGAATCTCGATGGGTGGCACGTTTGGATTGGACGCCGATGGTTCGACAGTGCGAGTGGCAGAGGTGTTGCGAAGATCAAGCAAGGCGAGTTCGTAGTTCGGTTGAGGCGGTGGCGTGGTAGGAGCCGGAGCTGCCGTTTGCCCCGCGTTCCCCGGTTGCACAGCCGGGCTGGACTCGTTCGGTCGTTCCGTCTGAACCGTCTGCGGTCGGAAGGGACCGTCCACTCGATGAGAGCCGAAATACGTTAGCAAAACGGCCAAGAGAATAATTGCAGTTCCCGTCGTTCCCATTGCCCACACCAGTATCTTGCGGCGCTGTAGAGCTTGTCGGATGTCAGTTAGTTCCTCGAAGCAGGGGGAGCAGCCCATGACATGCTCATGAGCGGGATCGAACATCGAGATTCGCTTCCTCGCGATGGCCTGAAGCACCGGAGTTCCTGGGCAGTCTTTCCTGTCTGGATTTGGAAACTGGGTCAGGACCACTGCCCGCAGCGCCTTGAGAAGGGCTCGATCTTCGCGTCTCGACAGCTTATCGTGCATCATTCCTCTTTGAGCCTCGTTTACTCTGAAGAAGGTCCTTTGCCGCCTCCCTGAGGCCGCGGCTTACCCGCATCGACACGGTATTCGCCGTGGTACCGAGTCGCTTCGCAATTTCCGATTCCGAGTATCCTGCTATTCTCCAGCCCCAAATTCGTCGTGTTTCCCGGTCCATCAATTTCATTAGCTTTTCCAGAATGAGACGATTGTGCATCCACTCTTCGAACGACGGGGCGTGCTGTGCATTCGCCAGAGTCTCAAGAAAATCATCATCGACAGGGATCAGCTTGTTCTTACGCTCCAAAGAATTGTCGACGATGTGTTTGTATATTCTCGCGAGGTATCCGGCGAGATTCGCTATGGGATTTCTTCGGGTCGCCCTTGAAGCCGCTTCCACGGCCTCCTGCAGCATGTCATTGCATGTGGATTCGCAATCGATTTCCTGATGGCGGTAGCGAGTCAGAACAGGAGCGATTTTTTCGGCCGTTTCGAGAACATTCTTATCCAGCGGCTGTCCATCTTTGTCTTTGTCGTTAAGCCAAAACCGGTAGTGTGCCATGAGACTCACATCAGTCCTCAGGCGAACATCCTGCTGCCTTCTTGAATGCAAAGGGTGAGATGCATACTGGCACGTGGATTCAGGCGATTCAATAGCCCGTCAACAATATTTTTTCAGTGAAATTTCTTTGTCAGATTTTTCCGCAAAAAACGCTCGTTGAAAAAACACCGGCATGAAATCACATCCACGAGGAAGTTCCGATGGGGAATTCTTCAAAAAAGTGAGTTAGCAGAAAATAGTTTGTCATATTTTCCTCGGAAATCGACTCAATCTATATGAGGGGTCCAGCATCGACCTCCGCCCCTTTGTCCAAACCATTTGGCTGTGGGATTTCAGTAAAGCACCATGCGTGCGAACGAATATCACTGTCACGTCAAGAAAGACTCTTGTGAAAATCAACTACCGCGTTTTGTAAGAGGAGTTACTCCACGCGAGCTTCACAGGCGCTTCGTTCGATGTTTTAGCGCAAGAAGGGTCATCGCTATGTTTTCCACGAATTCGCTTCGATCTTTGTTAGCTCTGCTATCTGTCGTTTGTTTCTTTGTTGCCGCTAATGCCAACGCCGGGTTGGGTCAGACTTCAACCGCAACGTTGACAGGCATCGTTCAAGATTCAACCGGCGCAGTTCTGCCGAATGTGACCGTTTCAGTCACAGACACCGACCGGAATACAACCCAATTCACCAGGACCAACGAAACTGGCAGCTATGTGGTGCCTGCGCTGAATCCTGGCAATTACTCGATCTCGGCAGAGCTGCTGGGCTTCAAGAGATTTGCGCGCGAAGGCGTCGCCATCCAAGTGAACCAGGTGGCTCGGATCGACATTCGTCTGGATCTCGGCTCCGTCGAGGAAACCATCGAGGTTAAGGGCGCCGCGCCGCTGCTCGAAACCGAAACACCGGGCCGAGGGTCCGTTATCGACCGACGGAAGATCATGGAACTCCCGCTGAACGGCCGAGACTACGATCAGCTTGCCCTTCTCGCGCCCGGGGTGGCGCCATCGACTCCAAGGCTCGCTGCTTTGAATTTCAAGGGCGCCATCAACGTCAATGGAAATCGAGTATTCAATAATGTGTTTCTCCTCGATGGCGTCGATAACATTTCGTATTCGAGTTCATACCGCGGGGAGAACGTTCAGATAGTCCAGCCGTCGATTGAAGCGCTGCAGGAATTCAAGATTCAGACAAACGCGTTTTCGGCAGAATTTGGCCGTAGTTCCGGGGCCGTGATCAATGCAGCAATCCGTTCTGGGTCGAATTCCATCCACGGGAGTGTTTTCGAATTTCTTCGGAACGACGCTCTCGATGCGAACAACTTCTTTTCGAACGCCTTTGGATCGTCGAAGCCCGTGCGCCGGCGGAATCAGTTTGGCGGCGCGCTGGGCGGGCCTATCGTTAAGGATAAGGTGTTCTGGTTTGGCGACTACGAGGGTTTGAGAGAACGAGAAGGTGTACCGCAGACTCGAGCCGTACCGAGCGCGCTGGAAAAGGCGGGTCTGTTCAGTACACCGGTATTTGATCCGTTCGGCATTGGCAAGCCGGAGTTCAGCCGCAATGCGTCAGGATTCTGGGTCATTCCAAAGGATCGCTGGGATGCTGTTTCAGCAAAGATCGCGGAGCTGATTCCGGATCCCAACGTTCCCGGCACGAACATCTATGCATCGACACCGATTGTTCGAACGCGAGCGGACCAATTCGACGTCCGCGTCGATTACCAAATCTCTCCCGACACGAAGCTCTTCGGAAGGTACAGCTTTGTCGATTCGAGCATTTTCCGTCCTGCGCCGCTACCGGGATTAGCGGATGGTTCATATAGCGATGCTTTCGGCGCGAACGACAATCGCTCGCAAGGCGTCGCTTTCGGATTGACTCGTATATTCTCGCCTTCCGTTGTCGGAGATTTCCGGATCGGCTGGAATCGCGGCAATTACTTCAGCAGACCACCGAATGCCAGCATTGATGGTCCAGCGCTGGTTGGCTTGAAAAACGTGCCGAATGATCCCGACCTGATTGGTGGCCTTCCCAAAATTGGTCTTCAAGGCTACGATGCGATCGGCCGGCATACGTCGACGCCGCAGTTTCAAACACCTCGGACATGGAATCCGCGCACGACGTTTTCGTTACATCAAGGTAGGCATTTCCTGAAATTGGGCTCCGAGTTTCTAAAGATGCAAGCGAAGATCAACGATCTAACGGCGCCGATCGGCGCGATGAATTTCGCGAATCTCTTCACCGGAAGGGCTGTTGGGGATTTCCTCTTGGGTCTTCCGTCGGCGTTCGCTCTGACTTCGTTTACGGTCATCGACCAGGGCCAGCGCATGTATTTCTCTTTCTTGCAGGATGACTACAGGGTCTCGCCGGTGCTGACACTCAATGTAGGTTTACGCTATGAGTACTCGACGCCTCCGATCGAAAGAGAAAACCGGCTCGCGAACTTCGATCCTGCGACGGGCGCTATGCAACTCGCCAAGGATGGCAGCACATTCGCGCGAACTCTGATTCATCCTGACCGAAACAACTGGGCACCGCGCGTCGGCTTTTCGTATTCGCTGCGGTCACGTTGGGTGATTCGCGGAGCGTATGGAGTGTTCTACAGTCATACGGTCCGCCAAGGCCGCGAGGGTATGCTTGGATTCAATCCGCCATTCCTCGTGGATAATTTGCTCGTCGCGAATGTCTTCGGGCCGACGGCCGTCGCGTCCGCGGCGCTATTCCGGCTTGCCGATGGTTATCCGCAAGGTTTGTTGGATCCGAATAAACTGTCGCCTTTCGTGTACCGTCGTGCGCAAGACGCCCAGCAAAGGACGCCGTACGTCCAGCAATTCAATTTAGGCATCCAGCGGGAACTCGCTTCGAATCTGCTGCTCGACGTCGCTTACGTTGGCAATAAGGGGACGAAGCTGCCGGGGCTGCGGAATATCAATGCGTCCACAGTCATCACGAATCCAAACGGCACGCAGTCCGCTGGTCCACGCCCATATCCCGGCTTCGGCGACATTCAATTCATGGAGAATCGTATCGCGTCCAGTTACAACTCCCTGCAGCTTCGTCTAGAGAAGAGATTTTCGTCCGGTTTATCCGCGCTGGCGAGCTATACCTGGGGAAAGACTCTAAGCGATGGAGCCGATCATTTATCCACAAGCGCCGTTGGGCCGGGTATCGATATCGGCGTCTATAGTGTGCCGCAAGATCCGAGGAACCTTCGGGCGGAGCGCGGCCCAACGGAATTCGATATCACGCACCGTCTGGCGATTAGTTACATCTACGAACTGCCCTGGGGACATGGCCGGCGCTGGGGCCAGTCGTGGGGCCGACCCGTGAACTTTATCCTCGGGAATTGGCAAGTTTCCGGCATTCATGTTGTACAGAGCGGGCTGCCACTGACGGCAATTCTCGGCGGCAATACTGTTCTGAATCTTGGCAGCGATCGCGTGGCTCGCCCAAATCTGGTGGGAAGTCCGAAACTCCCGCCGTCGCAAAGAACCGTGGAGCGGTGGTTCAACACAGATGCCTTCACAACATTGAGTCCGGCGCCGCAGGCGTTCGGCAATGCCGGTGTCGGCATCATGCGCGGACCAGGGTTCGCCGACTTCGATTTCTCGATTGCGAAGAATGTGAATGTCGACGAGAGTCATTATGTTCAGTTCCGGACGGAGATGTTCAACGCTTTCAATCATCCGAATTTCGGTCCACCGAACATCCGGCGGGAAGCGACGACGTTTGGACAGATTCTCACTGCCAGTAATGGCAGAATCATCCAGTTCGCGCTGAAATGTATTTTTGATTCGAGGTGATGACGCATGACGCCTTCATGAGGATGGCGGATCAAAGCGCCAGCTCGCTTGCTCTTTATATCGGTAAGACCGGTTTGCTTAGGTGTGAGTACCTATCCATTGGGGTCACGATCGTGGACGCCAAGCGGAGCTATGGACGTACTTTGCTATTGGTGCGTCCGGTTTCGGGATCCGGCGAGCAATGGGTCGAGGAAGGCCGGGTTAGCAGCATCGAGAATAATCGATGAGTCTTCTCTACATCTTCGCTGCCACGGGAATGGAGGCGCAGCCTATTCGAAGGATTGGTGTCGCTTCCGATTCGAGCGCGACTTTGCGTTGTGGACAAAACGAATTGGTTCTCAATGTCAGTGGCATGGGACCGGCGAATGCAAGGCGTAAAGCTGAGGCGGCCCTGAACGCAGCCGTCGTCAGTCCTGCAAGTCCGAAGCCGAATGCGGCAGTAGTCATAGGACTCTGCGGCGGGCTCATATCCTCTCTTCCAGAAGGAAGAATCGTCGCGTACACGGCGTGTCGATCCCTTGAAGACGCGAAGCCGTTACTTCGCTGTTCGGAGACAATCGTGGATTCAGTGGTCGAAAACCTTAAAGTGTCGAATATCGTTTGTGAACGCGTCGTTGGAATCACCTCTTCATGGCTTGCAACGACGCCGGATCAAAGAGCCACTCTTGCGGAGCATGGCGCTGCCGCGGTCGATATGGAGAGTTACCTCATCTTAGAGACGGCTGCCGCCGCTGGGGTCTCTGCTGTGGTCCTGCGGGTCATATCTGACTCTTTCTACCGGAAGCTGCCCGATTTCAATCTCGCCTTGGAGGCGGACGGCAATCTGGATGGTTGGAAGGCACTAAGAGTCGCGCTGGGTTCGCCCATAAAGACTGCGAGGCTGATCGCGGCGAATAAGCGAGCCATGAAACATCTTGGGAAAGCACTCGATGTCGTCTTAAAAGCTCCGTGTTTCGCATAAGCCGACCTTGTTGTGGCAGAATTTTGCTCTCCCGCCGACAAGGAGCGGCTGTGCATCTTCCGCAGCCGAGCGTGTGAGTGTGAATTTTCCCGATGAGGTTTTATGCGCCGGCAAATGCTCACTCTTATCGTATTCCTGTTGCTCCCGATGGCCGTTCGCAGCGACTCCCGCCCTCAAGGTCCCCTGGCGCTACTGGCGGAGGCCGATCGGCTTGCCATGCTGTACAACTGGCCTAAAGCGGCGCCCCTTTATGCGCAGGCAGAATCCCTCTTCGTACAGTCCGGAGATAGGAAAAATGCTTTGTTCGCCAGGCTCGGCTACTTTTGGGCAACAGCCGACAGCGGCGTCAACCCAGCCATTAGAAAAGAAGTCGCCACGCAGTGCGTCCAGCAAAGGCTGGTTTGTTCAGCGGGAGTGAGTCCCGCCGGGGTAGATGTCAGAGCCCCGTAGCTTGAGTCACATTCGTGAAGGAAACGACGCGGATGAAGCTGACTGACAAAGCCATCGGAAAGGATGGTGAGCGAGTCATCGGGCCGTAACTTCG
>JACXTT010004946.1_pt1 | contig 19569 bp, 16 predicted proteins | sample 9270951 | NCBI WGS metagenome assembly JACXTT01 (sample SAMN15532306, study PRJNA645909) | rock metagenome | isolation source: weathered quartz diorite | place: Puerto Rico | collected 2017-06-21 | reverse complement strand
AGAAAAGATGGTACTGCTACAATTGCGAGAAGTTCACGGACCATTTTGCACAGCCGGCACTAGAGAGTCACGCACGCGCAAAGATGATTGACGGGCTTAACGGGCTCCAAGTGATTGACTCTCACGGAATGATTGTAGGCCGCGTCAGGAAGATCACACCCGCAGACACCGGGGACCTTCACTCGTTCGTTCTGTCAGTAGACAAGGAGCAGTTGAAGAATTTGCTTGACGAAAGAGGGATACCCCGAGAGTTTGAAGTTCCCCACGATAAAGTCGCTACTATCGGAGACGTTGTCATCCTGTCCGAAGTCTTCTCGCCCTCCAGCCTCGCTCCTCCCACGCCAGCCAGACCCCTAGAGGAGGGCAAGAGCAGAAAGTGTGTTCGATGTGGCGCATCTCTGCTGCCCGACGCGAAGTACTGTATTAAGTGCGGAACAAGCGCCGCCCATCCCAACAATTGCATGTATTGCGGGAGGACAAACCCAAGTGACGCTCTCTACTGTATGAACTGTGGAAGCAAACTCTCGTGACTTTAATTCCAATGTTCAGGACCAAGTAAAGGAACTAACAGCAGGAAACTGAGGTTCGAGGTCAGAATCAGCTAGCCATTCTTCTTCCGCGACAATACGTGAAAGCCTAGGGACGCGACCGCAACCCCGACAACCAAGAAGAAAACATTGTCGTTTAGTATGAAGGTCGCAGCTTGAAAGTTCGTTCCAACCCACTCGCGCAGGTACACGCTGGAATCGTAATCTCGCAACAAGACCGCGTACATGAGAACAATTATGATCCCTTCGACAATAGCTGCTACTTCTGCCCTCGTTGACCTTGTATTACGAATTCCAGGTTGATACATCGTCTTATCATTGGTTCTAGGGCTGGCCAAGGCTTCCACCTCACGCGTCATGGACTCTTCGTCCATATCATCGTCGATTGTCCTACGAGAAGCACGTGAATAAGCGAACGTGGTCGAACCTGCGGCGATCAGCGGGACTGCAACTGAGAGCATCATGATCGACGAGGATGTCTTGTCGACTAGAAGAACCGGTTCAACGCTGCCGATGAAGACGAGCAAAGCCCACGCCCAGATGGCTGTGCCGGCCGCGGCCGTGGTGAGCCCGATAGCCTGTCCTAGAGTTGTCTTCGGCTCTTTTCTGGCCGTGAAGAGTGCATGAACACCCTTCTGGGAAGAAGTGCTTCGCTTCATCCGCAACCTTTGTCTCAGGCTTGCAATAGCACGGGAGGCGCCAAGAGTTCCAAAGCAAGCTCGCGATATTCTTCGCTCGCCTGATTCTTGGGACTGAAGATTACTCCCGGCACTCCCTTGCTCGGAGCCTCTGCCATGCGGACGGAACGGCGGACAACCACGCTAAGGACCCTATCACCGAACTTTTCTTTGACCTGCCGGACGATAGATTTGGACAACTGGGTTCGGCTGTCATACATCGTGAGGAGGACGCGGTAGTCGAAGTTAGTCTTGAGCCTCGACCTCACCATTCCCATGACTTTTAGCAACGTAGGCAATCCTTCCATGGGATAGAATTCGCATTGCACTGGTATGACCAGAAGGTCGCTCGCGACTATCGCATTGAGCGTGAGGATTCCAACGTTCGGAGGGCAATCTATCAAGACGGCGTCATACTTGTGCTTCACCTGCGACAATGCTTCTCGGAGAATGAATTCTCTGCCTGGAACCGAAGAGAGTTCGACCTCCGCCCCTGCGAGGTCGAGGTTTGAGGGTAACACAGAAAGATTTTCGATCTTCGTTGCGAGGGTAACCTCCTGGACTCGCTTGTTCTGCGTTAATACGTCGTAAACTGTGTAGAGGAGTTTCGCCTTCTCCAACCCGACGCCGACAGTAGAATTCCCTTGAGGATCCAGATCGACCAAAAGAACTCTCTTTCCCGTTAGAGCCAAAGCCGTGGCTAGGTTGACTGAGGTTGTTGTCTTTCCCGTTCCACCCTTGTTGTTCGTAAAGCTGATGATCATATGAAGAGCGCTGGGGTTCTAAGATTACTAAGAGGTTCATTCACAAGAAATTGAACAAGACCGAAACCACCGATTCGCCTGTTCGCACAAAAATGCGGGGTCGCAGTCACGTTGTCCTCCCGGGACTCCTACACTATATTAGAAACGTCCAGCCCGAGCGAGCCTCAGTTATTAGTATGCCCTCGGAACTCGCGACGAACCGATGTTCAGGGTATCCAGGAGCTGTCAAATCGTCATTTCAATCGGATGGTGATTGACATTGTCATGACCAGATCCATAAGAGCCATTGGTACTTGGCGAGTTCGGCGGGACTCTCGTCTGCACCGAAAAGAATCAACGCGAGGCCCTTGTAAGCCGAGGATAATGTCATGGGTTCCGACCCGTCCGGAGGGAATCAGATGCCTCGGGCTAGCATCAACTCACGGAATACCTGATCAGGTCGCACTCAAGGCTATGACGGCAGTTGATTGTGGCTGTGAGGTTTGTGAAAGAGTACTTGAAACATTGAGCTCACCGTTTGTACTAGCCACCTTGGCCGAGTGCTAAAGGGACCGTTTCCGTTTAGCAGGTCATGGATTAGTCAACGTCAACCCATGACACCCTCGCCCCTGCTCCTCGGTAGAACCGGAAGGGGTTGAGTCGAACGATAGCGGGGGCTCCACCGGGGGGAACACTCTGACCCTCCGTAAACATGCTAGCGATTATTCCTTGTCTTCTAGCTTCAGCGGACCTAGAGCTCGAGCGTGCTGCGATGATCGGATGACGGCTGATTCCGATTCAAGCTGAGTGTACAACTAGGTCCCAGCCCATGTCTAGCCTCTAGGAAGCGCTTCGGGTTTGATAAATGATGTACATTGCCGGTGATTTTGTTATGATTTCGTACTTTTCCGCCGCACAGGTGTGAATAGAGGGACGAAATACCCCATGCAGATTTGGCCTGCGCATCAGTTAATGCGCACGGACAGCGGGCATTTGAGCGGAATCGTACCAAATATGTAGTTCTCGCAGAGCAAACGCAGTGTGTCTAGATAGCTGCATTGGGGGCTGCGGACCGCCGTCTCTCCCCGAGGCCAAGCCTATCGAGCTCCGACAATCATCCTTTGTTTGAGAAGTGGAGCAAACGATTTCTGAGTTAATCATACAGCCTGGGAATTGCCAAGAAAAAGAATCGCCCAGCGACACGTTACGGGAGTGAATCAGAAAGCCCGGAAAGAATAATGTAGAACACCGTTCCGCCTTACCCTAGGTCTTAGTTGCCTGGAAAACCTCTTGCTACGATCGTCTCAGCTGGGCTTTCGAAATTCGGGCGTAGGGAGGGCCTATATGCTCGCGAGCTTTTCACCGAGGCGGCACTGGAAGCGTTCCATCGGCTTGACAACCTCGACCCCAGCAAGGACATCAAAGCAGCATTCATCGGGCAAATGAGCGAAGCCTACGAACATCAATCGCACACCGCGCCAATAGCAGCGAATTGGGCCGGCTTGTTGCCGGTCGCCGCTACGCGCGTAGAAGACGCCTGCGCGTCCTCCGGGGCCGCGTTGAGGTGCGGGATCATGGCCATCATGTCTGGCCTTTACGACATCGTAATGGTCGGCGGCGTAGAGAAGATGACAAACCAGCCGACTCCAGAGGTTACGAGAATCTTGGCGACTGCTGCCGACTACCCCTTTGAACAATGGAATGGAATGACCTTCCCCGGATTGTTCGCCTTGATGGCCACATCACATATGCACGACTATGGAACAACCGAGGAGCAGCTCGCCCGAGTCGCCGTCAAGAATCATAGGCATGGTTTTCTCAACCCGAAAGCGCACATGCAGAAGGAGATCACCTTGGAGGAGGTTATGAAATCTCGCCCAGTTTGTTGGCCCCTGAAATTGTACGATTGCTCCCTCATCACCGACGGTGCCAGCTGCCTCATACTGGCTAAGCCCAAACTGGCGAAAAAGCTTACCGACAATCGAGTGCAGATTATCGGGTCCGGTCAAGCACAGGACACATTCCTACTCCACGAAAGAGACAGTTTCACTTCGGTCAAAGCTGCGAAAACCGCAGCTCAGGAAGCGTACAAGATGGCGGACGCACGACCTAAAGACATCAACGTGGCCGAGGTTCATGACTGTTTTACAATCGCGGAAATAATCGCCTACGAAGACCTGGGTTTTTGCCGTCCGGGACAGGGTGGTAAGTTCGTCGAAAGCGGAACCACAGGGCTGGGCGGCTCAATGCCAGTAAACACAGATGGCGGGTTAAAATCCAAAGGGCATCCGGTCGGCGCAACGGGAACCGGGCAAATCTATGAGTTGTACTTGCAACTAACTGGACAAGCTGAAAGAAGACAAGTGCCAGATGCAAAGATCGGTCTAGCCCACAACCTGGGAGGGTCGGGCGCAACCGCAGTCGTGCACATCCTGAGAGGAGACTGAAAAACTACAATGAGCGAACCTCAACCTCCAACGATCGAGGAGTTCTACAAGTTCTGCGGTCAACGTCAGCTGATGGCAGTCCGATGCATGAAATGCAGACATCTGATGGTTCCACCCAGGACAATCTGCAACGAATGTCGGTCATCCAGAGTTGAGTGGGTGCAGTTAGGTACGAAGGCGAAACTAGTGACATATACTATCGTCCATGTGGCCCCGACACAGTTCAACCACATGTCCCCTTACGCTGTCGGGATCGTCGAGATGCCTGAAGGTGTTAGATTGCCCAGTATCATACGGACTTCTAGATTGGAGTCTATGAAGATAGGTATGGAACTTGAGGTGGACTTTAGTCCCAAGCCTCAAGACCCCAACTGGCCCCAATGGCCCAGGTACTTTTTCAAGGAAACTGGCTGAGTGGACGTCAGTTAGGGTCGGACTACTCGGCGAAATCTGCCGCTTTCGGCGGTTCCAAGGACAAGCCGTTCCGCTTTCGTATTGACTCGACAACAGTCTGTAGTAGAGACGTTGGGACTGGTGACCACCTGGCGAACTCTAGGCCCCAGAAGGCTCGTCCTGCAGTCTGCCCTCGCATGACCTCGGAGAGATCGAAGGTCTCCATGGTCGGAAGCTCACCTGTCACGTAGACCAAGTGTCCTTTCTGATCGACCGACACGATCTTTCCTCTCTTCTGTGTAATCACGCTCGTCACGGCGCCCAACAAGTCGTTGGGAACTTTAGTAGTAATGCGTTGGATAGGTTCCAAAAGCGTCGGAGCCGCACTCAAGAAAGCCGCGAACATGGCGCGTCGGACCATTGGCATCATCTGCGCGGGGCCTCTGTGCACCGGGTCCTCATGCAATGAAACGTCGGTAATCTTGACCTTCAATCCCCGTATTTGCTCATAAGCAATGGGTCCTTCCTTCAGCCCCCATCTATACCCGGCGAGTATCATGTCGCGAGCTTCCTGCATGTACTGAGCTCCCTTTGTCACATCTAGAATCATGTTGTACGGCTCGTCAATGCTCCAGACCCCTCGCGCCTCATCAGGCTCCCAGCCCACGCTGCGCAATGACTTGGCCATCTCTGCCTTGTCTGTGTATTCTGTAACCTTGCCGCCTTTGATCAGTTCCATAACTGGCTCCTCCAAAGGCTCGACCTCGATGTCGATCTTGTTGTGCTTGTTCGGCGACTTCCCTTCAATCGGCCCGGCCGGAGTCCGTATTGACTCTCGATAGATGACGATAGGCTTAGTCGTCACAATCTCGAGCCCTGTTTTAGTGATCAGTGTCGTGGCAATCTCCAGGTGCAGGGTCCCCATCCCCGAGATCAAGTACTCTCCAGTCTCCTCGTTGATCGTCGTCACAAGGTTGGGGTCTTCCAGAGATAATTTCCGCAATGTATCGACGAGCTTTGGCAGGTCTCTGCTGAATTTCGGCTCCACCGCTATTGTCACGACGGGCTCGGTCACATAGTGCACCGCCTCGAAGGGGACGACTCCCTTGACTGAGGAGATGGTCTCTCCAGCCTTCACATTCTCCAATCCTAATACGGCGGGAATGTTACCAGCGCTGAGTTCCCCAACGATCTCTCGGTTGGGGCCCATGTAAATCGCGACCTGTTGTATTCGTCCACTCGCATTGGAGTTGATCAAATAGACAGGTGCCCCTTCTCTCACTGTACCCGAGAACAACCGGCCTGTTGCGACGACGCCCGCCTGGGGGTCGACGACAATGTTGACCACGGACATAAGAACGGGTCCGTTATCGTCACACTTGATCATAGCTCGGCCCCATTCGCTGTCAGGGTCTCCGTGCCAGATCTTATGGATGCGATAGGATTGGGCGACGTGGGGCGGCGGCATGGCTTCTACCGCCATGTTCAAAATTGCTTCGTGGATGGGAGCGCGAGTCCTCAGCTCCTCTATCTTGTTGTTGAGGTAGGCGTCAATAACGTCCGTAAACTTGACCCCTTTTCTTTTCGCTACATCCGACGTGAAGCCCCAGCGGTCTTTCGCAGAACCCATCGCTACAGTGTTGGTTGCGAAGTTGACCTTCCACTTCTCCTTGAACTCGGGCTCAGCGTAAAGCTCGATTAGCGCGTTGAAGTCCCGAATTATTCGGCCGATTCGTTCCATTACCTGTTCTGGAGTGAGCTTCAACTCCTTGATCAGACGATCTATCTTGTTGATGTATAGGACCGGTCTGACTCGCTCCTCCACAGCCTGCCTTGTGACAGTCTCTGTTTGGACCATTACCTCTTCCACACTGTCCACTACGACGACGGCACCATCGATCGCGCGGAGCGAGCGTGTGACTCTTCCCGAGAAGTCGACGTGGCCTGGAGTGTCAATCAGGTTCATGACATAAGAGATGCCATCATGCTCGTGCAGGAGACTAACGTTGGCGGCCTTGATGGTCATCTGTCGCTTCTGCTCCTCCTCCATGAAATCCATTGCCAGGGCGGTCCCCGCTAGGTTAGGCGAGAGCAAGCCTGCCGCCGCGAGAAGGCTGTCGGTCATCGTTGTCTTCCCGTGGTCCACGTGAGCAATGATACCCATGTTCCTGATGTGGTCCTTGTTAGAGACGATCTTCAGAATGTCTCCAGACGTTTTGAACCGTGGCATGTATCCGCGCTAACCCTCTTCGTCTTTTTCCTGTGTAAGGAACTAACCGCTCGAATCTCGTCTAATATATATTCCCCCAGATTAGTTCAGGAACTGTGGAAAACGAGGTTTCTTTTCGATTAACACGTTAAGAAAACGGCTGGCGATTGTTCAACGATAATAGAGAACTGCGAGTTCCCCGACAATCTCCTTTATGACTTTGACGGGAACACATGGGCGAAAGCCGACGATGATTCGGAAGTTGTCGTGGGAATAACGAGCCTTCTTGCTGGAATTGCGGGAAAGTTCTCTTCGGTGAGACTGAAGCCGGTCGGAACACTGGTGAAAAGAGGGACGAGTTTGGGAACTCTGGAAAGTGGTAAAATGATCGGGCCCGTGCCTTCGCCGCTTACCGGAGAAATCGTTTCCGTCAATAGCCAATTACCGCCAAGTCCTAAGCTCGTCAACGAATCACCGTACGGCCAGGGGTGGATTGCGCGCCTTCGGCCAAGCAGGATGAACTTTGAGCTTGCCGAGCTGTCCTCGATCTCCAGCATTTCCCAGCTACTGAGCAAGAAGATAGTAGAATTTCACGTCAGGTGTTTCAAAGTCTTTCCGGACCATGAAATGGTCGAGGTGGGCGTGGAATGTGGGGCCGTCCTTGCAAGACTTAGCGAGCTCATGTTGAGCGTTGCGGTCGGAACAGTCGTCCACATAGTCTCTGATGATCCAACCGCTTATGTGGAAATGGTGGCTTGGTCCGACCGCACCGGAAACGAGCTCGTCGAGTGGAGAAGAGAAGAGGAGCTATACCATTTCCTTGTCCGAAAATTTGCCAGGTGACCTGTTGAGCAGGCTAGAAAATAGGAGCCTGGAAAAAAAGTGAAAATATTGACCCTTCGCTATGCTGCTAGTTGTGTAACCACCTGGGCGGCTACAGCCTTCTCGATCGGATTCCTCACTAGGTTCCCCCACTCGGTCCATGACCCATCATAGTTTCGTACTCTGTCATATCCGAGAAGATAGTGTAGTACGAACCACGTGAACGAGGAACGTTCCCCGATCCTGCAGTATGTAACAATGTCCTTGTCCTTGGTAACTCCCTGTCCCTCGTAGAGTTTTTTCAGATCTCCTACTTCTTTGAAGGTTCCATCTTCCCTAACAGCCTGCGACCAAGGTATGTTGACTGCACCGGGGATGTGCCCGCCACGTTGTGCGTGCTCGTTTGGGTATTCAGGAGGGGCAGTTATCTCGCCTGTAAACTCCTTGGGACCACGAACGTCTACGAGTATCGTGTTGGGCTTTCGGTAGACATCTGCGACATCTCTGAGATATACTCGAATCGTCTCGTTGGGCCCGGGAACTGAGAACTTGGACCTCTGAGGCTTCAGTACTTCTTGCGTTAGAGGTTTGTCTTCGTCGATCCATTTCTTTCGGCCGCCATTGATCAGTACGACATTCTTGACGCCATAGTATTGGAGGTCCCAGAAAGCGTAGGCGGCGAACCAATTATTGAAGTCACCATACAACGCGATCTTGGTGTCCTTGTCTATACCCGAGGTTTCCAGGAGATCCTGAAGTTGCTCTCTCGAAAGAATGTCCCTTTGAATGGGGTGGTTGAGATCTCGCCTCCAGTCCCAGAGGACTGCGCCGGGGATGTGCCCGAGCTGGTAGTTCGCTGTTGGGTCGTAATCGACCTCAACAATCCTCAATTTGGGGTCGATGAGGTGTTGCTCAACCCATCGTGTATCTACTAGAACTTCCGGTTTAGCGTAGCTCAATTTAGGTTCGAGTCTGCCGGCTATAACGTATGTCATATTAACCTTTCCGTTGGTCATAGGACGGAAGAAAAATATTCTATTCAGAATAACCGTTTTGTGCGCGCGAGATCGTCAAACTAGACCTCCATGAGATGCCCGGCAAAGTCTTCCAGCATTATCCTAGAAGAGAACAACCTCGAACCGGGCTTCGGAGACCTTTTCAAAATACTCCGTTCTATGCGTCTGTTCGCGGGTTCTGCCCCCAAATTACACCCCAACGCAAAACACCAGCAAACGCCCATCAATAGAAACACATGGAATTCGAAAACGTTGAAGACAGGACGCTCTAACAGAGTGTACAGCAACGAAAATCCGCCTGATGCACTGATGGTGGTTTCAATTAACGTGGTGTGGAACTTGCCAGCGTCAATACTCCTTAGCTTCAAACCTCCGAAATAGGGGAGTGCAAGAGTCAGAATAGGAAGCATAAGCGAAACTGCCACGGTTAGAGTGATGAAGTACTGAGTTAGGAAGGTCGCAGCGTCAGCCGTTTGGGTAAACGTTGAAACCAGTGGGAGTGTTCCTCTTTTTGCCAAGTATGTTGCGTACGATACGACCACGCACAGAATGAAGAAGAAATAGATGAACTGACGTCTCATTTTCAAATGTAGCCCGCTTTTCACCGAGAGGTCCGCATACTCCGACTTACTCGGTGTCACGACGTGTCTCCCGCGCATTATGAACAGGTACAGCCTCATTGCCTTCGTCGAGAGCATTCCGCCGAAGAAGTAAGTGTACGCGAACGCGATTAGAACTGCGAGCGGAGCGACGAAAATAGTTAGCTCAAGGCTCAACTCGAGAGATAAAGGAACCAAACCCACCTTAGGGGAGACGTAACCTCGAGATGCAACAGACAGGCCCGTCGCGGAGCCGACTGAGAACAATGCCCATGTGCCCAGGAGGCAGATGAACAGGTTCCGGCGATTGTGAAAGCGGAGTCGAAACGGTAGTGTGGTCAAGCGCGAGTACCGGTCAGGACATCCGGAGTGCCAATCAGAATATTTAGGAGACTTGGTCCCCCTCTTGAGCGGTCGAGGTAAACCCTCAGGCCAACATTCAATCTATCGAAGGAAAGATCAAGATGCCCGAAGCTTATCAGTCGATAGTAAGGATGGCTAGGGAGGCTCATCCGGATGGCCGGGTCTCCGTCCAAAGAATGGGGAGCCTCGTGAATGACGTCTTCCTTGTCGAGGCGGGCTCAGAGAGGTTCGTGGCCAAGCAGTATACTAACTGGTTGTCTTTGAAGTGGCTCACGCTCAGCCTGTATGGTTTAGGGAGCGTTAATTTCTCGATAAGCGGACGAAAGCGAATGGACGCCGAGTTCAACATTAACCGCGTGCTATCTGACGGAGGAGTCAGCGTTCGCAGAGTTGTTGCGGTCGACTTTCGCTCTCGAATTATCCTCTTTGCCTACGTTCCCGGTGAGGAATTCTCCAGGTTGATACGGAAGGCCTCACGAGATGCGGGTCTACAGGGGCGGGGAAGGGACGCTTCCTTTGGAATTGGCGAGTCGATGGCAATGGCTCATTCAATGGACATATCGTTGGGCGACACGCGCCCGGACAACTTCATCGTCGACCGAAAAGGAAAATCCACACTCTTAGACCTCGAGCAGTCGCGACAAGGTGGAGATCCCGCGTGGGATGTTGCAGAGTTCCTATATTATTCCGGCCACTACTGGCTCTCTTATGACGATTCTTTGAAGGAGGTAACGGGCGCTTTCGTCGCAGGGTACTTGAGCGCTGGCGGTTCGAAGGCCATCTTGCGTTATGCCGCGTCCGCCAAGTATCTTCGATTGTTCTCTATTTGGACTCAGCCTTTCGTGCTCACCGCAATAAGGCGAAGACTGCTTAAGCCCTAGCAGACTGTACAGTGGCAAGAAAAAAAAGAGAAACCAGAGTTAGGAAATAGGGAGTTACTTAGAAGTCTTCCCCGCCGCCCATACCTGGTGGCATACCGCCTTTACCGCCCGCACCGCCCCTGTCCATACCCTTCGATGCGATGACATCGTCGATTCGCAATATCATGCCAGCTGCCTCTGACGCTGACTTGATCACTTGTTGTTTGACGCGGACTGGCTCCAGCACGTTTAGTTTGCGCATGTCCTTGACCTTGCCTGAGTACACGTCGATTCCCCACCACGGATTGTTGCCCGTTTGTTCGTGTTTCGAGCGCAGTTCAACCAGGACATCTATGGGGTCTAGACCGGCGTTTTCGGCGAGTGTAGTAGGTACAGCCTCAAGAGCCTCTGCAAACGCTTCGATTGCGAGCTGTTCTCTGCCGCCGACTTTCACGGCGTACTCCCTGAGGCGCCTAGAGACTTCAGCTTCTGGTGCGCCACCGCCTGCGACGATCTTGCCGTCCTCCAAAGCGTTTCGCACGACGGACAGTGCATCGTGCAGTGACCTGTCGGCTTCGTCCACGACGTGCTCCGTTCCTCCGCGAATCACGATGGTCACTGCCTTCGGGTTCTTGGCGTCTCGGACGTAGACAAGCTTGTCGTCTCCGATCTTTTGTTCCTCAACGAGCTTCGCGGCCCCGAGGGTTTCCTCTGAGAGGTCTTTGACGTTGGCCACGACTTTGGCTCCTGTGGCTTTGGACAGTTTCTCCATGTCCCCGCTACTCACGTTCTTTACAGCGGCAATTCCGCGTTTCGCCAAGTAGTGCAGGGCCAGGTCGTCTATGCCCTTCTCGCTGAACAATACGTTGGCTTTTGTCTTCTCGACATCTTCGACCATGTCCTTGAGCATCTTCTCCTCTTCCTCCAAGAAAAGGTGCATCTGGTCGGGGTTGTTGATGTTGATCTTAGCATCGAATTCCGTCTTTTCAATCTCGAGCTTTGCGTTTACGAGCGCAATTCTCGCGTTCTCGATCCGTTTCGGCATCTGAGCGTGCGCGAACTCCTTGTCGACAACGAGCCCTTTGACAAGCTCTGTTTCCGTCAGGCTCTTGCCGTGTTTCTTGACGATTTTGATCAAGTCGATGTCTGCCTTTATGACGCCGTCTGTCTTCTCTGCTACTTGTCGAACAGCCTTTACTGAAATGTCAGCAAACAGATCTCTTGCTGCCGCGATCCCTTTACTGTACATCGCTGTCGCGGCTATCTGGCGAAGCGTTTCGTCGTCCTTCTCCTGGATAGGGATGCTTATTTTGTCGAGCACTTCGATGGCTTTCTCGGCGGCTTTCTTGTAGCCGTCGACAACAACTGTTGGGTGAACGTTCTGGTCGAGCAGCTTCTCCGCGCGATCCAACAACTCGCCCGACAGCAAAACAGCGGTCGTGGTTCCGTCTCCGACCTCGTTATCCTGGGTTTTCGCAACCTCGACGAGCATCTTCGCTGCGGGATGTTGTACATCCAGTTCTTTCATGATCGTAGCGCCATCATTTGTGATGGTTACGTCACCGATGGTGCTTACGAGCATCTTGTCCATGCCCCTGGGCCCGAGAGTTGTGCGGACTGTTTCTGCGACGATCTTGGCCGCAGTAATGTTGTTTCTTTGTGCTTCCTTACCCGTTGACCGATTGGTTCCTTCTTTCAGAATGAGGACCGGAACTCCGCCGGCTGCTTGTGCCATTCTTCTTTCATTTCCTCCGATTGAAATTACGTCATCAGAATCATGAAAAGCAATTCTTAAGGTTTATCGGGAGAGTTTTCTGCACCAGTTGAACTATCATTTATTGTATTTGGGAGAACCAATTGGATAGGACGGAGGCTGTGCCAAATTCTCGTTCTGGGTCTCCCGGTGAAACCGGGTTTCTATGGGTTTGGTATCACTCTGTTCTTGTTTGTTAGTGTTGGGCCTTTGTCCCATGGCCGCTCCTCAGAATCCTATGGCCTATCTCCTAGAGTTCGGGCTCCGAAAGGTAGAGCAGGAGAGGCCGGAAATCTCGAACGACGGGAATTATCAGCAGCTGAAAGCACAACTGATGAGGGATGCCGAGGGGCACTTCCATGAGATAAGCGCAACATACGCGACGATCCTGAAGACCCAGTGTCATTGTGGTGGCCAGCTCGAGCCGGTCGATCATGAGTTCGGCCGGAACAAGGGAACAATCTATGATAGCGTCATTGCCAAATGTCAAAAGTGTGGCGAGAGCCAAGCGTTCCAGTTCCCGAAAGAGGGGTTCATCTCTGAGGCTCGCTCCGCAATGGCGCTTAGGGACTACTTGCACAAGACTTACGGAATCGACTATGCGAGCCTCGTGATGAGCGACTTGCGCAACCGACCAGTGGGCGCGTAGACTCTCTGGCTCAAGTCCCTATTGTCTTCTCGTACATACGCCTGAAGGTCCAGCGGACGGCGTTACGGATCTCGTTCAGCCTATGCTCATCCCCATAATTTTGGATCCAAACTTCTTTCAGTAAATTACCTTCTTGTTCGATCTTGAAAGAGAGAACTCGGTCGGGCGAGAGATCGCCTTTCTGAGCTGCTTCGACATCTCTCTTCCGCATGGGCTCCAAGACCTTGGCGGTTAAGAAGGACTTTAGAGGGGCAGCAGTAGCATCGAACCTCATCTTTTCGGACGGAGTTATGCGAATGTCCCGCCCTTCGACTCTTACATCAGCCAAAAGAACTCCGCTGATCGTTTGAATCGATTGCCCGGTCGCATCCGTGGAGGCCCTTGGTTGACTGGTAATGGAGGGTTTCGGTAATTCCATTCGGCGGTAGCTTCTTTCCGCGAGAAGACCGTCAACAACTTCAAGATACGATCTCAGAGACTTGACCTCCTCTTCGTGTTCCCCAAGCTTCTTCTGGAGATAGGCCTTCAGGTCCGCCAACCGCTTTAATCCGGCTTCACTCGACTCGGGCATTACTGTCACAGATACCTGCTCCAGGTTAGCTAGCACTATTCAACAGCTCTTACCTTTTAAGTGTCTTCTGTAGTCCCGGGAGCAATCGACGCGAAGAAACAGAGAGTGCCTCGGCCGGTGACCATCGAGATAGCCCGGATCGTAGACGTGCTTAGCGGAAAGTATGATGGAGCAGTGGTCCACATCCGAGGTTGGCTCCACAACGTCCGTTCTAGCGGCGGCATCGTTTTTCTCCAGGTCCGAGACGGGACGGGCATTGTCCAGTGCACTGTCCGTAAGGGCGGGGTCACTGAAAATGTGTTTGAGGATTTCGCAAAGGCCGGCTTGGAGTCAGCTGTTGAGCTTCAGGGCGCTGTAAGCAGTGACTCGCGGGCCCCGGGTGGGAAGGAGATCAAGGTTCAGGAGGGAAGAGTACCCTATCCTGCACTCGAAGAATTTCCAATCGCCAAACAATTCCACGGGCCCGAATTCCTGCTCGATAACCGACATTTGTCAATTCGTAGCGAGAAAATGCAAGCGGTCCTACGCATCCGCGCTACGGTTCTACACGCAGTCCGAGAGTGGTTTGACACTAATGGGTTCACAGAAGTTCAGGTGCCCACGCTCATCACCGCTGCCGTGGAAGGGGGCTCCACCCTCTTCGAGGTCAAGTACTTCGATGAGAAGGCCTACCTGAGCCAGAGTTGGCAATTATACGCTGAGGCTATGATAAGCAGCGTAGGTTCCATTTACACTGTTGCGCCATCGTTCAGAGCCGAGAAATCGAGGACGAGAAGACATCTGACGGAGTACTGGCACATCGAGGCTGAAGAGCCATGGTCCGGGCTGGAAAGGATCATGAAGGTGGAGGAAGAGCTGTTGAGTCATACGATAACACGACTGAGACGGGAGCGTTCTGCCGAGTTTCGTCTTTTCGGCCGGTCGGATGAAGACCTTGCTAGAGTCAAGCTCCCGTTTCCTAGAATTACATACGATGAAGCTTTGAAGATGATCGAAGGAGAATCAGCGGGACTCAAGTGGGGCGACGACTTAGGCTACGAGCAAGAAAAGATCTTGACGGTCAAGTTCGACCGCCCCTTCTTCGTCACACATTATCCGAAACGAGCTAAGGCATTCTACCACAAACCCGACCCTAAGAACCCGGAGACGACACTATCCGTTGACATGCTTGCCCCAGAGGGTTATGGCGAGATTACGGGAGGAGGCGAGAGAATCGCCGACTATGATGCGTTAATGGCTAGAGTCAAGGAAGAGGGCATGGATCCAAAGAGCTACCAATGGTACTTGGACATTCGAAAGTTCGGGAGTGTTCCGCACGCGGGGTTCGGGATGGGTTTGGAGAGAACTGTCGCATGGCTTTGCAAACTAGATCATATCAGAGATGCAATAGCGTTTCCGCGTCTGATCAATAGGATCTACCCTTAACGCAAACCAAATTCACAATTCCATAATTCCACAATTCTCTTGGAATTGATTCTCGAGAACCCAACCACTTTCCATCATCGAAATACTACTTTTATACGCGCGGAATAGAACCATGCGTGAGAGTTATTGGACAGAGTCTCAACTGGAGTCAAGGGCTTGGACGAACTGCTTGGGGGAGGTTTTCCCCAAGGCAGATGCGTCCTCGTGGTTGGCAGCCCTGGCTCTGGGAAAACAACCCTCGCCATGCAATACTTGTACTACGGCGCCCTTCGCGGCGAAACCGGTCTCTACGTTACACTGGACGAGAGGCCTGACCATGTCAAGCAGGAACTCTCAGCTTACAATTGGGGATTGGACGATTTGGAGAAGAAAGGTAAGCTACTCGTCATGGACGCCAGCGGACTCCGACGCGTCCGTCCAAGAGCTCCCGAGACAGTTCATTCTCAATACGTGTCCCCACCATCTGAAGGCTTCGGGTTTTCCGATCTCTTGCGAACGATCTCTAAGGTTGTAGACGGAGAAGGTGTTCAGAGAATCGCACTTGACCCGGTAACAACGCTCAGCCTCAGGTATGATGATGAACTGAAAAAGCGCAAAGCGATCGTTTCCTTCTTCGATGCCCTGTCCGATTCCGGCGCAACTTCGATCGTGACCAGCGAGCTGAAGACATCGATCACGGACCGCAGATTTCAGCTTGAAGAGTTCTTGTCTCACGGCGTCGTGTTGTTGCACTCCTTGATGCACGAAGGGAATATTGTAAGAGCTGTACAAGTGGAGAAGATGCGCGGAATATCGCATGATACACAGATTCGGCCGTATCAGTTCGGTTCTACAGGAATCGAAGTATTCCCCAGAGACAAAATCTTCTAGTTATTTCTGGCAGACTTCCGAGTGTAGAAGATTACGCCTTTCCCGCTCTCGATCGTGAACGTCGCCCAACTCTCCTGATGCGGACGATTTCGAAACTTTCGAATCCTCAATCGTCTTCTTCGAATATCCTTCTCTTCGAAAGCTTCCATTTGGATCACACAGTCCGCCATGTCCTCCAGTTGTCGTTGGATCGTCGCATCGGAACCCGTACTCAGAGTAAATACGGCCTTGCCATCAATTCCTCTTATTTTGGCGCCAAAAGCGTGCACAAAGGAGACCACGGTCTCGGGTTTTGACCGGGGAACGAAAGGTGAGAGCGAATCTAGATAGAGGCAGGTCCCTCTTTGATCCTGAAGTGCAGAGGAAATCTTCACTCCAAGAGTTGTCAGGTCCCCAACTGAGGGCACGAACAGCTTCTCCGTGGACAATCTTCCTGCCTCTGCGGAATAGCAGTCAATGAATGTGAGAAGTCCGGATTTCTCATAGTCTGCTACATCAATGCCAAGGCTTCGCATTTGCTCTCTGACTCTGTCAGGGAAATCATCCGCGGCCACATACAGACATGGGCGGCCTCGCCTCAAGTCTTCGAACATAATCTCAGAACAGAGCGTCGTCTTCCCTGCTCCTGTATTGCCTTCAACTGTGACCATGCTACCTCCAGGGATTTCTCCTCCGGTCATCTGTTCGAAGTACGAGAATGGAGCGAGATACTCGCGGCCCCGACGCCGGGTCAAATACACAAGGCTGGTGGCCAAGCCTGCAATAGTGATGGTGCCTCCGTACTCCAGAGCGAGGGTAAGCGGAAGACCGGGAATCAAAACGATACCGATCCCGAAACTGTGAGCAGCGGTTGATGTATCCTGTATGAGATTACCAGAACTGTCGACGAGGGTCAGACTGACGGAGTAGGTACCTTGGGCAATTCCCGGCGGGTACACCCAGAAGATTTGGTAAGTCGCGGGTTGAGGGCAAGTCGTCCCCGAGCAGAAAGGAAGCATGGTAACATTCCTCTCAGTGGCCAATGGCCCATTAGGGCCACTTATCGTCAAATTGACGAGCTTGATGTCGCCTCCTCTAGCGACCGTGTCTGCACCGAAGATGTCTCGCACTTCAGCAGTAAAGAAAACCACATTCTGGTTTGGTCCAGCCTGGGCATTGAACGTCTGCCCTTCCAGCCCTCGGTAGTCTCTGATTTGCAAGTTCGAGATCGACGCGTAGTTCTTAAACGGGATCGCGATTCGTGAGGGTGCACCCAACGAGCCCCAATGAAGGTAGACACTCGTCGATGCGGGCGCCGTGTTTTGTACGGTCAGGTTAAGCGAAGCTAGATAGCCCGCGTAGAGCGGAGGCCCCGGCGCCGGTATGGTGTAGTTGAGAGTAAACTCCTGGGATGTATCTGTAAGAAAGAGCGTCGTTGAGCCGAGCTGCGCGGAGTTTTGCCCCTGTATGAAAGAGAGGCTCAGTTGTGTGCTGACAGTAGCGCTCCGGTTGGTCGATAGCCAAAGCGATAGCGAGATCTGTCCGACGATTGATGCACCAGAAATCTGGCTCGGGCCAAGAATCGGAGGCAGGTCCAACTTGTTCGGAAGTGTTGCATTAAATTCGGATTTACCGGTCGGCCTAGAGAACGTGAGTGCTCCCGTCGGCCCATTTGGATAGAGCACTCTCCCTTGGTAGGGTGAGGCAGAATCCGCGGCTATCGGATAAGCTTGAACGGCCAGAGTTACCGCTAGCCCCACTAGGAGAAGAAGAAGCCTTCCTCGAGAGAAATTCATTCTTGCGTAGGCCAACTAAGGCAATTGACCGGTTAAGGATAACGGTGAAGGAGCGAAGAAACGTGGTGGGGAGAACGAGAGGCGGACTCGGTGAGAACCCGGAACGGATTTACGCTCGTCCGATGCGGAAGACCTTGGTCCCACAGTTGGGGCAGACTCCCGAGACCGCAGGTTTGCCGTTCTTGAGCGTAACATTCTGGGGGTCCTTGATCTCCACGCTCGTCTTGCACTTGACACAATAGGCTTGTGGCATGCTTATACCAACTGGGCCGGCTCCCTCACGAAGGTAGTATATGAAACGTTCCAAAGCCCCTCGTGGATCGTTGATGCCTCTCCGGCTGAAATGTCCGAAATGTGTCAATCGCGGACTCTTAGAACAATAATGTGACTAAAAGTGCGAGTTCTCGTCATTTCTGACACTCATGTGCCGACATTGGCTCGAAAACTGCCGGATCCCATCCTTAAGGAATCTCTCGACTGCGAGGCGATCATTCATGCGGGCGACCTAGTTTCGAGAGCAGTCGTTGACGAGCTGGCGAGCTTGGGCGAGCTCTATGCGGTCTACGGTAACCAAGATTCACCTGCCCTTCAAGAGATGCTTCCTTCACGAAGGGTTGTAGAGCTGAATGGATGGCGTGTGGGCATCGTGCATGGTCACATCGGAAGGGGAATGTACACCGAGGATCGAGCGACGAACTCCTTCAGCACGGATATGGTGGACGCGGTCGTGTTCGGCCACAGCCACGTCCCTATGAACGTCAGACGAGGGGGCGTTCTCCTGTTCAATCCTGGGTCGGCAGTGGCTGGTCGTGGTGGCGGAGGCAACACCTTCGGAATCCTCGAGCTCGCGGCGACAATCACCGCTCGAATCGTACCCCTCTCTGGATGAGAGTAGCGTCAAGGGACGATAATGGTCTTCACGCCCAGGCTGGGAGAGCGCGCGTTCTCGAGGGCGTTGACTGCCTCGCGAAGGGGATACTTGCTGGTAACCAGCCTCTTCAGGTCGAGCTTTCCCTCCGCCAGTAGGGCAAGAACTTCTTGCATCTCGCTCTCAACGCACGAGTAGCTGGGGACTATGCGAATCTGCTTTGCGAACAAGTCGTGAAGGTCGAGTTCGTGCATGCTTCCTATGCGGGGAGCACCGAACAGGCACACTCTTCCCCCTTTTCGAACGGTCGTTAGCGCTTGCGCAAAGGCTCTTGGGTTTCCCGCGGCGACAATGGCGAGGTCTACTCCGATCCCTTTGGTTTCGCTCATTATGCTCTCTGCGAAATCGCGCTCCGAAGAATCGATCGTCATGTCCGCACCCAACTCGTTTCCCATCTGTAGCCTTGCCAAGGATACGTCGGTCCCTATCACCCGGGAGGCTCCATAATGTCTGAGGAGCTGGACATGAGTGAGCCCCGTCGGGCCCAATCCGACGACCAGCGCGATGTCGCCCTTAGCTACGCCTACTGTTTTCACCGCGCGTAGGCAACAGGCAGATGGCTCTACCAGCGCGGCTTCCTCGTCGTCCACGTCGTCCGGTACAGTGATTATCGCGCCTCGTCGAACGTTCTCTTGTGGCACTCGAAAATACTCTGCTAGACCACAAGGGTCGAAGTTGGTCCGTTTGAAAAAGTCGCACATTGTGTAATCTGCCCTGCTGCAGTAGTGGCACTCGAGGCACGGGACATGATGGTGTGCAACGACCCTCTCGCCGACGGAAATCCCCGGGACCTTAGCTCCGACCTTATCGACCCTGCCGCTCACTTCGTGCCCTAGGATTCCACCCGGCCCAAGTCCTCCCTCCAGCTTTTCCACGTCGGTCCCGCAGATTCCCGCGGCGCTGAGCTTCACCAACACTTCG
>JACXTT010004945.1_pt1 | contig 19573 bp, 18 predicted proteins | sample 9270951 | NCBI WGS metagenome assembly JACXTT01 (sample SAMN15532306, study PRJNA645909) | rock metagenome | isolation source: weathered quartz diorite | place: Puerto Rico | collected 2017-06-21 | reverse complement strand
AAAACGAAAGACAGCGGTGGCGAAAGCAGTCCGGCTTGTCAAACGTGAAGGTCGTCAGCAATCCATTACACGACGGCGGTGGCAATCAGCTTGGAAGACGCACTCAAGCCGTTAACAACCTCGAAATTCGAAACAACAACATTCACGATTACGGCGGCAGCGGCATCGAGGTTGCCGCACTTGGGGATGGCACCACTCTGATCCGAAATAACTCAGCGTTTCACAATGGCATCGTGAGCGGTGGCGACGATGATGGAACAGGAGCCGGCATGTACATTCTTGCGAACGCAACGGGCAGTCGAACCATCTCGATATCAGGTAATGAAGCCAAAGACAGCGCGGGTTGGCAATGCGTGATTGATCAGCCTCAGAACGTGATTTTCATCGATAACCAGTGTGGGTCTGGAGGTCTCGGCTCGATTCGTATCAAGAACGCGACAATGAACGGTCCCGTACCATTTCTCGACCTCCGCAATGGTTCAACTGCTTCGACAAGTACGATTCAACAGCCGCGTTCCATAGCGTTGCCCAGGGAGGGCCGTGTTCCCGGGTTGGCGATCCTTCCCGATGAAGGTGTTCTGCTGGCTGATGGTGAAGGTATCCTGCGGCTCGATGCGAATGGAAAAGTCTCTGCTCAATATGGTGCAGCGGGCGGCAGTTGCTGGCACGGAGTCAGTATGGACGCCGACTCGCGCTCGTTCTGGGCCGCTGATTATTGCGCTGAAGAAGTGTACAAGTTCGATCTTGTGACTGGAGCGATCGTCTTCAGGGGTCCGGCGTTCTAAGTCCTGCCTATCACGGTTGATAGTCCAATATCAAAATTGATATACGTTCTTGGCCGGTGCCCGTCCTTCCAGAAGGTCGATTCTCAAGATTTTCAAAGATTTACTCATTCCTACTCAGTCAGCACAAAGCGGTTCGATACATGCCATACGAATGGCGCACGGAGGAGGGATATGAGTACTGTTGTAGATCACATAGACCAGATAAAGCCAGCATGGAAGGAACGCTTTCAAGTTCCACTATATCTGACTATCGCCGGAGGCTTCGTCGCCACTTCGGTTTATACGCAGGGACTTATCAAATTCTGGCCATTTTCAGCGTCGGAATTTGTCCAGCGAATGACGGCGCTGGTTCTGATCTCAGCGTTTATTGAACGGGCGTTGGAAGTATTCGTGACCGCGTGGCGCGGACCGGATGTCGCCATCCGCGACCATCAGATAAAGGTGTTGCGCAAGGAAGTTGAAGAACGAAAAGACGTCAAGGAAGATCTCGCGAAACTTCTCGAAGAGAAGGAGCGGTATAAGAGCAGGATGCAGCGTATCGCATTCGCCGGAAGCGTCGCGCTGGGTTTGATTATCAGCGCGGTTGGAGTTCGCGCATTGGGCCTCTTTGTCGATCCAACCGCTTTCAGTGCGTTGTCGAAAACGCAGCGCGCGTCCTTCAATATGGTGGACGTACTTCTCACGGGCGCCGTGTTGGGCGGCGGCTCGGATGCTCTGCACAAATTTGTCATTGTGTTCACGAATTTCATGGACAGCACCGCAAAGCGAGCCAAGGGCGACGCGTAGTGAAGATGAATCAGTCTTTGCCGGTGACGCGTGCGGAAATGGATCCCTCGTGCAGCCGCACCTTCACATCGGAATCGATTGCAACTGTGTTGGCCGATCGGATCACGCGGCCTTCGGGTGTGCGACAAATCGCGTAACCCCGCTCGAGAACAGCAAGCGGACTCAACGCGTCCAGGGTGTGCGCGATTCGTGCGAACGATTGATGCCACGTCTTCAAGGATCGTTGGATCGCTGCCGATAACCGCTGTTCGATGATTTCAATGCGATGTGCGCGCGTTCGAACGAACGCACCGCTGCGGGCGAACTGCTCTAATCGAAACGACAGGTCATCGACGCGCTGCGACATTCGGCGCACGCGGTTCTCCGCCACGACAAAACCGCGGCTTCCCACTTTAGAGGAAAGAAAATTTCGGAGCGCGCTCAATCGATATCTTATGAGCGACTCGAGACGGGTCTCGAGCTGCCGTACTCGATCCGCGATTTCCGCCTTCGATTTGATGACGATCTCCGCCGCAGCGCTCGGTGTCGGCGCGCGCAGGTCCGCGACGAAATCGCAGATCGTGAAATCGACTTCATGCCCCACTGCCGAAATCACCGGTTTGCGCGAACGCACAATCGCGCGCGCCACGCGCTCTTCATTGAAAGGCCACAGATCTTCCATCGAGCCGCCGCCACGCGCGACGACGATGACATCCACATCCGTCGAGCGGCTCAGATAGTCGATGCCTTCCATTACTTGCAGCGAAGCACCGTCTCCCTGGACCTCGGCAGGAAAAATAAGAACGTCGACCGCGTTGTGCCGACGTTTTAGGACCGTTAGGATATCGCGCAGCGCCGCACTCTTGGGCGAAGTCACAATTCCGATCTTCCGCGGAAATCCCGGAATCGCCCTTTTTCGCTCGGGCTTGAAGAGACCTTCCTTTTCCAACTTCTCCTTGAGTTGCTGGAATGCAAGTTGCAATGCCCCCAAGCCTGCCGGCTCGAGCACTTCAACGATCAGTTGATACTCACCTCGTCCCTCGTACGTGCTGACCCGCCCGCGAGCGCGAAAGAGTTTTCCGTTTTCGGGACGAAATCGAAGCAGCCGTGCGGAGTTGCGAAAGCATACAGCGGAGAGCTGGGCGCGATCGTCCTTCAGTGTGAAGTAGAGATGTCCGGCCGTCGATGTTTTGCAGTTCGAAAGTTCACCTTCGACCCATACATCGATGAAACGGCGCTCGAGCATGTCGCGAATTTCATTGCTGAGTTCCGATACAGAATAGATTTTTCGCTGGAATTCTGTGTTTCGCACGCCGGCAGTATAGTCTATCCCCAATATGAATGGGGCACTCAAGTGGCTGCCGGAAGCAGATGAAACGCCGTGGGGACTGTTAGGAACGATGATGCGCAACGGCATGCCGGTGCCTTCCGGTTTCATCTGTTTTTGCTGCACTCCTGAAGAACACGTTCGGACAGCGTACGAAGATTTGAAAGTGCATGAGAAAACACATTACGTTGCCGTACGAGGGGCCTCTCACGCTCTACTGAACGTGATCGGACCTGACGCGTTAGTTCATACGCTTCGGCGGCTCTGGGCCGAATCGCCCGATGTACCGGTTCTCGTTCAGCGCATGATTCATTCGATATGGTGCGGAAAAGCACAATGGCATCGAAAGAACCTTCGGATCAGAGCAAACGAAGGCATGATGCTTCTTGATCCGGATACGTATCTCGTCAACAGCTCAACGGGAAAATGTGTCCGCCGAACGATGGAAACCAAACAGAGGAAAATGATTCGTCACGTTGATGGATCGGCAAAAGTGGTTGAGAGGAAGGGCGAGCGCACTCCAGTGCCTGCGGAACATTTGGCGAAAATCGCTGACCTGGCTGTGCGAGTGGGCAAAGATATCGGTTGGGCCGTGGATGATTTGGACAACGTATGGCTGCTTGGCGTTAGTTAAAGCATAGCCACAGAGGCCTAACCAATCCTCACGCTACAAAGAGCTGCTGCAGAGTTACCAGCACACGCGTCGGACGATCAGAGCCGAGGAAGATCCGATCGATGAAATCAGGTCCCGGCAAGTGGAGTTTGTCCTTCGATACTGTCTTGGATTGATGCGACAGCAATCCTTCAGCATCCGCTCCGAGCATTTCCTGAATCCTTCCGATCATGTACTCCTCCTTACCTTCGATTTAAAAGCGAAAACACCAAAGTGAGCACAAGACTCAACACAATTGAAGTGCCTAGCGGGAAATAAAACGAAAAGTTGTCGCGTTGATAGTGAAAGTCGAGTGGAAGGCGTCCAATCCGGAATCCCAGTTTCGGCCCAAGCATCAAAATCAATCCCAACAGAGCGAGAACGACGCCAAGCACCATCAGCAAACGACCTAGTTGCTCCATACCTCTATTCTAGCTGCAAAGGATCGACCGGCAAATCAGTCTCGCGCGCAGCGGCCGCGGCTAACTGATCGCAGCGTTCATTTTCAGAATTGCCTGCGTGCCCTCGAACCCATTCAAGTCGAACTCGATGCTTCTCGCACATGTCGAGTAGCTGGGCCCACAGGTCGCGATTCTCTGCGAATTCATCCTTGTTACGGCGCCATCCGTTCGCACGCCACCGCTTTGCCCAACCTTTCATGATGCCGTTAACGACGTATTGCGAGTCGCTGAACAACTGCACTTCGCAAGATTCTTTCAATGCGGCCAGGCCGCAAATTGCCGCGGTAAGCTCCATGCGGTTGTTCGTGGTGTGCCGGCATCCGCCCGACAGCTCGCGTCGGTGCTCGCCGTACAACAAGACAACACCGTAACCGCCCGGTCCTGGATTTCCAATACAACCGCCATCGGTATAGATTGTGACTTTCTTGAGTGTTGTCGTGCTAACTACTCGGGTCATTGCCTTAGCGTCGGGCCCACCGTCCAGTTCAATGCGGTACACCGCTTCGCGGCCTCCTCACAGCTGGCCGGTCCCCCCACGCATTCCTGCGGATGACGACGCCACATCGAATTCGACTGCAGTCTTTCTGGCAAGTAATCGCCTGCTCCAGAGCCGTGCGTTATCCAAATAAATGTAAACGACAGGAGTCAGAAAGAGCGTAACGATTTGAGAGAAGAAAAGGCCGCCGACTACGGATACGCCGAGAGCTCGTCTCGATTCCGCTCCCGCGCCCAAGCCCAGCGCGATCGGTAGCGTGCCCATCAGCGCTGCCATCGTGGTCATCATGATCGGCCGGAATCGCACAAGGCATCCTTGATAGATCGCCTCCGCCGCTGTCTTGTCTTCGCTTCGTTGTGCTTCGAGAGCAAAGTCAATCATCATGATCGCGTTCTTTTTGACGATACCGATCAGCATGATGACACCGACGAATCCATAAATGTCCAGATTCATATCCAGCAACGGTGAAATCCATCCCTTCACTGCAGCGGTATGAAAAAGGTAGAGAGATAAAAGAGCGCCGAAGCCTGCGGAAGGCAGACCCGAGAGAATCGTGATCGGATGAACGAAGCTCTCATAGAGAATGCCCAGCACGAGGTAAATCACCAAAATCGACATCACAACCAACAAGCCCAACCCCGAAAGAGAGGACTGAAATGCCTGGGCATTGCCTTGGAAGGTCGTGGTGACTGTCGTCGGCAGAGAATTCCGTGCCAGCTCGTTGATCTGATTTACAGCGTCCCCAATCGAATAACCCGTCTTCAGGTTAAACGAAATCGTGACGGCGGGAAGTTGTCCCAGATGGTTCACGGACAGGGGGCCCAAAGTGTTCGATAGCTTTGCGATACCGCTGATTGGAACGAGTTGGCCGGTGGTCTTGGACCGGATATACAGCATGGATATCGCGTTGGCGTCGCGCTGATATTCCGGTTCGAGCTCGACGATCACCCGATATTGGTTGTTCGGCGCAAGAATCGTCGAGACTTGGCGCAAGCCATATGCGGAGTAGAGAGCATCTTCAATCTGGCTGGCCGTGATGCCGACGGCCGACGCGCTATCGCGCGCGATGAGCACATTGATTTGAGGATTGCGGATTTGAAGATCGGTGCTGACATCCGCCAGCGGCGGCAGTGCCCGCATCTTCGCTTCAAAATCCTGCGCTGAGCGAAACAAAGTCTGCGTATCCGGACTCTGCATCGTGAACTGGAAGAGCGCTTTGCTTTGCAGTCCGCCGATTCGAATCGGCGGATCGTTGCGCATGTACACGGAGATTCCGGGCACGGCCGCAAGCTTTGGCCGCAGCGATTGCATCACTTGCTCTACTTGCGGCCGTTGTGAACGCGGCTTCAGGCGGACGTTCAATTGCCCTTGATTGGTGCTGCGCGAGTCGCCGCCGAGTTGCGACATGACGTAGGCAACGGCGGGATCCGCCGCAACGAGTTCGGCGACTTGTTTTTGATGTTGCACCATCGCGTCGAAGGAGATGCCTTCAACCGCTTCAGTAGTCGCATTGAATTGTTCAATATCTTCGCTGGGCAGGAAGCCTTTTGGAATGACCTCGTAAAGATAAATCGTCGCTACCAACAAAAGTAACGAAACCATCAACGTTGCCGGTTGATGCCGCAGGACTACCTTCAAACAACGTTCGTAAATATTGGCGAGGCCGTCCCAGATCCTCTCGACGAAATTGAACATCCGGCCATGCCGTTCGTTACGGTGGGATTTTATGAAGCGGCTGCAAAGCATCGGCGTCAATGTCAAAGACACAAAGCCGGAAACAAGAATCGCGGAGATAATCGTGACGGCAAATTCATTGAGCAGCCGCCCGAGAACACCACCCATGAACAGCACCGGAATAAAGACTGCCGCGAGCGACAAAGTCATGGACAGGATGGTGAAACCAATTTCGTTTGCACCGATCATTGCGGCCTGGAATACCGTCCTCCCGGTTTCTATGTGCCGGACGATATTCTCGAGCATGACAATCGCATCGTCGACGACGAAGCCGACTGAAAGCGTCAACGCCATCAAGGAAAGGTTGTCCATTGAATAGCCGCACAGGTACATGACGGCAAAGGTACCTACCAGTGAAAGAGGCAGGGCCAGGCTCGGAATCACTGTTGCAGACAGATTACGCAGAAAGAGAAAGATAACGAGGATCACCAGGAACAGCGCAAGTTCCAGCGTGAACTTGACGTCGTCGACGGACTTGCGAATGGTGAAGGAACGATCGTACAGCGTGTACATCGAAATGGCGGGCGGAAGCTGCGCCTGGAGAGTGGGCAGCATCGCTTTCACGCCATCGACTACCTCGACAACATTGGTTCCTGGCTGCTTGTTGATCGCAAGCTGGACGGCACGTACGCCTTTCGGTGTGCTTGTATCGTAATACCAGCTTGCGTTGTACGGATTCTCCACACTGTCAATGACGCGGCCAAGATCGGCAAGCCTGACCGGCGAGCCGTTACGATAAGCGACGCTTAACTTGGCATAATCGGCGGCCTTGTAGAGCTGCCCTGTCGCCTGCAGTGTTATGGTTCGCTGAGGTCCCCACAGCACGCCCGCAGGAATATTGACATTCCCATCGTTGAGCGCGGTATTGACCTCGTCGATACCGATCTGTCTGGTGGCGAGCTCATGCGGATCCAATTGGACGTGAACGGCGTATTTTGCCGACCCCCACACTTGAACCTGCGCCACGCCCCTGACGGTCGACAAACTTTGTGCAATTAGAGTTTGCGCATATTCATCCACAGTGGAGAGCGGAAGCGTGCCGGATGACAATGCGAGTTGCAGGACAGGCTGATCGGCCGGATTGACTTTCCTGATGGATGGAGGCGCCGGCATGTTCGACGGCAGCACCCGGCTTGCTTGCGAGATCGCATTCTGGACGTCCTGAGCCGCGCCATCAAGACTGCGCTTCAAATTGAATTGGAGCGTAATTCGGGTGTTGCCGAGTGTATTCTGCGACACCATCGAATCAAGGCCCGCGATTGTGGAGAACTGTTTCTCGAGCGGCAGCGCGACGGCGGCCCCCATCGTATCCGGATTTGCGCCAGGCAGAGCTGCCTGCACCTGGATCGTCGGATAGTCGACATTCGGCAAGTCACTCACCGGCAGCGCTTCATAGCCGACGATTCCGAACATCAAAATGCCGACCATCACCAACGTGGTCGCGACGGGCCGTCGAATAAATAATTCGGGAATGCTCATACCTTTCCTCAAATTCCAGGACGGTTGCGTCGTTTCCCTAATTCCAAAAAACGGAATTAGGGAAACGACGCAACCGTCCTGGAATTATGGTTCGCTACCGTTGTTTTTGATCTGGACCTTGGACTTGGGAGTCAATCGGGCCTGTCCGTCGATAACGACGAGCTCATCGAGCTCGAGTCCGCTCTCGACAGCCGCACTTCCCTCGTGACTGCGGCTTGATACGACCGGGCGGAGTTCAACCGTATTGTCCTGTTTCACCACATAGACGAACGTGCCATTCTGACCTTCCGTCAGCGCCTGGGTCGGAACCACTTTCGCGTTGGGTTGTTCCGAAAGCCTGAGCACGACATTCACAAACATGCCCGGCAGAAACTGATTCTCCGAGTTCTCGAATGATGCTTTCAGGTGGAGCGTTCCGGTAGTGGCATCGACAGCGTTGTCGACGAAAATCACACTTCCCTGCTTTGGATGAGACGGATCCTGCGGGACCATGGCTGATACATGGAGCACGCCGGCGTTCATATTCTTCTTGATATCCGGCCAATACTGCTGCGGAACCGTAAAGTTGACATAGATCGGACTCGTCTGATTAATGATCACCATCGGCACATCGACCGGCCTGACGAGATTCCCCGGTTTCAACATCACGGCGCCCGTGCGTCCGTCGATTGGAGAGTAGATCGTGCAATAGCTCAATTGCAGCTTCGCACCTCCCAGAGCGTGCTTATCGACCTCGAGAATGGCGCGAACGTTATCGATCGCGGCCCGGTCCGCGCGCACGGATTCCTCCAGGGCGCTTGCCTGGGATCGAGCTTGCTCTGAGCTATTCGTGGCGATCAAGCCGCGCTGAAGAAGCGTCGCGTACCTCTTCGACTCCGCTTGCGCATACTCTAGTTGAGCCGTGTCCCGAGCGAGGTTGGCCTCCGCTTGTTTCAGTTGGGCCTCATCCTTTTCGATGTTGGCTTGCATTGTGCCCACCTGGCCCTGGGGAGACCGGGAATCAATACTGAAGAGCAATTGTCCTTTGCGAACGAAATCGCCCTCTTTGAAATGAACCTCGAGGAGTTCACCGGAAATCTGCGCCTTTACGGCGACCGTCGAAATCGGTTCGACATTGCCCACCGAACTGACTTCAACCGGCATGCGCTTCTGCGAGACCTTCGCCACGACAACCGGAACGCCGGAAGGGGGCGGAGGTGACGCCGTATGAGCCGTACAACTCCAAAGGGAAGAAACCAAAAGTGCTGCTACCAAGATCCGTGATGAATTCATAAGGATGTGTCCGAACTAAAAGCGATATTGCTGCCGCCGCGCTGAACTTCCGTAATCTGTGTACGCTGCAATTGAGTCGGAGGTTGCTCCGGAGCGCGTCCGCAGGTCCAACAAGATATGTTATGAGGGCCAGAACCGCAACTAGGACTCGAACACTCGCCCGGCGGACGGAAACATTCGTCGCAGATGTTCTCAGTCAAGGCTAACTGAAGCGAGCGGGCATCCTGCCTTTCATATGAATTACTGTCAACTTTTGCGCGCAGCGTGAGAATCACTTAACAATCGATTAACTTCCATTGGCCCAAACGGATTGCCTATATTTTTGAAGTAACACGTTCGGTTGTTTAGGTATCGAGTCTCACAAAGAGAGAAGAAAACTCTGTCGCAAGAAAGGGGACATTCATAAAGCAACCGGAACGTAGGAAACAGTTCCTCCTAATGAGTATGGTCGTCGGCATAACCATTCTCGTAGCCCATCCTGCCTCCGCACATCAACTCGTCGTCGCCACCGGTTCGGCCAATTGCAGTAGCTATTGTCTCGTCTTCACCGCCGTTAGCTTGACTCCGGGCAATGCTGACAAGATCATGTACACGTTGACGCTCACCCCGATTGGAGGCGGTCCACCGATCACAGTCTCGGGCGAGGTCGACTTTACAGCCACAAGCGATAGCTATAGCACCAGTATCTGTGGCACCTGGCTGAGCTCTGGCCAGAGTTTGACCGGTGACTTCAATCTGACGGGAACGGCCACTCTGATAACTCCCGTCGACCAGTCTAGTCTCACAATCGACTTTGGAAATACTGGTTCGTTGAGCTGTGGATCTCCGCCGGTTGGAAAAACCTTCAGCATGAGCAACAGTATGGAAGGGGATCTTGCAAACATCCGGCCCGGAGATTGGATTTCAGGAGGGTATAGCTTCAAGTTTGTAACTTCCAATCACGCGGCTACGACTTACACCGTGACGACATCCGTCACCTTACCTGTTTACTGTCCGGATGGAGGAGGTTCCGGCGGCAACATCGTCATACCGCTCGGAACGCAGACGTATAACATTTCAGCGGGAGACACGAGCTGGCATCGAACCGGCGACCAGAACAGTATCCTCTCATGGGAGGGGGCCGTACAGGCGCCGGATCTCTGCAGCGGAAATCGCATGCGAAATCAAATCGGCGCGACGTTTACCGCTACCGTTTCTCAAAACCCGCACGTGGACTTGGTCGACTGGCGATTCCATTATCGCGACCCAGCAGCGAAGGGAAAACCCAACACGAACTGCACGGATGCTACAGATCCAAATAGAAACCGAGCTGACGTGTGCGGCGCTTCCTGGAGCCAAACGTTCAGGGACCCGTAGAGTCTAGTTGCGAATGACGCGGATTTCACTAACAGCGATCCGCGTCATTCTCGACATTTTGGCTTCTAGCTTCAGACGATTTCCAGCTGATTGAAGAAGTATCCGATCTCGAATGCCGCCGTCTCTGGGCCGTCCGAACCATGAATGGCGTTCCGTTCGATATTCGTGCCGAACTGCTTTCGAATGGTTCCGTTTTCGGCTTTTGCGGGATCGGTGGCCCCCATCACCTTTCGAAGTTTCTCAATCGCATTGTCCGCTTCGAGAACCATAGCAACGATAGGACCTTCGGTCATGAATTTCACAAGGCTGCCGAAGAATGGCCGCTCTTTGTGGACGTAATAGAAGCCTTGGGCCTGAGCTTCGGTCAGGTGGAGCATCTTCACGGCGCGGATTTTGAATCCCGCCCTTTCTATCTCGCTGATGATGACGCCGGCTCTTCCTGCCTTAACGGTGTCGGGTTTTAGAATAGTAAAAGTCTTCTGCATGTGATTCCTACTTGAGTCTCGCCTGCATCGCGTCACCGATCTCGGCCGGGCTCTTCACGACACGAATTCCGGCGGCCTCCATTGCCGCCATCTTTTCATTCGCTGTTCCTTTGCCGCCGGCGACGATCGCGCCTGCGTGGCCCATTCTGCGGCCGGGAGGCGCAGTCTGACCACAGATGAATCCAACGACTGGCTTCTTCACATTCGCTTTGATGTAAGCGGCGGCTTCCTCCTCGGCCGTACCGCCGATTTCTCCAATCATGACGATACCCTGCGTGTCCGCATCTTCGTTGAACAAGCGGATCGCATCAATGAAGTTCGTACCGATGATCGGATCACCGCCAATGCCGATGCATGTCGACTGTCCGATCTTCCGCTTCGTCAGCTGTCCAACGGCTTCGTACGTAAGAGTTCCGCTACGCGAAACGACTCCGACATTTCCTTCAAGGTGAATATGGCCGGGCATGATCCCGATTTTGCACCTGCCCGGCGAAATGATTCCCGGACAGTTGGGGCCGATGAGACGCGTCTTCTTATCTTTCAGGAATGCGGATGCGCGGATCATATCGAATGTGGGAACACCTTCGGTGATGCAGACCACCAATTCAATTCCCGCTGCTGCAGCTTCCATGATCGCGTCTGCCGCGAATGGCGGCGGTACGAAGATCACGGACGCATTTGCGCCTGTCTTCCGCCGCGCTTCTTCGACGGTGTTGAACACGTCGAGTCCTTCGTGCTTTGTACGACCTTTGCCGGGAGTGACTCCGCCGACAACGCGAGTCCCATACTTGATAGCCTGAAGCGCATGAAAACTTCCCTCGCGGCCCGTCAGTCCTTGAACAAGCAGCCGGGTGTTCTTATCGGCGAGTACACTCATTTCACTTCCCTTTCGTCGCAGCGACGACTTTCTCGGCCGCATCCTTCATTCCATCCGCCACGATGAAATTCAAACCCGAGTTGCGAAGAATCTCCTGACCCTGTTCAACATTGGTTCCTTCGAGGCGCACAACAATCGGTATCCGAACGCCGATTGCTTTCGCCGCCTCGACAACTCCGGATGCGACGACGTCGCAACGCATGATTCCGCCAAAAATATTAATCAGAACGGCCTTGACGTGCTTGTCCGAAAGCAGAATGCGAAAAGCGTTCTTCACTTGTTCGGCCGATGCGCCGCCGCCTACATCTAAAAAATTGGCAGGGCTGCCGCCCGCCAATTTGATGATGTCCATCGTCGCCATAGCCAAGCCGGCGCCATTGACCATGCAGGCGACGTTGCCATCGAGTTTGATGTAGTTGAGACCGAACTTGCTCGCCTCAATTTCTAGCGGATCTTCTTCGTTGAGGTCTCGCAGCTCTTTGATGTCTTTGTGACGATACAGGGCGTTGTCATCGAAGTTCATCTTCGCGTCGAGAGCGTAGACTTTGTTGTCGCCCGTCACGAGGAATGGATTGATCTCCGCAAGCGCTGCATCCGTGTCTTCGAACGCGCGGTAGAGCGCGATCATGAACTGCACGGCGTCATTGATCAGTTCCGGCGCGAGCCCGAGACCGAATGCCAGTCTCCGCGCTTGAAACGGCTGAAGACCGAGTCCAGGCTCGACGTGCTCCCTCAAGATGAGTTCCGGGTGCTTTGCAGCCACTTCTTCGATATCCATTCCGCCCGACGCAGATGCCATAAACACGGGTTTGCCGGTCTGTCGATCGATGACGATTCCGAGGTACAACTCCTTTCGGATGTCGAGGCCTTCTTCGATCAGCACCTTCTGCACCTGCCGGCCTTCCGGCCCTGTCTGCACCGTCACGAGGTTCATTCCAATCATGCGGCCGGCAATGTCCGCAGCTTCATCCGCTGACTTCGCTAGTTTCACGCCGCCGCCTTTTCCTCGGCCGCCGGCATGAATCTGAGCCTTGACGACGACGCTTCCACCAATGCGTTCGGCGACCTCCCGCGCTTCTTCTTTCGTATACGCAACTTCTCCCCGTGGAATCCTTACGTTGTAGCGCGCCAAAATCTGTTTCGCCTGGTACTCGTGTATCTTCATCGATTCCTCACTGGAAATTTGCCACAAAAGCGCACAAAACACACAAAAGGATCGACAGCAGCTTTGTGATTTTTGTGCTTTTTGTGGCCATTCTTCCTTGCAGCGATTTCAACGATACTATAGAAACAATTCTCGGAGGTGCTTGATGCGGATTGTGATCATCCTGATCAGTGCGCTGGTCCTCATTGTTCCTTCGTTCGTAGCTGCAGACACATTGCCTCGCGAACTCACCGATCAAGCATTTTGGCGCTTGGTGTCGGACTTCTCTGAGGAAGCTGGTTCATTTCGCTTCGAGTACATGTCGAATGAACAGCAGTTTCAGTTTGTCATTCCGCGGCTGAAAGAAAGGCGCAATCCCGGTGGTGTCTATCTCGGAGTCGGACCGGAACAGAATTTCACCTACATCGCTGCGGTTCAACCGAAGATGGCGTTCATCGTCGACATCCGTCGTGAAAACATGATCGAGCATCTCCTCTACAAGGCAATTTTCGAATTGTCTTCCGATCGCGTGGATTTCCTTTCGCGACTGTTCTCGCGGAACGCTCCAACGGGCTTAACGGACAAGACGCCGGTTCGGACTTTGTTTCAAGCTTTCCGAAGCGCTCAGCCCAATCCCGATCTTTATCGTAGGAATCTGCAGGCGGTTAAAGATCGGTTGATGAAAGTTCATAGCTTCCAGTTGTCCAATGAAGACCAATCGTCGATCGACTACGTCTATAGAGTTTTTTTTGAGGCTGCGAACGCCTTCAGCTTCGGATCACCGTTCTTCGGCGGATTCGGGGGCGCGAGCTACGCAGACTTGATGACCGCTACCGACGAAGCGGGACAGCCGCGGAGTTATCTCGCAAGCGAGGAGAATTTTCAGATCGTTCGAGAGATGCACAGGAAGAACCTGATCGTTCCTCTGGTTGGAGATTTCGCCGGTTCGAAAGCACTTCGTAAGGTTGGACAGTACGTTAAGGACCACGGCTCGACGGTTGGCGCATTTTACACATCAAATGTCGAACAGTATCTTTTTCAACAGGGCGACGACTGGCGCAAATTCCTGACCAACGTCTCTACGTTTCCACTCGATGGTTCGAGTATGTTCATCCGGAGTTCTCACTTTGCTTATGGAGACGCCCAACCCCCTCAGCAATTCAACAGAGGCCGTTTCATCCAACTCCTCTCTCCGATGTTCGAAGTGACGAAGGCCTACAACGCCGGCAAGATTACCAGCTACGAAGATGTGATCCAGATGTCGAAATGAAACCACAGGGGAGTTCCAGATTCCTTTTCCTGGAGAAGACAAAGAATTACCGCCTACAGACATCAAGGTGACAATCCGCAGTCATATTCGAGTTACTCTTATTCAATGAAAATATACCTCTGCCTCGCTGCAGGTGTCGTGTTCTGCTGGGCTGCTTTTGCGGCTGGCGCTCCATGTGTTGTCCGACCGCAGCCACTTTCAAATTCATACCGGTACAGCAGGCCTGTTCGGCGCGTTCGCACATGATCACCTCATCGAAGCGCAAAAGATCGAAGGGTGTGCGGTCATTGATTCAAAAGACCTGGCGCATTCCTCCATCAAACTGACTTTTCCGACAGCCTCGTTGCGCGTGGTCGATCCAAAGGAAAGCGCAGACGATCGCGCCAAAATTCAAAAGACTATGGAGACTGAGGTCCTTCGCATTTCAGAGTATCCCCTGGTGACATTTGAATCGACAGCGGTCGAGCGGGATTCGGCCAATCAACTGCGAGTGAAAGGAACGCTCACGATTCGCGGAAAGGCCCAACCGGCGATCGTGCCTGTCATGTTGAGTCAACTTTCAGACGGAACATATCCGCGCCGTCGGCGAATACCACTTCAAGCAGACTGCCTTTGGCATCCAACCGATCCGGTTGGGGGCTGGCACCGTTAGAGTGAAGGACGAATTGCGGGCGACTTTCGAGATCTTTTTGAAGTGACACAATTTGAAGACAATTCAGATCCAGCGGAACCAGCGCAGCGCAAGCACGAACGTGACCGCACCCCAGACTGCGAGAATCGCGGCTTGTGATGACAACTGTGTAAGAGATGTGCCTTCCAAGATCACCGCGCGAAGGGAGTTGATGAGGGGAGTCAAGGGCAGCGCCTTGATGAGCGGCTGGACCATTGCCGGGAAACGATCCGACGAAAAGAAAATACCGGAGAGGATCCACATCGGCAGCATCACAAGATTCATCAGACCCGAAACCGCCTCCAGCGTGTTCGCACGGCTGGCAACAAGTAATCCGATGCCGGAGAACGTGAATGCTCCCAGGAACACAAACAACATCACGGTGAATAAGCTCCCTTGAACGCGGACACCGAAAGCCAGCCAAGCGAATAAAAGAAGGATCACGATTTCCGGAACCATGAACATAAACCGGCTGAACATGATTCCCGCCAGGAACTGGTACTTCTTCATCGGCGTGGCAAGGAAACGCTTGAGTAGTTTGCGAATGCGCATATCAACGATGACGAATCCCACTCCCCACAATCCGCCGCCCATCAAACCCATTCCGAGCAAGCCGGGGACGAGAAAGTCGATGTATCGCGCACCCGGCTCGGTTAATTCCTTATCACCGGCACGCGCGATATCCTGGCGGCCGGCTGCCCGCTGAAGCGCATCATCGACGGCATTTCGCGCAAGGAGACTCTCCGCGCGCGTTGGGTCGTAGAAGTATTCGTAACGAGGTCCAGGGCCGGCGATCACAACGAGATCGGTCTTGCCTGTTCGTAGCTTGAGGCGGCAGGCATCGGCATCGCAGCGAATTACCTGGAATTTTGCGTTCGCCATTAACGCATCGGCTGCGGGTTGGGCATATTCACTATCCTGCACGCCGACGCCGATGTGTTCAACTGGTCTGTTGCGGAATGCGATGCCAAGTGCAACTACCATCAAAATCGGAAATCCGTAAACCCAGAATATGATCTCGGGTTGCCGATAGAATTCGCGCAGTCGCGCGAGAACAAGTTGACCCAGTGGAGAGTATCGTTTGGTGCTCATGATGCGTTTGCGTCGCCATCGCGCAGATGGCGGCCCGTCAAAGTTACGAAAACATCCTCGAGGCTGGCCTGCCGCGTTGTCAGGCTCGCCAGTTCGGGTTTCATCTCCTTCAGCCGAACGAGCAGCGCAGGCAAGGTCACATGAGCCTCGGCCACAGCAAGACTGATCTGCTCGTCTTCGCATCGAACGGATTGAATACCGGGCAAGCCCGAAAGATCTGCCGGCTGCAGTTCCGGCGATCCGGCTGAGTTTGCGATACTGAAGTCGATAACATGCTCGCCACCGAGTGACGCAATCAATTCGCGCGGCGAACCCAGCGCGATGACCTTGCCTTGATCGACGATTGCGACGCGATCACACAGCCGCTCCGCCTCGTCCATGTAATGCGTCGTGATCAAAACGGTGCGTCCCTGTTTGCCGAAGTCGCGAATGATGTCCCAAAGCTGACGGCGGGCTTGGGGATCGAGTCCAGTGGTCGGCTCGTCCATGAAGAGTAGTTCGGGATCGCCGACGAGCGCGCAGGCCACGGCAAGCCGCTGCTTCTGCCCACCTGAAAGCTTTCCGACCCATGCAGCGGCTTTCTCCTCCAGAGACACGCGGCGCATCGCTTCGTCGGGATCAATCCCACGGTTGTAGAAGCTTCGGAACAGCGTCAACGTTTCCAGGACGGAAAGTTTCTCCGAAAGTTTCGTATCCTGCAGAGAGATGCCGATTCGCTGGCGAATTCCGTCATCTTGGCGGCCCCACGTCATGCCAAGGACTTCTACATCTCCGGACGTCGGTTCGAGCAGCCCTTCGATGATTTCGATGGTCGTCGTCTTGCCGGCACCGTTCGGATCGAGCAAGCAGAAGCATTCACCCGTTTCAACGGCGAGATCGATCCCGCGAACTGCATCCACCGGAGTCTTCCCCTAGTACCTTTGGACGAGGTTCTTGCAACGAATCGCAGAAACCATGGTGCAGTGATTATACGAGCGAAAGCTATTTTGTCGTTGAACCGGGACTCAATGCCTTCTCGAGTTCGACATGGTTCTTCTTCAGCGTCATTCCCATCGCTCGATCCAGATCGACCAGTGACTTCGTAAAATTCACGACGGTTTGAAGTTCGCTGGATGCCGCCTGCGCTACGTTATTTTGCTCCTCCAGTACGAACCGGACAGTCGAAGTGCCAAGATCAAACTTGTCCTTTTCGGCGTCCAGCTTCCGTTGGGCGAGTTCCCTCGCTTTTCTCGCTGTCGCGATTCGCGATCTATTCATTTCGACCTGCATCAGCGCATTCCGCACGTCTAGCGCGATCTGTTGAGCAGTGGTATCGATTTTACGTTGCGAAAGCTGCTGTTCCGTCAACGCGCGTGCGTAATCCGCATTCGTCGCTTTATTGTTGAGGGGAATCACGACCGAGAAGCCCGCGGAAAATCCCGTGTAGCCATACGAGAACAACTGGCCGAGGCTTTCGAATATACCGCCTGAAATTGGCGGATTGAGAGGCGGAGTTCCGAGAAGAAAGCCGCGTCTTTGTGTGCCGCCGGTTCCGTTCTGATCGTACGAACCTGTGATGTCGAACACAGGTAGTCTTTGATTCTTCGTATAGGTGACATCGAGGTCTTTGTTTTTGAGATCCAACGCCGCCTGCCGCATTTCTGGTCGATTCTCGAGGGCAATGCGCACCGCTTCCTCGAGGCCGGGAATCTGTACACCTTCAGGCGGAATCGGCGCCTCTTGCGGCTTGAGTTTTACAAGGAACATGGAGGGATCCTTATCGCTCGAAGTCAGCTTCTTGATCTGATCTTCCGCCGATGTGACGTTGTACTGCGAGACGACCAGCAAATCGTTCCAATTGGCGATCTCGGATTCGGTTTGTACGAGGTCAATCTTCGCTAGAGTGCCCACCTCGACGCGCGTCTTGTTTTCATCAAAAGTCTGTTGAGCCAATTCGAGAGACCGTTGTTTGATATTTTGGTCCTGGCCCGCGAAAACCAGATCCCAATACGACTTTTGAGCCTGAACGATGAGAGCGGTCAACTGCAGTTCGAACGTCGCCTCCGAGATTTTTTCAGTGTTTTGGCCTTGTAGGACCTGACGCAGGTTAATCACACGGCCGCGATTTTGGAGTAAATGCTGCCCGACGGTGTACGTCACTTTCCCGGTGTACGACGGATTGAAGATGCTGTTATTGCTGTTTGTCAGAAGCCGATTCATCGTCAGGTCGACATTGACGCTAGTCCCTGTCGGGAGGAGTTGCGAAAAGTTCGCATCGAAGAATCCGGTATCTTGAATGCGTGAGGTCGCACCGTTGAGCTGTGTCGTGCTCAAAACGACGTCACGGGCGATATTGCCGGTAAATCGCATAGACGGCATCAAAGCCCGATAGAACACGATAGACTGCAGGTAAGATGACCGCGGTGCGAGCCGATTCGCACGGATATCCAAGTTATTGTCGATCATCATCTCGATCACGTCATTCAGCGTAATCGGCACTTCGCCTGTACGAAGAAACTGTCCAAGCCCTGCGCTCGGACTGCTCGCATGGCTTGCGAGCGTCCTCTCGGACGCATCGTAGCGCCGAAGGAAATCTCCAACCCAATCCGAAGATGCAATGGCCGGAACCGCCAGCATCATGACGACCAAGAGTAAAGTTGCGATTTTAGTGAATCTCATAAGAAGTGACTCCATCGAATTGAACACCTCGAGGCTTTCGTAGGATGTTAAGAACTTGCGCTTCTCAAATGAGTGGCGCGGTAGAGGAATCCGAGCGACAACGTTGGACGGTCCTCACTCGTGCAGGTTATCAAGTTCTGTCATTACTCGACACGATCGACTTTGAGGAAATTCGTTTTACCCGCCACATGGAGGGGTGCGCCTCCGGTGATGACGACGTGCTGGCCGGATTCGACATATCCTGCGAGACGCGCGGCCTCGATCGACAACCGAATCATGTCGTCCATGCTGTCGGAAAGAGGAATTTGCATCGGAATGACGCCCCAGCAAAGAGAAAGAAAATCCGACGCCGCTTCGTTAGGCGTCATTGCAAGTATGGGTTGCTTGGGGCGAAACCGGGAAACACGGCACGCGGTAGACCCCGACCATGTCGGAGTGATGATAGCCGCCGCGGCGGTTTCTTTGGCGATGAAATAGCTGGCGCGGCTGATCGCGTCGGCGGTATCGGCTTGGATTGGGATGTTCTCGAATTTCAATTCATCCAGACAGGCTTCAGCGGACCGGGCGATGCGGTCCATCATCATTACAGCTTCAGAAGGATATTTTCCGGCGGCAGTTTCATCCGAAAGCATCACTGCGTCCGTACCATCGAGAATGGCATTTGCGACATCTGTCGCTTCAGCGCGCGTCGGTCTTGGGTTGTCGACCATCCGTTGCAGCATCTGAGTGGCAGTTATAACGGGCTTTCCGAGCGCGTTGCATTTGCGGATGATGGCCTTTTGAACGAGTGGCACTCGTTCAAGTTCAATTTCCACTCCCAGGTCGCCGCGCGCCACCATGATGGCTTGCGACACTGCCACGATGCTGTCGATGTTGTCCACCGCCTCGTGCTTTTCAATCTTCGCCACGATTGGAACACCCCGGCCGCCGTGATCTTCAATTCCTTTTCGGCAGGCCAGCACGTCATCGGCCTTGCGCACGAAGCTGAACGCGACGGCAGCGACCCCTTCCCCGAGACCAATGAGGATAACCTGTCAAACCTTTTCCGCT
>JACXTT010004944.1_pt1 | contig 19576 bp, 10 predicted proteins | sample 9270951 | NCBI WGS metagenome assembly JACXTT01 (sample SAMN15532306, study PRJNA645909) | rock metagenome | isolation source: weathered quartz diorite | place: Puerto Rico | collected 2017-06-21 | reverse complement strand
GAGCTGGTGCAGGACAGCGTCGCCGCGGCGGACGTCAACGCGCTCGTGCACGTCTCGAACCTCGGTCTCGGCTCGATGGCCTACCGCACGCACTTCGCCGTGGGCGGCTTGCTCGACGCGATGATCGCCGACATCGAGACGAAGACGTCCGAGCGCGTCGGCCGGCCGATGAAGGTGCGGCGGCTGGCGCTGATGTCGTGGAGCGCGGGCTTCGGCGGGCTGCAATCGCTGCTCGAGCAGCCGGGGATGATCGAGCGGGTCGATGCCCTGCTCGTGGCCGACGGCATCCACCCCGGATATCTGCCCGGCGGCCACGAGGTGGATCCCGCGGGCATCGCGCCGTTCGTCCGCTTCGCCCGGGAGGCGCAGGCCGGGCGCAAGCTCATGGTCGTGACGCACTCGGCGATCCCCACCACGGAGTACGCGAGCAGCACCGAGTCGGCCGACGCCATCCTCAAGGAGCTCGGCCTCGCGCGAACGCCGTCCACCGACTCGCCGCCCCAGCCGACCTTCGACTCGGCCGTCAACGCGTTTCCCGCGCGAGCCCAGAGTTGGCTCAAGGCGCGCTCGGCGGCTCACGGCGGCAATTTCCACCTCTACGGCTACGCCGGAAACGACAAGCCGGATCACATCGCTCACCTCGCCGAGCTGTCGGTCACCGTGCTGCATGCGCTCGGCGAGCGCTGGGCGAAACCGCCCGAGGCTTCGCCCGCGCCGGTATCGGCGGCGATCTCCCACGAGTGACGGCTATCCGGCGACGAACTGCTGGCCGCCGTCGACGTCGTAGGTCGCGCCCGTGAGAGCCGTGTTGCTCATGATGTGCACGGCGAGCGCGGCGGCGATGAGGTTGACGCGGACGGGCGAGCTCGAGCGGCGTCGAAGGCGGCGGTCCGGCCATCCGCGTCGCCTGGCCCGGCGATTGCCCCGATGTCGGTCGAGATGAAGCGCTTCGACGCGATCGTGATCGGAGCAGGGCAAGCGGGTCCGTCCCTCGCCCGCCGCCTGGCTGCGGCGGGGCAGAACGTCGCGATCGTCGAGCGGAAGCTCTTCGGCGGGACCTGCGTCAACACCGGCTGCGTACCCACCAAGACGCTCATCGCCAGCGCACGGGCCGCCCATGTCGCGCGGCGAGCCGCCGCGTACGGCGTCACCTTGTCGGGGACGGTCGGCTTTGACCTGCCGCGCGCGAAGGCGCGGGCCGACGCCGTCTCGAGCGACGCGCGTCGCGAGCTCGAGGCGTGGCTCCGCGAGACCGAACGCTGCACCGTCATCCAAGGTCACGCGCGCTTCGTGTCGCGCGACACCGTGAAGGTCGGCGACGCGACCCTCGGCGCGGCGCGCATCTTCGTCAATGTCGGCGGTCGCGCTCGCATCCCGCGGCTCGGCGGGCTCGAGGAGGGAGCGTACCTCACCAACTCGTCGATCCTCGCGCTCGAATCGTTGCCTCGCCACCTGTTGATCGTCGGCGGCGGCCCGGTCGGTCTCGAGTTCGCGCAGATGTACCGGCGGTTCGGCAGCGACGTCACCGTCGTCGAGATGCGACCGCGTCTGCTCGTCGGCGAAGACGAGGACGTTTCCGACGCGATCCGGGGCATCCTCGAGGGCGAGGGCGTGCAGGTTCGCGTCGCCGCCGAGTGCATTTCGCTTCGGCACGACCATTCGGGGGTGACCCTGAGCCTCGCCTGCGACTCGGGCGAGCCGACGGTGACCGGCTCGCACGTGTTGCTCGCGACCGGGAGGCAGCCGAATACCGGCGATCTCGGGCTCGACCGCGCCGGCGTGACCGTCGACGCCCGCGGATACATCGTCGTCGACGATTACCTCCACAGCAACGTCGCGGGCATCTGGGCCCTCGGCGAATGCAACGGCCGCGGCGCGTTCACCCACACCGCGTACGACGACTACGCGATCGTCGCCGCGAACCTGCTCGACGACGACCCCCGCAAGGTGAGCGACCGCATCGAGGCGTACGCCGTCTACCTGGATCCGCCGCTCGGACGCGCGGGCCTCAGCGCGACCGCGGCGCGAAAGACGGGACGCGCCCACCTCGTCGGCGAGCGCCCCATGACGCGCGTCGGGCGGGCGGTCGAGAAGGGCGAGACGCAGGGCTTCATGAAAGCCATCGTCGACGCCGAGACGAAGCGAATCGTCGGCGCGACCATCCTCGGCACCGACGGCGACGAAGCGATCCACGCGATCCTCTACGCCATGTACGCCGGCGCCACCGCGATCACGCTCACCCGGAGCGTCGGCATCCACCCGACCGTCTCGGAGCTCCTGCCAACGCTGCTCGGCGAGCTGCAGCCGTTGACCTAGTACTTCGCGCGTCGGGCGCGCCCCTCGGCGAGGAATCGATCTCGACCTCGAAGAAGCGCTCCGCAACCGGGAGTGGTAGCGCGGTTCGAGCCGTTACGGACCTCGCCCGGGGGGAGGATCGAGCTCGAAGAACGGCATCCGCGCCGCGAGCGGGTGATCCAACTCGGCGTCGAGGAGGACGAGACCCAGCTCTCCCTTGTACAGGCTCTGCGGCCAGCGGTTCAGCAGCTCGCCATCCGCCGCGGCGTCGGCGAGTTGCTCGGCGTGCGAGAGCCACTCGGGCTCGCCGGTCTCGCGAGCCAGACAAAGCATGGCGTACGCGCGGCCCGCCAGTCCGCAGCAGAGATTCCCCACTCGCTCGGTGGAGTGGACCGCGCTGCGTGCCACCCGCCTGGCCGTGTCCAGGAATTTGGCGTCACCGAGCAAGCGATGAGCGAGCACGAGCCAGAAGACGTGCCCGGCGGCCCCGTGGCACCATCCGGCCATCCAGGGCGTCGTTTGACTGCGATTGGGGTGACTCGGCGACAGCACGGGGAGCCGCAAAGCCGGCCCGTCGGCCTCGGCGCAAGCCAAGAGCTGCTCGGCGCGTTCGCCCAGCTCGGGCGGCAGCGGCGCTCCGGTCGCGGCCGACCAGACCAGTGCCGAGTAAATCAGCCCACCCCAGCCGTGAGCGATGCCGAGGTAGCCGACGTCGCGGTCCTCGGCGATCGGCGGCAGCGACGCGAGCGCCGGCCAGATGCCGGCGAGGATCGAGTTCCCCATGTCGCGCACGCGCGTGTCGGGCCGGGCCTCGTAGGCGATGGCAAGCGCCAGGACCACTCCAGACCTGCCCAACGTGAGGTCGAGAGCGGACGTCCCCCGCGCGGCATGCGCGAGCATTCGTATTCGAGCAGCCTCCTCCGCGGCGTCATCGCACATGGCCCGGGCGACGAGCAGGCGAGTAGCGTGGACACCCAGAGCGGTGTGGTACGGCGAGACATCTCCCAGGTCGGCGCGTTTGAACTCGTCCGCGTCGTAGAAAGCGTCCGCGTCCCTGCAGCGCCTCTCGGCTCGTCCGAGCCACACGTCGGCGCGCGCCAAAGAGGCGGCATCTTCGCGCACCACGGCCGTGCGGTAAGCGACGTACGCGGCGCCGCAGGCCCCGAAATTGAGCGAAGAGCGGGGCGCCTTCGGGAACCCGTCCACATCCAACGTTCCACGCGGCTGCAGGCTCACGGATACGCGCTGGGAAAGCGCGCCGAGTCTCGGGCGCCGAGCCGACGGCGGCTGGAGCGACGGCAGAGCCTCGCGCATGGCACGAAGATCGGGAAATCGCTGCGCCGGATCCTTGTGCAACGCGCGCCGCAACACATGTTCGAGCTCGGGCCACGGCTCGGCGAACGGGGACGGCTGCTCTCGCTCGACCTGTCGCAGCGCCTGCTCGGTTTCGGCGGAGAACGGAAGGTAGTGGTGTCCCGCGCATAGAAAGTACAAGAGGGCGCCGATCGCGTACTGCTCCCCCCAGATGGTCGTGCGTGGCCAAGCTTCGGAGGCGAGCATGGCTCGGGCAAACTCGGGCTCCCAGTACTGGCCCACCGCTCCGCGCGGAGCGTCCGCCAGGAGACCCGCGGCGGCAGGAAATCGCGCCAGCGCGAAATCGATCACCGTCACGCGCAGGGAGTCGCTCACCAGCACGTTGCCGGGATGCACGTCGCCGTGAACGAGCCCCGCGTGGTGTAGCGTCTCGTACGCCCTCAACACCGCGTGAACGAGCCGCAGCTGCGCCGTACGGCGCTCGGGTGGTGGCAGGGTACGGATGCGAGCCGCATGGACGCCGACGGAAACACCTTCGATCCATTCGATCGCCAGCCACGGCCGGCCATCGATCTCGCCCCGCTCGAGCAGCCTGGGGGCGGCCGGTACGGCGAGGTTGGCCAGGATCTGTCCCTCGCGCAGCAGCAGATGACGCAGCGCCTCGGGCGCGCCGGGCCGAAGGATCTTCACGGCGGCGAGCTGACCGTCGCGGCGGCGCGCGTGATGGATTTCGCTGTCGTCGATGAGCCGGACGCAGCGAACGACCTCGAACGGGCCGATCGGCTCGCGCAGCGTCGGCGCCAACTCCTCCGCATCCGGCGAATCCGGCGCCGTCAGAAATCGTTCGGCCACGAGCCGGCGAAGCACGGGATAGGCATCCTCGAGCATGGCCACCGGATCGGCCCCGCTCCGTCTGGCGCAGTCGATCACCGCCTCGGTGATGGTCGTGGGCGTGCGAAAGCGCTCCAGCAGATCGGCGAGATCGCGCCCGATGGCTTTGCTGCCTGCTCGCCTCCCCGGTCTGCTGAGAGCGAAGTCGCCCGGCTCGTGCGGAAGGATGGCCCGCAGCTCCTCGGCGAGGGAATCCACCGGCACGAGGACCGTGTCGGCGGGCAAGACGAGCGCCCGTTCATCCGACATCGCTCATGCCTCCGCGCGCGCCTCGTACCAGCGCGCGTTGGCTCCCGTGAACGTCACGGGATCGATTCCGGCGAGGCGAAGACGATCGAGCGCGAACACCGAGGGGGCCACGTCGTGGGCGCCCGACGTACGCGCCGTCGCCAGCGCAGCACCAAGTAGATTCGTGATCCACGTTCGCCAACTCTCACCGGCTTGCCACAGAGAGGTTTGCTCCTCGATGGGTGGGTCGACGGCAGAGGACAATAGACCGGCATGGCCGCGCTCGGTGGTGAAGGGCACGCCTTGAGCTCCGAGATCGCCGAAGGCCGGCAGGAGAGCCTCGACCGCCTCGTCGAGGGCGGAGGGAGCGGAGAAGTAGACGACAATCTTGTCGGGCCGCGTGAGCGACGATGGCGTAATCCCGATCTTCAGCGTCGGCGCGGCCGACCGCAGCACATCGGCCATCCTCAGCAGGGTAGCCGGCACGTGCTCCGGCCGCGGGCTGACGTAGAGCTTGTGCACCGCGCTCGGTCCGTGCGATTGCGGACCTACCCACACCGACCACCCCGAAGCGATCCCGCCGTAGGACCAGCCGCTGGAGAACCGTCGTCGAGCTTCGCCCCCCTCGTCGAGGCCGAGCGCCCGCAACACGTCTCCCGGGTCCGCCACACGACGAGCGAGTGAAGGCCCGAAAGGCACGCGATTGTACGCGTACAGCTTGGCGGCGAGCACGCTCGCGTCTTCGAGCTCGAGCGCCTCGGCGTATGCCAAGGCTTCCCTCGATAGAGCCGCGATCGCGCTCCCCGTCGAGGATCCTCTCATGGGTTCGAGCACGTACGAATGCGCATGAGGACCGGACAAGTAGGAGTCGCCCACCAGGACCTCGAGCACGCCATCGAGAACGAGCGTTGCGACGGCGTCCAAGCCGTCATCCGTAGCGAGCACGTAGCGGGGGACGGCGCCTGGTTGCTGCATGCTGAGGAACAACAGCGCCGTCTCCCGGCACACGGACTTCACGCGCAGCGTGCTGGGCAAACGCGCCCGCAACACGCCGTAGAAGGAGGCGTCGCGCGTCATCGGCGCCAGCGTCGCGCGCTCGGCGTCGACGAGCCGATCGTACAGGACCAGCTCGTACACGGGATTCGCCCGGAGGACTCGACCCGCGAGATCGCGTCTGGCTTTCACGGCTACTTCGGAAGTCGGTCCTTGAGAGCCTCGACCTCGCTGACGGCGTCGTGCAGCTCTTGGAGCAGCGCTTCAGCCTCGGCCTTGGACGTCGGCTTCAGGCGCGCCGACAGAGTCCGCTCGCGATGCTCGACCTCCGAGAGCGCTCGTTGCAAGTACTCTTTGAGCTGCGCGAGCGTGTGAATGTCGCTGAAGTACGCGGGCGGCGCGGCGGGCGCGAGTGCGACCAGACCGGCTCCTCCCGCCGCGCCGTACCTGTCGATCATCGCGGCCAGCCCCATACCTGGAGTGTCTGCGCTCAGGTGGGTGAGCGGTTGGCACCCAGGCTTCACCGTTCGTGGATGATCGTTACACGGTATTTCGGTTTGGGCATCGTTACACGGCTTTCGGGTATGGGAGTCGAGAGTACAAGGGTGGCAGGTGCCCGATTCGGTGGCGCACGGCACGTGCGTGCGCTCGCCGTGGAATGAGTCGCACGGATGGCGTGTATTCGATTCGATCCAACACCCCCAATGAGTCACGGGATCGCCGCACGGCTCCGTCGTACGGGAAGAGAAACGGCACGGCCTCTTGGTGTCCTCCGTGCATGGCATGTGAGTCGCGCTCTCTTCGATGCACGGCACACGTGTGGTCGGGTTCGGACACGGCATCGTCGTCGGCGGCACCTGCTCGTTCACGACGCAGGTCTGCTTCGTATCGGAGTCTCTGAAGCAGGGTTGTTTGGTCGCTTGCGTTCCGGGCGCGGATCCGTCCGCACACGGTTGTCTCGTTTTCGAGCTTTCCACGCACGGCAGCCGCGTCTCTGCCACCTTACACGGCCATGACGTTCGTTCTACCTCGTTGTCCGCGCAACTGTAGCGCGTGTCCGTCCACATCATGCAGGGCGCCTTGGTGGACGGTGTCTGCGCGCACGGTGTGCTGGTCTTGGAGCTCTCGACGCAAGGCAGCTGCGTCGACTCGGTCGGGCACGGCAACCAGGAGTGCGGATCGCCGCAAGGCACCCTGGTGGCGCTGCCGGACTTGCACGGCGACGACGTGGCGGGCTCCCGGTCGACCTTGCAAGGCTGGGATGTGCTGTTGATCTGGCACGGGACCGTCGTCACCGGATTGTCGTAGCCGTAGCAGGGTTTAGCGGTCGACGTGCCTTGAAGGCAAGGATAGTCCGTGGCCGGGCCGTCAAGACACGGCAGGCTCGTTTGCTGGTCGCCCGGGTACTTCGCGCAAGGGGACTTCGTGTCACTGCCCACGATACAAGGGGTTTGCGTCGAAGAGCTCTGCGTACACGGAAGGCGAGTCTGGACCTCCGCGTCGCACGGAACGTTGGTGTTCTTCGTACCGCACGGTACGCCGGTCTTGCTGTCGGGGGTGCATGGCCAAGGCCGATGTGTCAACGTTTGCAACGAGCATGGATTCTGCGTCCTGCTCTCGAACGTACAAGGCACGACGGTATCCGCCGCAGCGCAAGGAAACTGCGTACCCGAGGAGCTGGAGCACGGTAGCTCCGTGCTCGCGTCCTTCGGGCAGGGCATCTGGGTCCGTCCTTGCTTTGGGCCTTCGAGACACGGCGTACCCGTCTTCGACTCTTGTGTGCACGGGTGTCGCGTATCGCCGCCCGTGAGACATGGCTCCCCAGTGGACCCGGTGCACCCGATGGAGGTGTTGCTGCCCAAGAAGCACGGCTGTTTCGTCGCGGCCGTGCACGGCAGGATGCTGATCCCCTCCCAGCAGGGGTACAAGGTGGCGGCGACGATCGCGCAGGGCTCCTTCGTGTCGGAGTGGACGTGGCAGAGGGGCCCGGTCGACGGTTGGAAGCAGGTCGGCGCCGCGACGACTTGTCCGGCCACGTTGGCGGTTGCGCCGCCGACGCAGACCGGCACCTGTGTCGCTTGCACACAGGTACGAACGAGCGTGCAGACGTTGTCGCATCCGGACGACGGTCCTGGTTTCAGGACGTCGATCATCAGATCCTTCACGCGGAAGCGCGGCATCGAGACCCCCCTTTCAAAGTTGCAGGAGCGTAACCGAACTCGGCACACGATCCAATCTCCGTCGGCGACGATGGACCTGGCGTGGACGCCCGGGCGCGAGCTTCTGGCGGCGGCAAGGGCGCGGACCGCATGTGCGCCTTCGTGGTAGGATTCGGGCGTGGGGCCCCAGAGCTCGCCTCGGGCGGAGTGGCTCATTTGCGTTTTTTGCGCGGCTCCGTGGTTTTCGGGCTGTAGTCCGCCGCCGAGCTCGCCGGGGGACGCCGCGACCGACTGGACCGATCGTTTCGCCGGCGTCTACCGCGTCGACCGCGCGACCCACGGCGGGATCGGTTGCGCTGAGGGCGCCGAGGTGCGAGGCCCGCGCTTCTTCGTCGTCCGCCGAACGGCGCCGCGCGTTGCCCGGTGGCGAGGGATCACCTGCGACACGCTCGACGCTTGTCGCGATCTGGATGGCGCGTCCGACGGCGCGAGGCACTTCACCTTCGAAAACGCGTGGCCCGATCCCGAAGGGCTCATCGGCGACGCGCCGGGGATCCCCGTGCTGCGCGACGGCAGCTGCGAAATGAGGGTCGAGACGTCGACCCTGCAGTTGTGGGGCCGCACCGCGCACCTGCGGCTGAGCGCGATCGTGATCAGCTATCCCGCCGAACAAGGCCGCTGCCACCGCTTAGCCTCGAACCAGGCAGGCAACGCCGCGGGCGCCGCCGTCCTCGGTTGGGGCCTCGACCCGCGGAGGGACTCCCTTCCGCATCCCTGCAAGGAGTCATGGTGGTTCTACGCCACGTGGATCGGCGACGACCCGTGAGCTGCGATTCAGCGGCGGCGGAAGGCCCACACGAACATGCGGTAGACGACCCAAACGAACAACAGGAGCAGTGCAAAGGCCACGATGCGCCGCGTCCGCATCGATGCGCCCCACCAGAGCTCGCTCGTCCGCAATCGGGCGTATTTGCCATAGTGCGCCATCGTCACGTCGGGACGAACCGTCGTGCGGTAGAACGCGGCCGATTTGGCGAGGAGGTTGTAGCGCCACGCTTCCTCGGCGGCGGGGCGGTAGCCTGGCAGGAACTGACTGCGGGAGAACGCGTTTTTCTTGTGTTTCCGCTGGAAGAGATAGCCCGAATATTCGAGCATGTATCCTTCCTGTTTGACGAACGCGAGCGACAGGGTCATCGCCTTTTCCAGCGACCGCCGTTCCTGAGCCAGCTCGTAGTCGGAGATGATCAGTCCTTTCTCCGAGCCGAGCACGTCCTCGTATTTGATCGATCGATGGCGAGAATAGGTCGGCTTGTCGACCTCGAGAAAAAGCGTCTTGAGCAGACGGTGGGCGGCGCGCGTCTCCGGGTCGAACTTGTTCAGCAACGAGTACCTGTCGTCCAGCAGGTCGCGCTTCCACGAGATCGGGACGATGAACACCGCAGGGGGCCGGTCGGGCTGGCAGCACTTGGCAACGTACTCTTCCAGCAACTCCCGGACGGTGTGAATGGAGGTCCCGCTGTAGGCGAAGTCGACGACGACCACGGCCTTCCTGCCGACGACCCGCTTCGGAGGCAACGCCTGAGCGATGAACAGGCCGAGGCGATCGTTCAGCCCTTTCTTGGATACGCCCTCCGACATTCCGCCGAGCGGCAGGTCGACGACTTCGAAGCCGTATTCCTGCCTCATGAACTCGGTGATGACCGCCGGGCTCCGCCCGAGCGACACGAAGATGACGTCGTCCTTGATGTCCTTCGAAGCGAAGATGTGCTGCAGCGCTTCCTGGACGGTTCGGGTCAACTGGAAGAAGCCGACCAGATCCTTGTCGGTGAACAGCCTCCGATACGCGAGCGCGCCGGAAACGACGATTTTCGATTGAGACATCGCAGCGCCCGGCCATGGTCGTGCGTCGTCACCACGCGTACCAACTTTCCGGTTCCTTCCTCGGCGATACTGATATTATGTTCAGTGTCATGCCTCCGCCGGCTCGACAAGAGACCGCCGGCCGCTCGCCGTACGTCGAGCTCGCCGCGCGCTCGTGCTTCTCGTTCCTGCAGGGCGCCTCTTCGCCCGCCGCGCTGCTCGGGCGAGCCCGCCAGCTCGGCTACGACGCCATCGCCATCGCCGATCGCGACGGCCTCTACGGCATGGCCCGCGCGCACGAGGCCGCGCAGGCCGAAGGCATCCGGCTCGTGGTCGGCTGCGAGCTCACCATCGATCCGCCCGATCCGGCGCGGCCGTCGTCGACCCTCCTCGTCCACGTCCAGGATCACGCCGGCTACTCGAACCTCTGCCGCGTCCTGTCCGAGAGCCACGCCCGCTACAAGAAAGGCAAGCCACGCGACGCGCGCGCCAAGGTGCCGCGCAATTGCTACGCCGGCGCGACCATCGACGCGCTGTGCGCGCGCGCGGCCGGCCTGTGGGCGCTCGTCCCCGCCGAAACGGACGACGCGGTGCTTTCCGCGGTGAAGGAGGCGTTCGGCGAGCGCGCGTCGATCGCCGTCCACCGCCACCTCGACGGCGACGATCGCCGCGCGAAGGCGGCCGTGCGCGCGCACAAGCGCTTCGAGCTGCCCGTCTGCGCCACCAACGCCGTTCGCTACGCGCGGCGCGAGGACAAGCCGCTGTTCGATATCTTGCACTGCATCCGCGAGGGGGTGACGCTCGACCAGGCGGGGCGCGCGCTGGCGCCGAACGCCGAGGCCCGCTTGAAGAGCGAGCGGGCGATGCTGCGCCTGTTCGCGAAGAAGCCGGCGTGGATCCATCGCTCGCGGGCGATCGCCGACGCCTGCACCTTCGCGATGAGCGAGCTCCGCTACCGTTTTCCCTGCGAGATCGAGCGGCCCGCGCACCCCGGCGAGACCGCCGACGAGGCGCTGCGACGGCTCAGCTACCAGGGCGCGCGCGAGCGTTATCCCGCGGGCATTCCCGCCGGGGTCGAGCGGCAGATCGACAAGGAGCTGGCGCTCATCGCCGAGCTCGACGTCGCGCCGTACTTCTTGAGCGTCCGCTCCATCGTCGACATCGCCAAGCGGCGCGACATCCTCTGCCAGGGCCGCGGCAGCGCCGCCAACAGCGCCGTCTGCTACTGCCTCGGCATCACCGCGGTCGATCCCGAACGATCGAGCCTCCTGTTCGAGCGCTTCCTCTCGGTCGAGCGCCGCGAGCCGCCGGACATCGACGTCGATTTCGAGCACGAGCGCCGCGAGGAGGTCATCCAGGAGATCTATGCCCGCTACGGCCGCGAGCGCGCGGCGATGGTGAGCGAGGTGATCTCGTATCGCGGGCGCTCGGCCCTGCGCGAGGTCGGCAAGGCCTTCGGGCTGTCGCTGGAGCAGATCGGCCGGCTCAGCGGGCTGCACGGCTTTTGGGACGGGACGAAGGGGATCTCCGCCGCGCGCCTGCGCGAAGCGGGCTTCGCGCCCAACGACGCGCGCGTGCGGCAGGTCCTCCACTACGCGCGGGCGCTCGAGGGGATCCCCCGGCACTTGTCGATCCACGTGGGCGGGTTCGTGTTGAGCGCGACGTCGCTCGTGGAGGTCGCGCCGATCGAGCCCGCGACGATGCCGGACAGGACCGTCATCCCCTGGGACAAAGACGACATCGACATCCTCGGGTTCTTCAAGGTCGACGTGCTCGGCTTGGGGATGTTGACGGCGATCCGCAAGACGCTCGCGTTCGTGCAGGACGACGAGCGCCTGCGCGCCGAGACGGCGATCGATCGGCTCGCGAAGATCCCGCCCGAGGATCCGCGCGTGTACGACGCCTTGTGCCGCGCCGATACCGTCGGCGTGTTCCAGATCGAGAGCCGCGCGCAGATGGCGATGCTCCCGCGCCTCAGGCCGCGGAAGTTCTACGACCTCGTCATCGAGGTGGCGATCGTGCGGCCCGGGCCGATCCAGGGCGGGATGGTCCATCCCTACTTGCGCCGCCGCGACGGCAAGGAGCCGGTCACCGCGCCCCATCCGTGCATCGCGCCGATCCTGGAGCGGACCCTCGGCGTCCCGCTGTTTCAAGAGCAGGTGATGCAGATCGCCATCTGCGGCGCCGGCTACACCGGAGGCGAGGCCGACGAGCTGCGGCGCGACATGGGAGCGTGGCGCAGGAACGGCCGGCTCGAGCGGCATCGCGAGCGCCTCTTCGCCGGGCTCGCGGCCCGCGGCGTCCCGCGCCCGTTCGCCGAGCGGCTCTACAAGCAGATCCAAGGCTTCGGCGAGTACGGCTTCCCCGAGAGCCACGCGGCGAGCTTCGCGCTGCTCGTGTACTCGAGCTCGTGGCTCAAGGTGCATCACCCCGCGGCGTTCGCGGCGGCGCTCATCAACAGCCAGCCGATGGGGTTCTATTCGGTCAGCACCATCGTGCAGGACGCTCAGCGCCACGGCGTCGAGGTCCGGCCGATCTGCATCGAGCAGAGCCAATGGGACTGCACGCTCGAACGCGACGGCGCGCTTCGCGTCGGCTTGCGCCAGATCCGCGGGATGGGCGAACAAGTCGCGCGGCGCATCGAAGCAGCCCGCGCCGAGCGCCCGTTCGCCGACGTGGACGATCTCGCCTCGCGCGCCTCGCTCGACATGCGCGCGCTCGAGGCGTTGGCCGAGGCGGGTGCGCTCGAGCGCATCGTGCGCGGCCGTCGCCACGCGCTGTGGAAGGCGCGGGGCCCGCGTCCGGTCGGCCTCTTCGCCGGCAAGGATCTCGACGGCGACGAGCGCCCCGAGCTGCCGCCTCTGCCGCGCGGCGCGCAGCTCGTCCTCGACTACCAGCGGACGGGGCTATCCGTCACCGACCACCCGATGCGCATCGCGCGCCCGGCGCTGCCGCGCGAGATCAAGAGCGCGCGCGAGCTCTGCGACCTGGCGCACGGGACTCGCGTGAGCGTCGCGGGGATGGTCATCTGCCGCCAACGGCCCGACACCGCCAACCGGATCGTCTTCGTCACGCTGGAGGACGAGACGGGCTTGTCCAACCTGGTCGTGTTCGCCGACGTCTTCGAACGGTTTCGCCGGGTGGCGACGACCAGCACGCTCCTCGTCGCGCGCGGCACCATCGAGCGGGAGCGCGAGGTGATTCACGTGCGCGTCGACAGCCTCGAGCCGCTCGTCGCGCGCGAGCTGCAGCTTCCGGCGATGAGCCGCGACTTCCGTTGACGGTCAGCGTGGCAGCGGCTTGAAGTCGAAGGGGTAGCTGAAACGCGACGATTTTCCGCTCGCCAGCGGGGGATACGAGAGCGTGCGAGCATGCGCGACGATGCACTCCTCGACCTCGGGCGAGGCGAAACCGCTCGTCATCGTCTCCACCTTCTCGAGGTCTCCCTTGCCGTTCAGGTGCAGGACGAGGACCACCGTGCCCCATACGCCGGGGTGGTCCTTGCTCCACGCGTCGAAGCAGGCGCGAAAGCCCGCGCGATTGGCCTTGATCAGCGCGGTGAGCGCGTCCTTGCGCGAGCCGTCGGGCGCCTCCGTTTGGCCCGCCTCGCCCGCGGGCGCCTGCGCCGGCGCGGCGCCCGTCGCCGCCGTGCAACCAGCGATCACCGCCACTACACCGACGAACGAAACCCGTGCCACGCCGCCAGTCTACGCGGCGAAAACCACGGCGACAACGTCGCCCGGCGCTTGCGCCGCCGCGAGCTACCGGTCGCCGCCGAGCTCCGGATCGATCGCCAACCGGAGCCGGCCGGGATGGTCGGGATCGTCGCGCTGGTCGTAGCTGCCGACGCGGAGCGCGCGCTTGTCGCAGGCGCTCTCCAGCTGCAGGACGAGCACGTCGTCGTCGGGGGCGCCGCTCCGCGGCACCGATCCGATCAGGACACCCGGCCGGCGCGGCGCGTCCACCCGCAGCTCGACCGCCGCGCCGGGGGCCGCCCAGCTGGCGATGGCGATGCCCAGCGGATCGTCCGGCGCTGCGGGGCAGGTCGGATCGAGCGGCCCGGGCGCCGAGCGGTAGCCCACCAGCGCGCGCTCGCCGCCGTGCTCGACGAGCTGCACCGACGGGTGGTTGGGGGTGCTGTCGTTGTCGGCCTCGCCGTAGACGCCGGCGAGCGCGCTGGGCGTGATCGCCAGCGCGAGACCGCCGGATTGATCGAGCAGGCTGCCGGCGGCCGGCAGCGCCCCGTAGCTCTTCGTCTTGTCGTCCCAGCGGAATACCAGGTGGGAACGGCTGCTCGGCCGGTAGACGATCAGATCCGCGGTCGCCCCCGCGAGCGACACGGCGTCGAGTACGAACGCGTCGGCGATGGTGGCCACTTCGCCGGACAGCATGTCGAGGAGCACGACCTCGGGGCGGCCCTTGTCGTCCACGCGGCTGAAGACGGCTTCCACGCGGCCGCGCTTGGTGAGGTCGCCGAGGCCGCGCGCGGGCACGCCGAGCAACGGCACCGGCGCGTCGGTCTTCCCTGGCGGCACGCAGCGGGCGAAGCGCGGGTTCGGATCGCCGCGGCCGCCGGCGGTGTAGTCGCACGGCACGTCGAAGGCGAACTCCGCGGGCGGCACGTCGATCGTGGCGGCAAACAGCCCGTCGTCGCGGCTGCTCCGCTTCGGCGTCAGATAGCTGCCGCTGACGAGGCTCGTGTCGTCGAGATCGTAGACCTCGAACACCGAGCCGGCGAGCGGCACCGGATCGCCGCGCCGCTCGCCCGAGTAGGTGATCTTGTTGCGATCGGCGGCGACCGCCAGCAGCAGGTGCCCGGTGGCGGGATCAGCCAGCAGCTTGTAGATGCCGTAGCGCCTGCCCTGGTACTGCGCGTTGGCGAGCGGGCCCTTGCCGGCGTCCTTGGTCGCGTCGTAGAGGCCGTCCCTCGGCGAGGAATCGACGAACTGCAGCGTCGCCCGGCTCGCGCCGTTCTCGTCGAACTCGAGGATGCGCGACTTGGCGATGAGCACGACGCGCCCCTTGGCCGCCATCAGCGTCGGGAAGCTCAGCAGCTCGCGCTGGCTCGGCTTGTCGGACTGATCGGCGGCGTTGACGCGCGTGCGGTGGATGCTCGCCGAGCTGTTCTCGAAGCCGAACAGCGGGAAGAACAACACGTCGATCGCCGAAAGCGTCGTCTGCGTCGGGCCCTGCGCCTCCTCCGGCGGGAAGGTGTTCGGCGCGATCGCCACCATCCGCTTGCCGTTCGAGTGCGTGTAGACCTTCACCGACGACGAGCTCAGCGTCATCTTCAAGTCGAGCCGGATCGCGTGGTCGGAGAAGCCGTTCGCGCTCACGTCGAGGCGGTGAAACACCGGCGCGGTGTGCGTGAAGTCGCCCGGCTCCACGCCGATCACCGCCAGGCCCGTCTTGGTCGGGACGACGTCGACCAGCACGAACGAGCGGAAGAGCGAAGTCACCTTCGCCGGGCCGCCCGGGTTCGGCGTCACCAGGTCGAGGCCGGCCTTGCCGCCGCTCGGGCCGTTGAAGAACAGGTAGTGCCGCCCGGCGGGCACGAGCCGCACGGCCTTGGGGTTGCCGGTGAGCGTGACGCCGCCCCCCGTCACCACCATGAAGTCGTTCGCGCTCGCCACCTGGTTCTTCTTGACCTTGACGGTGATCTTGCCGGTGACGGCGTCCATCGGCACGGTCGCGACCAGCAGCTTGCTCGACATGCGCTTGACGACGGCTTGCGCCGGCGCGTTGGGATCCGCCGACGCGAAGAACGCCTGCACCGACTTGCGGAAGCCGGTGCCCTGGACGTTCACGCGGTCGCCGCGCGCCCCGGAGGTCGGAGCGAAGCCGGTGATCGTCAGCGGATCGGTGACGGTGAACACGTCGTTGGAGCTCGCCGCGCCGGACGGCGTGGCCACCGTGACGACGCCGACGTCGGCGTCGTCGGGCACCACGACCTGGAGCGCGCCCGCTTGCCGCGTGACGATGCGCGCCGGGGCGCCGTCGATCGCGACCGAGACGGCATTCGCGAGGTTCTTGCCGCTGATGGTCACGGTGCTGCCGGTGCGGCCGCTCGTGGGCGTGAAGCCGCTGATGATCGGGCTGTTGCTGCTCGTCGACGGCGTGAAGGTCGCGCGCGCGGTGCCGAACAAGCCGATCACCGAGACCTGCACCTGGGCGCCGCTGCCGGTGGTCAGCGGGATCGTCGCGGTCAAGCCGTCGGGCCCGAGGGTGAAGCACGCGTCGAGCGCCTGCGTCGGATCGGCGTTACCGTTGATCACCGGCGCGAAGCGCACGTTCGTCGTCGCCGCCAGGCCGGTGCCGGCGATGACCACCTGGCCGGCCTTCTTCCCCGGCTTGATGCTCTGAATGGCGGGGACGTCGCCGCCGACGTTGTCGCTGACGATGAACGGCCGCGCGACGCGCGTGACGACGCCCTCGAACGGCTCGAGCTCGATGATGGGCTGATCGCCGGTGCGGCGGGCGACGCTCGCGTCGATGGTCACGATCGCCCGCGTCCTCGACACCGCCTGCGGCGTGAACGGGACGCCGCCGACTCGCACGGTCTTGACGTTGGAGATCAGCTTGTTCGGGTCCGACGGGTCGACGCGCTGGAAGTTCGGACCGTAGAGGATCAGCTCGGTGCCGCCCGAGCCGCCCGGGCCGCTCTGCGGTTCGAAGCGCTCCACCGCCAGGCGGCCGGTGCCGTCGACGATGAACTGGCCGAGCGTGCTGATTCCGTCGACGCTGATCTCGCCGTCGCCCGCGCCCTTGGGGACGGACACCGTGAGCTGGTTCGGGCGGCGGCGTACGATCATGGCCTCGACCGGCGGCTGATTCGGTTGCTTCGCGGCGAAGGTGACCCTGCCGGCTTTGTCGAGGCCGGCGCCGAACAAGTCGACGATCGTGTCCGGCGGACCGATCGCCGGCTCGAAGGCGACGACGATCTTTTGATCGGTGTCCTTCGTCTTGTAGGGCATCGCGAACCGCGCCGGCTGCCGGTTCGGGCGCAGGATCGCCACCTCCACCGGCGTATCGGCCGCGGTGGCTCCCGTGTGCGGCACGTGCACGGTGATCGAGTGCGGCGAGTTCACGATCTTCGGCGCGGAATTGCCGTCGAACTGCACGTCGACGACGTCGGCGAAGCGATCGCCGGCGATCTCCACCGGCTCGCCCTCGCCGCCGGCGCGCAGCGCGAAATCGCCGAGCAGCGGTGGATCGTTGGCGCCGGGCGCGTCGCACACCTGGAAGGCCGCGACGCTGCGCAGCACGGCGTTGCGCGTGGCGATCTGGATCGGCGCGGTGGTGGCGCCCGCGGGCACGGTCGCGCGGATGAGGTTCGGCGAGATGACGTTGAACGCGGCGTGCGCGGCGCCGAACTGAACCGAGCTCACGTCGACGAAACCGTCGCCGAGGATCGACACGCGCGTGGCCGACGTGCCCGCGCTCGGGACGAAGTCGATCGGGGCATTCGTGAGCTTGACGGGCTGCGCCAGCGACCACAGCACGGTGGTGAACTTCGACAACAGATCGTGCGGCGGCCCTTCGTTGATCCACGTCGCGCCGTCGAGTTGCCGGTTGTCGCCGAGCTCGCCGACGTTGATGAGCCGGTCTCGTATAGGCTGCACGGTGTCGGCCGAAGGCGGATCGGTCCGCGGCGGATCGAAGCGCTCGACGATGACCACGTAGAACAGCAGCAGCAGCGCGGCGACGAGCGCGGCCTCCGCTTCGTCGTCGGCGAGCCCCGCGCTGAGCGCGGCCGCGAGCGCGAGGTTGCCGAGCTTGGGGAGCAGCGGCAGGAAGTCCGGATTCGCCTCGTAGGTGCCGTGCTTGCTGAGCGACAGGAACAGCGCCAGGTGGGTCTGGTTCGGATCGATCCCCTTGCCGTCGATCGGCGCCGGCGGCGTGAGGTACGAGCTGGTGTCGAAGAACGTGTCCTCGTGGCCGGCGACGTAATAGTCGCGCGCGGCGTACGCGAGCGGGTCGGTGGGGAAGGCGATCGGACCGCCGGTGACGTCGGCGCTGACGAGCGCGGCGCTGTGCTCCTCTTCCTGGGCGTGCCGCTCGAGGTCGGCGAGCTTCTCGAACAGCGGCCTGAGCAGCACCCCGAGCTCCGGCTGCTTGGTGATGATGCCGGCGAGGTAGCGGCTCAGGCTGTCGAGGACGCCCGGAAACACCAGCGCGAGGCCGTCGTCCGAGGTCCACAAGGTGAAGTAGTCGATCTGGATGTTCGCGAAGACCCGCTGGCCGGCGCCGCGCGTGAACCCGAGGGGCGTGGCGCGAAAATAGATGATCGGTTGCGAGGCCGGCGTCTCGCTGCCGGGTATGGCTTGGCGAAAGCCCAGGTTCGGCTGGAACAGCGCGAAGCCGGTGCCCGCCTTCTCCTGGCGGGAGGTGCTGTAGAACGGCAGGAAGCGCGCGGCCAACGCGGCTTCGAAGTCCTCCGTGAAGCCGTCGGCGTCGCCGTCGACGTTGCCGGCGGCGGGCGGAACGACGCCCTCGCTGGCGATCACCAGCCTGGCCGCGCTCCGTCGACCGGTGTTGGTCTTCGCCTCGCGTACGCCAATTTGCGTCTCGAGCAGGCCGAGCGGCTGGATCGCTCCCGGCGCGGCGGCTTTGGGCTCGCGCGCCTTCGGCGCCGGCGTCGGACCCGCGGGTGGCGCCGCCGACTTCATCAGGAAGAAATCCTTCAACGCCGCGAAGCTCGGATCGGAGAGGAGCGGTGGAATGATCGCCTGAATGTCGTAGAGGCTCGTGTCGAACGGCGGGAACAGCTGGCGCTGCTGATCGGCGTCGACCGTGACCGCGGCGGTCGCGAACAGGTCGCACACGCGGGCGCGCAAGGTGTACTTGCCCGGCTTCAAGGTGGGCAGCCGGAGCATCACCTCGAGCGTGGAGTCGTCGCCCGGCGGCGAGAGCTCCAGCGCCGGGATCTGCCCGAGCACGCGCACCGCCAGCGGATCGAGCCCGAAGTCGTCCGTGGTCGGGCGCCGCGCCGCTTTCACCAACTTCACCCCGGCGACCGGCGTGCCGCCGTCGTCGAGCAGCTCGTAGCCGACCCGCACCTGCCCGTTGCCGGCGAGCACCTGCTGGCGCGGCAGGCTGCGGCTGCCCGTCACGCTGAGGCGATTGACGCGGCCGAGGCCGAGCCGCGTGGGGTTCACGCGGTCGATGCGCAGCGCCTCCGAGGGCAGCACCGTGAACACGAGGCTCAGGTCCTTGCCGTTCGGGTTCTTCAGCTTGACCGGTCCGGTCGCGGCTCCGGCGGGCACGGTGCAGGAGAGCGAGCTGTCCTTGGGATCGAAGCTCGGCGAGCTGGCCTTGACGAAGCCGCCGCTCGTCGCCGTGAAACGGATCTTGGTGTCCGCGGTGAGGTTGTTCCCGGTGATCTTCACCATCGTCTGGCCGGGAGTGCCGCAGTCCGGAACGATGGTCTTGCCCTTCGGCCCTTTGGTGCTGGCGACGACGGTAAACGAGCCGGCGTTCAGGTTGCCGCTCGGCGTGATCACGGTGATCACGCCGGTGGTGGTGTCGGGGACCTCCGCGACAATCGACGGCGCAGGCGACTGCAGGCCCGACGTATCGAGCTCGGGCGTGACGACGCCGTTGAACAGCACGCCGGTGACGTCGCGCGGCGTGCCCGAGATGGTCACGTCGGCCCCCGGCGGGCCGTTCGTGGGCGAGATCTGCAGTCCGGACGCGACCGTGAACGAAGTGGGGCTGGTCGCCGAGCCGTTGGCGCCGGTGACGGTGACGGGACCGGTGGTGGCGCCCATGGGGACGGTCACGGTGAGCTGCTGCGCGGACACCGTGAGGGGTGTGGTGATCGCGCCGTTGAAGCT